>ENA-ORXB01002442-ORXB01002442.1-sediment-metagenome-genome-assembly--contig:-NODE-2442-length-15945-cov-4.355999_pt1 | contig 15945 bp, 15 predicted proteins | sample MGYA00237863_ERZ511475 | MGnify/ENA primary metagenome ERZ511475 (study PRJEB26305, sample SAMN06343858) | sediment metagenome | isolation source: hot spring sediment | place: Canada: British Columbia... | reverse complement strand
CCGCCAGCACCCCCTTATATGGTTTTCCCCGCCCCCGCCGCGGCGGGGGCGGGGCGAGGGGTGGGGGCACTTTTGGTGGAGAGCACGCTGGCGTCCCTTAAGTTAGCGCCTGTGGGCCACGGGGGTGGGGGCCCCTGGCACCAGTACAGATGAGCCTGCCCGCCAGAGAGAACTACACCCAAGCAAAGACATTCATTGACCGCCCCCGTCCAATCTGCTATACTGGCCCTGCTGAGGCACCGGCCCGGGAGCGGGCCGGCGGCCTATTTCTGCTGCGAGAGGTCGTATGCGCATCCTGGTAACCGGCGCTGCCGGGTTCATTGGCTCCCATCTGTGCGATCGCCTCCTTGCCGAGGGGCACCAGGTCGTCGGCATGGACAACCTGGTGACCGGCACTACGCGCAACATCGAGCACCTGGCCGGGAACGACAGCTTTCGCTTCATCAAGCACGACGTCACCGAGTACATCTACCTCGAGGGCCATCTCGACGCCGTGCTACACCTCGCTTCACTGCCCAGCCCGGTAGACTATCTGCAGCAGCCGATCAAGACGCTCAAGGTCGGCGCGCTGGGCACGCACAAGGCGCTCGGTCTCGCCCGGGCCAAAGGCGCCCGCTTTCTGCTGGCCTCGACCTCGGAGGTCTACGGCGACCCGCAGGTGCATCCCCAGTCCGAGGGGTACTGGGGCAACGTCAATCCGGTCGGTCCGCGCGGCGTGTACGACGAGTCCAAGCGCTTTGCCGAGGCGCTGACGATGGCGTATCGGCGCACCCATGGGCTGGATACGCGCATCGCCCGCATCTTCAACACCTATGGCCCCCGCATGCGTCTGGACGATGGGCGCGTGGTGCCCAACTTTGTCAGTCAGGCGCTGCGCGGGGAGCCGCTGACCGTGTACGACGACGGAACGCGCACGCGCAGCTTTTGCTACATCTCTGACCTGATCGAGGGGCTGTACCGCCTGCTGCTCTCCGACGTGACCGAGCCGGTGAACCTGGGCAACCCCCAAGAGATGCAGATCATCGACTTTGCCCGCCTCATCCTCGAGCTGAGCGGCAGCCGGTCGGAGATCCGGTTCGTCAGGCCCAAGGACGAGCGCACGGCGGACGACCCGAACCGCCGCTGCCCGGACATCACGCGGGCGCGGACGCTTCTGGGCTGGCAGCCGGTCGTGCCTGTTGAGGAGGGCCTGCGGCTGACCATCGCCTGGTTCCGCGAGCGTGTGGCCGAGCAGGGACTGCGAGTCTAGCACCAGAACAGGGAGCAAGCGAGGAGTGCAGTCGCCGTTGGCTGAGCCGGGTGGAGGCGAACCCTGGCCCTGGGAGGGGCTTTCCGGCGGGCGCTGGCTGGGGCGCCTGCTCGTGGCCGCGATTCTTCTCGCTTGGGTCTGGGTGCTGGCGACCTGGCCGGTGACGTTGGCAGCCATGCTCCTGGTAGCGGCAATCGCCGGCGTGGGCATCCTCATCCGGCCGGTGCTCGGGCTGGTGCTGGTGGCCTTTGCCATCCCCTTCGGCTCGCTCCGCAGACTCAGCTTTGGCGGCGCCGCGCTCGGCCCGCAGGATGTGCTCCTGGCAGCGACGGCGGCCGTCTGGCTGGCGCGACAGCTTGTGCGCCGCAGGCTTGACCTGAGATGGCCGTCGCTGGCGGGTGTGGGGCTGGTGCTTGTGGGAGTGATGCTGGCATCGTTTCTGCCGGCGACGGCGCTGGGGCCGGCCGTCAAGGAGCTTGTCAAGTGGGTTGAGCTGGTGCTGGCGCTGGTGCTGGTGGTGAACCTGGCCGACCGGGCCGGGGTCACGCTCCTGGCGCTGGGGCTGCTGGCGGCGGGGGCAGCCGAGGGCTTGCTAGGGCTCTATCAGTTCGTGGCGCGCGTCGGCCCTCCGGGGTTCCTGCTCATGGGCCGGTTCATGCGGGCGGCCGGCACCTTCGATCAGCCCAACCCGTATGGGGGCTACCTCGGGATGACGCTTCCGCTGGCGGCGGGCCTGGTGCTGACGGTCTGGCCGGGGCGAGGCTGGCGGGCCAACCGGCGCCTCGCGGCGCTCTGGCTGGCGGCCGCGGCGGCCGGAGTGCTCATGCTGGGAGGGCTGGTGGCGAGCTGGTCGCGAGGAGCCTGGATCGGGGCAGTCGCAGCGGTCGCCGCAGTCGTGCTGGCCCGGGGCGGGGCATGGCTGCGGGGTGCCCTGGCAGGGGTGCTCCTCGCGGCGACCCTGTGCATCCTGGTGCTGGGTCGCATCCCCGTCCCCGGGTTTCTGCAGGCGCGGTTTGCCGATCTGGCTGCCGACCTCGTGATCCTCGATGTGCGGAACGTTGAGGTCACCGATGCCAACTTTGCCGTGGTGGAGCGGGCGGCGCACTGGTACGCGGCGTGGGAGATGTTCAGCGACCACCCGTGGACCGGCGTTGGCCTGGGGAACTATGCCACGGTGTACGAGCACTATGCGCTGCCTCGCTGGCCGGAAGCGCTCGGGCACGCGCACAACTACTATCTCAACATCGCCGCGGAGGCGGGCCTGCCGGGCCTGACCGCTTACCTTCTCTGGATGGCGGCGGGGCTGTGGGTGATCGCGCGGGCGGTGCGGGGCTCGCAGGGCCTGGAGCAGGGCCTGGCCCTGGGGGCGTTGGGACTGTGGGTGCACCTGGCCGTGCACAGCATGTTCGACAACCTGTACGTGCACGGCATGGCCATTCATGTAGGGCTTCTCTTGGGGATGGCGGCATGGGTTGCTCTGGGGAATCGCAGGCGAGAGGCCTGGGTATAATGGAGCCTGGCGACCAGGTCGGTGGTGACGGCGCAGGCGCGAGCCTGCAGGAGAGCCTGATCATGCGGCTGGTCGCGACGGCGGCCGGACGGGTCGGCGGGCGGCGTGAGGGAAGGCTCGAAGGCCTGCTCTCGTGGGTGGTGGCGAACCGTCGGGAGGTGGACCGCTTTGTGCGGTTTGGCCTCGTAGGTACACTGGGGACGGTGGTGGATTTCAGCGTGCTCAACGCGCTGATCCTCGGCGTGCACCTGACCAAGTTCTGGGCCAATACCTGCTCCTTTTCCGTGGCCGCGTTCAGCAACTTTATCTGGAATCGGCTGTGGACGTTCCCGGAGTCACGCGCCCGGCCCTTCGGGCGGCAACTGGCCCAGTTCTTCGCCGTCAGCGTGGGAGGCTATGCGATCAATCAGGCGCTCTTCCTCTCCTTGGACCGTTGGGTCTTTGCAGGGTGGGGAACCCTGGGCTACAATCTGGCCAAGGCGATGGCCATTGTGGTCGTGCTCTTCTGGAACTTTGGTGCCAACCGCATCTGGACCTACCGGGGTCTGTGAGGCATGCGCATTGGCATAGACTATACGGCGGCGGTGCGACAGGGAGCCGGGATAGGGCGGTACACCCGCGGCCTCATCGGGGTGCTGCCGGCCCTGGACTGCGAGAACTCGTACCGGCTGTTTGTGGCCGGCCGAGGAGTGCGCGGCGCCGTCCCGGCGGGACCGAACTTTCGAACCCGCTGGCTGCCGCTGACCGACCGGGAGACGTCCCTCCTCTGGCAGCGCCTGCGCCTGCCGATCCCGATCGAGCTTTTCCTCGGAAGGCTGGACGTCTTCCACTCTCCCGACTTTGTGCTGCCGCCGGTGCTGAGCGGGCGCAAGGTGCTGACCGTCCATGACCTCTCCTTTCTGCGCGTGCCCGAGTGCGCACATCCGGTGCTGCGCCGCTATCTGCTGGACGTGGTGCCACGCTCGGTCCGTCGCGCCGACCTGGTCCTGGCCGACTCGCACTCTACGAGGAATGACGTGATCGAGCTCCTGTCGGTGCCCCCGGAGCGCGTGCGGGTCGTGTACGCGGGAGTGGAGGACCGCTTTCGGCCGGTGACCGAGGCGGGGGAGCTCGAGGCGGTGCGACTGCGGTACGGGCTGGAGCGGCCGTTGATCCTGGGTCTGGGAACTCTGGAGCCGCGCAAGAACTTTGCGGGGCTGATCGAGGCGTATGCAGCTCTGCGCACGCGTCGGCGCCTGCCGCACGACCTGGTGATCGTGGGGGGCAAGGGGTGGCTGTACGAGCCCATCTTTGAGCGGGTTGAGCGCCTCGGGCTCGGCGACCGGGTCCGCTTCCTCGGGCATGTGCCCGATGCGGACCTGCCGGCGCTCTACTCTCTGGCGGCCTGCTTCGCCTATCCCTCGTTCTACGAGGGCTTTGGCATTCCGGTCCTCGAGGCGATGGCCTGTGGGACGCCCGTGGTGACGGCGCGGACCTCTTCGCTCCCTGAGGTGGCCGGCGAGGCGGCGGTGTACGCCGACCCCTACAGCACTGAGAGCCTTGTGGAGGGCCTGGACCGGGTGCTCCACGATGAGACCCTGCGGGCAACCCTGCGCGAACGCGGGCGTGCGCGGGCGCGGAGCTTTACCTGGGAGCGCGCGGGGCGTGAGCTGCTGGAGGCGTACCGCGCGGTGGCCTGAGCCGCGTGCGAATCCGGCCGCAGCGATGAGGGACTAGAGAGGGTGCGATGGGAGTGCCCTCCGGGATATCCGATCGGGTAGCCGCTGGTTGTTCGCAGCCGGCAATGGGGCCGGCAGGAGGTCAAGATGAAGCTGGCGCGCTGCATGAGTCGTCTGGGCACGGAGACGGCGTTCGAGGTCCTCGTTCGGGCGCGGGCGCTGGAGGCTCAGGGGCGGGACGTCATCCACCTCGAGATCGGCGAGCCCGACTTTGACACGCCATCGAACATCGTCGAGGCAGCGATCGAGGCGTTGCGTCGCGGCGAGACCCACTACACGCCTTCCGCGGGCATCCTGCCGCTGCGCGAGGCCATCGCCGAAGAGGTCGGCCGCATGCGGGGCATCACCGTCTCACCCGACGAGGTGGTGGTCACCCCGGGGGCGAAGCCGATCATCTTTTTCTCGCTCCTCGCCCTCGCCGAGCCCGGCGACGAGGTCATCTACCCCAACCCCGGCTTTCCCATCTACGAGTCGATGATCAACTTTGTCGGGGCGACGCCGGTGCCGATACCTCTGCGGGAGGAGCGCGAGTTCCGCTTCGACGTGGACGAGCTGCGGAGCAAGGTCACCCCCCGCACGCGGCTGATCATCCTGAACTCGCCGCACAACCCGACGGGCGGGGTCCTTTCGCGGGAGGACCTCGAGGCCATTGCCGAGCTCGCCCTGCAACACGACCTGATGGTGCTGAGCGACGAGGTCTACTCGCGCATCCTCTACGAGGGCGAGCACGTCTCCATTGCCTCGTTCCCGGGGCTCAAGGAGCGGACGATCATCCTGGACGGCTTCTCCAAGACCTATGCCATGACCGGCTGGCGCCTTGGCTACGGGGTCATGCGGACAGACCTGGCGGCCTGCATCAACCGGCTGATGGTCAACTCGGCCTCGTGCACGGCGGCGTTCACGCAATGGGCCGGTGTGGAAGCGTTGCGCGGTCCGCAGGAGGCGCCGGCCCGCATGGTCGCCGCCTTCCGGGAGCGGCGGGACGCGGTGGTAGCTGGACTGCGCTCCATACCGGGCGTGACCTGTGTGGAGCCCAAGGGCGCCTTTTACGTCTTCCCTAACATTACCTCGACCGGCATGCCGAGCAAGCTCTTTGCCGACTCGCTCCTGGAGAAGGCCGGGGTCGCGGCGCTCTCCGGCACGTCATTCGGCGCCTACGGCGAGGGGTATGTGCGCCTCTCGTACGCGAACTCGCTGGAGAACCTGCGACGGGCGGTCGAGCGGATCGGCGACTTTATTACCGGGCTTGCCCGGAACCGCTGAGCGTCGAAGGGCTCTGCCCGAGTAGCCCTCGGGCAGAGCCCGGTGAGCGCGCCCGGACCGCTCCGCGGCTCAGCCGCAGCGGACGGGAACACCGCCCTTCGCCGCCGAGGCCCGGATGGCATCCCACAGGCGGGCCATGCGCAGGCCGACCTCGGGCGGGCAGGGGTTCTCCATGCGGCCTTCCCGCACGGCCACGAACTGCTCCCACACGCCGCTCGGGCGGGCGAGCGGGACCCTGCGGAGGTGCCGCCGCCCGGCCCTCTGCACATCGAGTCGCTCTCCCCAGATGCCGGTGCGCAGGATGCCCTGCGTGCAAAAGACGCGGATCTCCGACCCGGCGCCGGGAATGGATTCGCCACATCCGTTCAGCGTAACCAGCGCGCCGGACTTGAGCCGGGCCATCACCGCGGCCAGGATATCGACCGGGGTGCCGCGGTTGTCGAGCCAGGCCGCGACCTCGGCCAAGTCCTCTCCGGCGAGGTCGGCCACGGTATTGAGCAGATGGGCGCCGGTGTCGAAGAGGAATCCTCCTCCCGATATCTCGGGCTGCTGGCGCCAGGTGCCGGTCGTGCCCCAGCGCCAGCTCTGCCAGACAATGCCGCTGATGTTGAGGATATCGCCCAGCTCGCCCGAGCGCAGCAGCCTGGCGGCAGTGCGCACCTGCGGCGAGAGGCTTCCCTGGAAGGCCACGACAAGGAGCCTTCCGGTGCGGTCGCGGGCCTCGATCAGGCTGCGCGCCTCGGCAGCGGTGGTCACCATGGGCTTCTCGAGGAGCACGTCCATCCCCGCCTCGAGGCAGGCTTTGGCCTGATCGTGGTGATAGACGTGCGGTGAGGCGATCAGGGCCACGTCCAGCCGGCCTGCGTAGGCGTCGAGGAGCTTTTGCAGGTCGGGGACGACCGGCGGCGGGGTGCGCCCCAGCTCCTGGAAGAGCGCGACGACGCTCTCGTATGCCCGAGGTGCCGGGTCGCAGATGACCTCGATGCGGGCAGTGTCCGGGTGCTGGGCCATGTCCCGCAGGTGATGCCAGGCCATGCCGCCGCAACCGATAACGGCTACGCGCAGGGGGGAACTCGTCGTCATGGGTCTGCCTCCGATGCAGGGTACCGGGCTATCAGCCCCTCCAACGCGCGCTGCATCCGCTGCAGCGCTTCCTCAAGCAAAGCACGAGGGCAGCCAAAGTTCAGCCTGACAAAGCCCTCGCCGCCCCTACCGAAGGTTGTGCCGTCGTTCAGGGCCACGCGCGCCTCGCGCAGGAAGAACTCGTACGGGTTGCCGGGGATGGCGGCCTCCCGGCAGTCCAGCCAGGCCAGGAATGTGGCCTCCGGGCTGGCCATGCGGACGCCGGGGAGGCGGGCCGGAACCTCGCGGAGCAGATAGTCCCGGTTGGCCTCGAGGTAGCGCAGGGCCTCGTCCAGCCAGGGCTGCCCCTCGCGATAGGCCGCTTCTGCGGCAGCAAAGGCGAGGACATTGGGCTCGCCCACGATGCCGCCCGCTGCCCTGCGAAAAGCCTCGCGGAGCGCGGGGTCGGGGATGACGGCGAAAGCGCAGCACAGCCCGGCGATGTTGAACGTCTTGCTCGGTGCCATCAGGGTGATCGTATGCCGGGCGACCTCGGGCGAAAGCGAAGCGATGGGCGTGTGCCTGGCTCCGCTGAAGACGAGGTCGCAGTGGATCTCGTCCGAGCAGATGAGGATGCCATGGCGGAGGCATATCTCGGCCATCCGCTCCAGCTCGTCCGGCCTGAAGGCCCTCCCGACGGGGTTATGTGGGTTGCAGAGGATGAAGAGGCGGGTTCCCTGCTGTGCGGTGCGCTCAAAGGCCTCATAGTCGACGGCGTAGGTGCCGTCCTCGAGGCGGGTCAGCTCCATCTCCCGACGCTCGAGCCCGGCGTTGCTCCAGGCATGGAGGATCGGCGGGTAGACGGGGGTCTGCACGAGGACGCCTTCGCCCGGCCGGGCAAAGGCGCGGCAGCAGAGGTTGAGGCCTATTACGACGCCGGGGATGAACACCAGCGCGTCGGGGCTGACCTGCCAGCCGTAGAGCCGCTGCAGGCGCGCGACGAGGAGGTCCCGCAGGCCGGACGGTTCGCAGCCATAGCCAAAGATGCCGTGATCGACCCGCTCGCGAAGGGCACGGATTACCGGCTCGGGCGACCGAAAGTCCATGTCGGCCACCCAGAGGGGGAGCACGTCGGGGCCGTAGCGGCGCCACTTTTCGCTATCGGAGTTGCGGCGGTCGATGACTAGGTCCAGGTTGCAGGGCATGGCGGGCGCCTCTATCGCTCATTGCGGGGAGTGGGCCTCGAGGGCACGGCGGAACTGGGCAACGATGTCGGCATACTCCTCCAGACCTTTCTGGCCGGCCGGCGTCAGGGCGTAGACGCCATGGTCAACGCGCTGGAACCAGCCGTAGACATTGCGGGAGAGGATGGAGAGCGTCTTCTCGCCGGCTCCGAGGTCGCGTAGTCGGGCGGGCGTGAGCGGCCCGTAGCGCTCGAGGCAGCAGGCGATAAAGAGCGCCTTCTCCCGGTAGGCGGTGACGATGCCCCGCCGGCAGGAGCCGCCCTGATTGTGCTCGCCGCTGCGGGCGGCGAGCTCGCCAAGGAGGACCCGGCGTCGCCGGCAGTCTCGTCGCGGCCGGAACGGCTGCGGGTCGAAGGCGACCTCGACCGTTGGCACAGGCGTCGAGAACGAGACGAGAATGAGCCCGAGCTCCAGCCGCCGCAGCAGATGCTGGAGGCGGCGCCAGCGCAGATCCATCTCCCGGCCTTCCGGTTTGGGCAGCGCCACATAGACCGAATCGGCGACCCGCTGGCGCTGCGCGGCCTGGATGAGGAGGGCGAGCGACGGACGCCGCTTCAGTTCGACGACGACGAGGTCATCGCCCCTCGTGGCGACGATGTCGCATCCCCCGACCTCGCTGCGAACGGTGTAGCCGCGCGCAACCAGCATGTCCCGAATGGGAGGGTAGAGCTGTGTCTCGCGCGTGAACTCCTCGCCGGCTGACACGTGTGACGGCTCCTCAGGATCGTTCCCGACTGAGGAGAGTGTAGCCTGCCTCGGACCTGCGGGCAAATCCGCGCAAGCGGGCCGCATGCCCTCGGGGGAGGGGGCCACGGGGGTGGGGGCCGTTGCAGCAGCAGAGATGAGCCTGCCCCCAGGGCGAGCTACACCGACGCAGCATCCAAACTCGACAGCCCCAGAGTAGCGTTGTATAATAGATAACGCGAGCCCTCCTTCACAAGCCATCCTCTCCCCAACCAGGGAGTGAGCCCGTCGCTTCAATGCCGATGCCTGAACGGGCCCTGCGGTCAGCGGTGAGCGAACTGCCCGGCGGCACCTTACACTCCGGAGGTGCCGCACGAGCGCCGATTCGCCCGTTGGGGACACCGGCATGCAGGCTCCTGTGGCCTGCTGTAGTCGGCACGGTGTCCCTTTTTGCTTCTCTTGGGTAGTCCGAGGAGGTCTGGCGTGAGAGAGATCCAGGCGCGGGATGTGACCGAAACCGTGGCCAGGCTCTGCCAGGAGGCCTGCATTGAGCTCGGAGAGGACGTGGTGCAGGCACTGGAGCGAGCGCTGCGGGACGAGGTCTCCCCCGTAGGGCGAGCGGCGCTGGAGCAGATTCTGGAGAACGCGCGTGTGGCCCGTGTCGAGCGCATGCCCCTCTGCCAGGACACGGGCCTGACCGTAGTCTTTGTCGAGCTCGGACAGGAGGCGCGGGTGGTCGGAGGTGTGCTATCCGAGGCCATCGCCGAGGGGGTCCGCAAGGGGTACACGGAGGGCTACCTCCGCAAGTCGGTCGTCAGCCAGCCCTACTCCGCCCGCATCAACACCAGAGACAACACCCCACCCGTCATCCACTATGACGTCGTCCCCGGCGATCATCTCCGCCTGACCGTAGTGCCCAAGGGCGGTGGCAGCGAGAACATGAGCACGCTGCGCATGCTCGTTCCTGCCGATGGCCGACAGGGCGTGGTCGAGTTTGTGGTGTCGTGCGTGGACGAGGCGGGAGCGAACCCCTGCCCGCCGATCATCGTGGGCGTGGGGATCGGCGGGACGGTGGAGAAGGCGACGCTCCTTGCCAAGCGCGCCCTGCTGCGGCCTGTCGGCCAGCCGAGCCCCAATGCCGAGGACGCCGCCCTCGAGGCCGAGCTCCTCTCGCGCATCAATGACCTGGGTATCGGCCCGGCAGGGTTGGGTGGCCGCTGCACGGCGCTGGCCGTGCATGTCGAGACCTTCCCCTGTCACATCGCCAGCCTGCCAGTGGCGGTGAACATCCAGTGTCACTCGGCGCGACATAAGGAGGCGGTTCTCTAGCCCACGGAGGTGGCACGTGCAGATCAGCACTCCGCTGACCGATGAGGTCATCGCCGGCCTTCACGCAGGGGACGCGGTCTCGATCACCGGCACGATCTATGTGGCGCGCGACGCCGCTCACAAGCGGCTCGTTGCCGCCCTCGAGGCCGGTCAGCCTCTCCCCTTCGACCTGCGTGGCCAGATCATCTACTACATGGGCCCCTCTCCGGCTCCCCCCGGCCGGCCGATCGGCTCCGCAGGTCCTACCACGAGCTATCGCATGGACCCGTATACACCGGCCCTGCTGCGCGCCGGGCTCAAGGGCATGATCGGCAAAGGCAATCGCAGCCCGGAGGTGCGCGACGCGATCATGCGCTACCGGGCTGTCTACTTTGCCGGCGTCGGAGGTGCCGCGGCGCTGATTGCACGCTCGGTGCGCGAAGCTGAGGTGATCGCCTACCCCGAGCTCGGCCCCGAGGCGGTGCAGCGGCTCGAGGTGGTGGACCTGCCCGTCATCGTCATCAACGACATCTATGGCGGCGATGCCTATGAGGCGGGCAAGGCCGCCTACCGACGGGAGCGAACGGAGTGAAGGTCACACTCTTGCCCGAGGGCCTGCGGCCGGCCCTGCAGCGGCGCGTCGAAGAGGTGAGCGGCCAGAACGTGCTGGCCTGCTATCAGTGTGGCAAGTGCTCCGCCGGGTGCCCGGCAGCCGGTGTGATGGACCTGCTGCCCAGTCAGGTCATCCGCCTGGTGCAGCTCGGCCTGGTGGAGGAAGCCCTAGCAAGCCAGACGATCTGGTACTGTGCGGCCTGCCTGACCTGTGCGGCCCGCTGCCCCAAGGGCGTGGACCTGCCGCGGGTGATGGAGGCGCTGCAGGAGTTAGCCATGGAGCGCAGCGGCGATCATCTTCCGCCCGGCCGCCTGTCGGCCGAGGCGCTCGCCGAATGGCCGCAGCAGGCCGTCGTTGGGGGGTTCCGCAAGTATACCTGGTAGGCGGAGCGGCTCCGCTGGCGCCGTGGCAAAGGCTGACTGGTGAATGCAGAACATGGAAGCTCTGCCCTACTTCCCCGGATGTACGCTCAAGCAGCGCGCGGCAGGGTTTGACCGCTCGGCGCGGGACGTCTTTTCAGCACTGGGCAGCCCGCTGGCAGAGCTGGCGGGCTGGAACTGCTGCGGTGCGACCTTTCCCCTCACAGTGGAGAACCTCCTCGACTTGACCGGCCCCGCACGCATACTGGTGTCGGCGCGTGCCGAGGGCACGCGGCTGGCGGTGGCCTGCGCTGCCTGCTACAACGTGCTGCGGCGGACCAACCATCTCCTTCGCACCGATGCGGAGAAGCGGGAGAAGGTCTGCCTCTTCGTCGAGTCGGAGTATGATGGCGACCTCGAGGTCGTACACATCCTTGAGTTGCTGCATCGGGAGATCGGATGCGGTCACGTGCGGCAGGCCCTGCGCCGGCCGCTCGAGGGGCTGAGGGTCGCGGCCTACTATGGCTGCCTGCTGCTGCGGCCTGCGGCCGAGGTTGGCTTTGACGATCCGGAGAGCCCGGTCCTGCTGGACGAGCTGCTGGCGGCTGCGGGGGCGGCGCCGGTCTCCTACCCGCATCGGGGGGAGTGTTGCGGCGGATATCTGGCGGTTCGCTCCGAGGAGGCCGCGCTGGGGGCGTCGAAGCGGGTGCTGATGGCGATCAGCGCTGCCGGGGCGGACGTCGTGGTGACGAGCTGTCCGCTCTGCCAGTACAACCTGGATCGACGGCAGGCGGCGATCGCGCGACAGGAGGCGGGCTTTCGGCCGGTTCCGGTGCTCTACTTCACCCAGCTCCTCGGCCTTGCGCTCGGCGCTGACGGCGCGGGCTATCGGTTCGACGAGCACTATGTCGACCCGCGGCCGCTGCTGAAGGAGCGCGGGTTGGTGGAGGGGTGAGGTGTTTGGAGCGCGAAGGACGCGAAGCAGCGCGAAGGACGCGAAGGGGGAAACGCGAACGGGGGCGGAGAAGGGGGTGGCATGACGGAAGGGACTGGGCCGGGGTCGCGGAAGGGCTACGACTCTGAGCGGCTGTCGTACGAGGTGTTTGGGGCTTGCATTGCAGTGCAAAGGAAGATGGGCGCGCACTGCATGGAGGTTGACTATCAGCGCGCGCTGGAACTGGAGCTGAAGGCGCGTGGCCTGCAGTACGAGCGCGAGGTTGAGATTCCGGTCGCCTACGACGGGCACGTCGTGACGAAGCGGCGCGTGGACTTTGTGATCTCGGACGGGCACGATGAACTGCTGCTGGAGACCAAGGCGCGTAGCACGTTGCTTCCCGAGGATACGGAGCAGTGCTTGCTCTACCTGTGCCAGGGGAGATACCGTGTTTGCCTGCTGGCCAATTTCGGCGAAAAGCCGCTGGGCAAGAGACGCTTCGTATACACCCCGCCCGCAGACGCGTCTCAGTGAGTGGCGACTACCCTTCGCGCCACTTCGCGTTCTTCGCGTCGCTTCGCGCCCTTCGTGCTACTTCGCGTCCTTCGTGCTCCAGTATTCTTGCGCGCTCCGGCCCGCTTGCGACACGCCTGACCGGAGCGGAGGTTGGCCGAGGGGTAGTGAACAGGTACACTACATAAGGGGCTCATCCGGTAAAAGCTTGGGGGTCAACCGGTAATGCACATGACGCGCCCAGGCCAGACGCGCGCCTTGATCATTGGTGCCGGGATCGCAGGGTTGCAGGCCGCGCTCGACATCGCAAACTCGGGCTACGAGGTTGTCCTCGTCGACCGGCTGCCCTCGGTAGGCGGGCACATGGCCCAGCTTTCCGAGACCTTTCCGACTCTCGACTGCTCGCAGTGCATCCTCACGCCGCGCACGGTGGAGGTCGGTCACCATCCGCGCATTCGCCTGTACACCTACTCCGAGCTAACCGGCCTGCAGGGCGAGGCCGGAGCGTTCACTGCAACGATCCGGCGGCGCGCGGCCTATGTGCGCTGGGACCTCTGCACCGGGTGCGGGCTGTGCCAGTCCAAGTGTCCGTCGCGGGTGCCGGCCGAGTTTGAGGGGCTCCTCGGAGAGCGACGGGCCATCTACACGCTATCGCCGCAGGCGGTCCCGAACAAGCCGGTCATCGACCGGGAGCATTGCCGGTACTTTGCCCTCGGGCGCTGCCGGGTCTGTGAGCGCCTGTGCCCGGTCGGCGCCATCGACTATGAGCAGCAGGATCAGGTGGTCGAGGAGCCGGTCGGGGCGGTGATCGTGGCGACCGGATACCAGCTCCTGCCGCTGGCCCGGCTGCCGGAGTATGGCGGAGGGGCCGTGCCGGATGTCATTGACGGCCTCCAGTTCGAGCGGCTCCTCTCCGCCTCGGGGCCGACTGCGGGCATGGTGCGAAGGCCGTCCGACGGCCGGGTGCCCAAGAGGGTGGTCTTTATCCAGTGTGCCGGCTCGCGGGACCCGGAGCGAGGGCAGCCCTACTGCAGCAAGTTCTGCTGCATGTACACCGCCAAGCACGCGCTGCTCTATCGACACCGTGTGCGCGATGGGCAGGCGATCGTCTTCTACATCGACATCCGGGCGGCGGGCAAGGGCTACGAGGAGTTCGTTCAGCGGGCCATGGACGAGGAGCGGGTCCTGTACCTGCGGGGCAAGGTCTCGAAGGTGTTTCGGGATGGCGATCAGGTGATGGTGTGGGGCACCGACACCCTCTCGGGCCGCAATGTGGAGGTCGCTGCTGACTTGGTGGTTCTGGCGCCCGCGGCCCTGCCCGACCCCTCGCAGAGGGACCTGGCGCGGGTCCTGGGCCTCACCATCGGCGAGGATGGGTTTATGGAGGAGCGCGACCCGCAGTTGGCACCGGTAGATACGCCGCGCCCGGGGGTCTTTGTGGCGGGAGCAGCGGCGGGACCGAAGGACATCCCCGAGACGGTCGCGCAGGCGAGTGCCGCGGCAGCACGGGTCCTGTCCCTCTTCTCGCGCTGGGAGAGGGAGGTCCAGGTTCAGGTACAGGCAGATGGGTGCAGATAGGGATCGCGAGGGGCAACTGCCCGTCGGGCAGGGTAGGGAGGCCTGTGCCGGGACCGGGCGCCGCATCGGCGTGTTCATCTGCCACTGCGGCAGCAATATCGCAGGCACCGTCGACGTCAGGCGAGCGGCCGAGACCGTTCGCGGGCTGCGGGGGGTGGCCTACGCGACCGACTATGGCTACATGTGTTCCGACCCGGGGCAGGCGCTCATCCGCCAGTCGATTGCCGAGCAGGGGCTGGACGGCATCGTGGTCGCCGCCTGCTCGCCCTCCATGCACGAGGCGACCTTCCGCAGGGCGGCCGAGGCCGCCGGCCTGAACCCCTATCGCGTGGAGATCGCCAACATCCGCGAGCAGTGCAGCTGGGTGCACCAGGAGGACAGGGAGAAGGCGACGCAGAAGGCGATTGCTCTGATCGCCAGCCTGGTTGAAAAGGTGCGGAGCGATGACCCGCTCGAGCCGCTCGGGACGCCCGTCACGCGACGGCTTCTGGTGATAGGCGGCGGCATCGCCGGGATGACGGTCGCCCTCGAGGTCGCAGACGCGGGCTACGAGGTCATCCTCGTCGAGCGCGGGGCGGAGTTGGGCGGGAGGCTTCGCCAGATTCGGGAGACCTATGCGGCCCTGACCCCGCTGGCAGCGCCGCTGCAGACGCTCATCGAGCGCGTGCGGGAGCATCCGCGCATCAGGGTGCTCCTCGGGAGCGAGGTCGAGTCGGCGAGCGGGTACGTCGGAAGCTTTACGGTAACCGTTCGCCCGGCTGCGGGTGCGAACGCCCCGGGTGGATACCGGAGCGAGGCCGACCCTGCAGGAGGGGCACAGCACGAGGTCGGGGCGATTGTCGTGGCGACCGGGTACGAGCTTATCCCCTTGAGCCGGTTGGGGGAGTACGGCGGCGGGCGGGTGGCGGACGTGGTGGACGCCCTGGAGTTCGAGCGGCTCCTCGCGCAGGAGGTGCCGCGGAGGCCGTCCGACGGCCGTGTGCCGCGCCGCGTGGCCTTTGTGCAGTGTGCCGGATCGCGGGACCCCGAGCATGGTGTGCCCTACTGCTCCAAGGTGTGCTGCCTCTACACGGCCAAGCAGGCGCTCCTCTACCGGCAGCGCGTCCCCAATGGTGAGGCGGTTGTGTTTGCCATCGACGTGCGCACGGGGGGCCGGCGCTACGAAGAGTTCGCCCAGCGGGCGATGGAGGAGGGACACGTCCTCTATCTGCGCGGCAAGGTGGCCAAGGTCTTTCGGCAGGGCGATCAGGTCATCGTCTGGGGGGTCGACACGCTGGCCGGGCGCAATGTCGAGGTTGCCGCGGACCTGGTCGTCCTGGCGGCAGCGGTCGTCCCGAGTGCCGGGGCAGCGGAGCTGGGGCGCCGGCTGAGGGCAACGACCGATGAGCTGGGCTTTTTCCGGGAGGCCCATCCCAAGCTCCGCCCGGTAGAGAGCCTGACGGCGGGCATCTTTCTGGCGGGCGCCGCGCAGGCGCCGAAGGACATCGCCGAGACGGTCTCGCAGGCCGAGGCGGCTGCGGCGAAGGTTCTGGGGCTGTTCTCGCGGCCCGAGCTGGTGCAGGAGCCAACGGTCGCGACGGTTCTGGAGGAGCTGTGCGCGGGATGTGGCCTGTGCGTGAGCGCCTGCCCGTATGAGGCGCGCTCGCTCAACGCGCGCCTGCGCGCGGCAGAGGTCAATGCGGCGCTCTGCCAGGGGTGCGGAGCCTGTGTGGTGGCCTGCCCGAACAAGGCCTGCGTGGTGCGCAACTGGCGCCCGGAGCAGACGCTGGCGATGGTCGGGGCGGTGCTGGGGGAGGTCCAATGAGGCTCCTCCGAGGCGGGGACCCCCTGCCGTTCCCCCGACGCGGGGGAATAGGAGGACCCCCTACCGTTCCCCCGACGCGGGGGAATAGGAAGGAGCATCGCCCGGA
>ENA-ORXB01002440-ORXB01002440.1-sediment-metagenome-genome-assembly--contig:-NODE-2440-length-15950-cov-3.319536_pt1 | contig 15950 bp, 12 predicted proteins | sample MGYA00237863_ERZ511475 | MGnify/ENA primary metagenome ERZ511475 (study PRJEB26305, sample SAMN06343858) | sediment metagenome | isolation source: hot spring sediment | place: Canada: British Columbia... | reverse complement strand
CCGACGACGCCAGGCTCGTCGTCACCGTCGCCCGCAAGGCCGGCGAGCAGGACCAGTTGTTCGGTTCCGTGACGGCGCAGGACATCTCGGAGGCGCTCGCGCAGCAGAATTTCACCATCGACCGCCGCAAGATCCATCTGGAGGACCCGATCAAGCAACTGGGCGAATATCGGGTGCCCATCCGGCTGCATCGCGAGGTGACGGTGACCATCGGGGTGAACGTCGTCCGGGAGTAGTACACTCTCTCGATATGGCGTACTTCGACTTGAGCGGACAGACGGCGGTCGTCACCGGCGCAGCCACCGGGATCGGCGAAGCGATCGCCCGGCGCCTGGCCGGAGCCGGAGCCGCGGTGGCCGTCGCCGACATTAACTTCGAGGGCGCGGCGCGCGTGGCCGCTTCCATCGCCGCCGAAGGCGACCGAACCGCTTTCCCGGTCGCCCTCGACGTCACCGACCCGGAATCCGTGCGCTCCGCCGTGGCGGCGGTGCTGGCCCGCACCGGGCGCATCGACATCTGGGTCAACAACGCCGGAATCGCGGGAAAGGCCGCGCCGCTGTGGGAGCAGACCGATGAGGACTGGCGCAAGGTGATGCGGGTCAACCTCGACGGGATCTTCTACTGCTCGCGCGCGGTCATCACCCACATGCGCGAGCGAAAGTACGGCCGCATCGTCAACGTTGCCTCCATCGCCGGCAAGGAAGGCAATCCCAACATGACGGCCTACTCGGCCAGCAAGGCGGCGGTGATCGCTTTCACCAAGTCGCTGGCCAAAGAGGTCGCCCTCGACGGCATCTGCGTCAACTCGGTGGCGCCCGCGGTGGTGCGGACGCAGATTCTCGAGCAGCTTACGCCGGAGCAGATCGACTACATGACCCAGCGCATCCCCATGCGCCGGACGGGGACGCCCGAGGAGGTCGCCGCCGTCGTGCACTACCTGGCCAGCCCGGATTGCTCCTTCGTCACCGGCCAGTGCCATGACGCCAGCGGCGGCCGGGCCACATATTGAATTGATTCTCACGCCCGAGCACTATTGGACGATCCCGCCGTACGAGCTTCTCGAAGCGGCGGCCCGCGGGCACGCGGCGATCGATCATCGCCTTCTTCGCGCCCTGCTCGCCGACCCGCGGCGCCTGGTCGAAGACTTGGTCCGCTTCCTGGCCGGTGACCACGCCAGGCGCCGCCTGGACCTGCGCCTGGACCTGCTGCCACTCGTCCGGCACCTGCGCGCCCTCGAGACGCTGCCGTTTCTCGTCCAGCTCGTCGAGTTGTATGAGGTGGAGGCGCCGGACGAGCTCGTGGAGACCCTCTGCGAGTTCGGCGAGCCGGCTGTCGAGCCGCTGCTCGAACTCTACGGCCGGATCGGAGCCTCGCGCGCCTCGGTGGTTCCGTTCCTGCTCGCCTCGCTCGGGGTCAAAGACGAGCGCATCGAGCGGGTTCTCGAGGAGCTGGAGGCCGCTGACCCCGAGGAGGGCGCCTTCTGCCGCGAGATCTATGAGCGCACCGAAGAGGCGGAGGCCGGCGAGCCGTTCGATCTGTGGAAGGAGTATCTGGAGAAAAGCGAGCCGCCCCTGGAGCTGCTGCCGGAAGAGGAGGTGCTCGAATTCCTGGCCAGCCCCGACGCCGAGCAGCGGGCCGCCGCCGCCCGCTATCTCGGTGACCGCTCGGAGCTGGAGGGCGAAACGCTCGAACGGCTGATCGAGACCGGGCGAAGCGATCCGGACCCCGCGGTGCGTGCCGAGGCCTGGCGGGCTCTGGCGGGACGCGAGGAGGCGGTGGCGAAGATCCGGGAGGAGCTACTGGCCCGCCTCGGCGACGAGTCCGTCTCCGCGCGCGAGAAGGCCGGGCTGGTCGTCGCGCTGGCCGAGTCGGCTGGCCATCCGCTGGTGCGGGCCTGTATCCTGAGCGCCTACGAGAATCCCGTCACGCGCGCCCGGGCGCTCGAAGCGATGTGGCGGTCTCTCGACCGCGGCTTCGCCCGGTACTTCCCGCCGCATCTGGAGGACTCCGACCCCGAAGTGGTCGCCGAGGCCGTCGCCGGCGTCGGCCACCTCCGGATCGTCTCCGCGATCGGGCGCCTGGAGCGGTTCTTCGTCGACGACGATCTCCGCCCCCTCGCCCTCATGGCCTACACGCTGGCCATGCCCGGCCCGGTCACCCCCGGCCGGATTGGGGGGCTCTTGCGGAAGATCGAGCAACTGGCCGGAGATCTGGACCCGGAGGAGGCCGAGATCGTCCGCCGTTCACTCGATGCCCGGCTGATGGAGGCGGGCTACGCGCCCCACTTCGAACCGCTCGAGGAGCCGGAGGAGGAACCGCCTGCCGTCGGCGGCGGCATCGGGCGCAATGATCCGTGTCCGTGCGGCAGCGGCAAGAAGCACAAGAAGTGCTGCGGCGCCGCCCGCTGACCCGCTCAGGAGCCGGAGGATTGCTTGCCCAGGCGGGCCGCCACCACATCGATGGCGAAGCTGGCTTCGAGCGAGGGAAGTCCCTCGAACTCGGCCATCGTGCTCGCCGGCGGCCGGCCCTTGTCGATGAATTCAAACCCGAGCGTCCAGATCTTGTCGGCCAGCGCCATCGAGATCGGGTAGAAGCTGGCTTGCGCCACCCGGTCGTAGGAGCTGCCCGATTCCTGGAGCACCTTTCCCAGCCGCTCGAACGCCAGCCGCACGTCGCCGTCCTGGTAATGAAACGCCATCTGGGTTCCGGTCAGCACGACGCGCTCGGCGCCGATCAGCGCGATCTGGGAGCGGTAGGGTGACTTTTCCAGGCCGTCCGGATTGAGGAAGCGCACAGGCTCGCGCACCGGCGCCGGCAGACGCACCACCGCCTCACATTCGGCCGACCCGCGGGTGTAGGAGCGCCGGAGCTGCATGTGGGCCAGCGCGGCCGAGCGGAAGCTCTCGAACATGATCTGAAAGACCTTCGGCCCGTCGTCGAGCGAACTCAGGTAGCAGGTGAGACGAAGCACGTCGGCGGGCGTGGCGCCGAGACTTTCCACCGCCGTGCGGACCTTGGCCAGCGACTGAGCGGCGAGCGGCGCCACGAGCAGGGTCGGCTCGGCCGAGGCAGCCACCTGTCCGGAAATGAACGCGATGCCGTGCGGGTTTTGCGGCTTACGGGCCTCCGCCACCGACTCCAGAAGCACTTGAGCGCCCACGGCGGGCAAAGCTCCCACCTGGATGACGCTCAACGCCGGCAGGGGCAACCGGCGGTCGGCAAAGGTTTCGGCCACGATCTCCTGCACGCGGCGCAGGTCGCCGCTGCCGGCCACGAAAGCGCGGAGCTTCAGGATCCGGGCGCCGCGGGCGTCGCGGAGCAGAGCTCGGAGACCGTCGCGGACCTGCCGGGACAGGAGGCCCTGGGTGGTGAGGGGAGCGACGTCGAACACCAGGCGCGCCGTCTCGCCGACGGCCGCCGCGGGCAGCTCCGGGGGGAGCTCCAGCGTCTCGGTAACCGGCTCCTTTTCGCGCTCCTTCCTCCGTTGGGAGAAGCCCAGCGCCGAGGCAGCCACCAGGGCAGCCACGAGCAGCGCGATCGTCTTACCGGTAGGCATCGTTCGCCCATGATTCTACCAAAGCCTTTCCGGACGCCTCCGGCCGTCCGGAACTGGAGCCGATCCAATATGGTATGATTGGATCGTTCCTGCATGGGCCCGCGACTCCAGCTCGACCCCGCCAGCGAGCAGCCCCTCTACCGCCAGCTCTTCGAGCAGATTCGCGCCGCCATCGAGGACGGCCGTTTCCTTCCAGGCAAACGCCTGCCGGCGACGCGCCAGTTGGCCGAGGAGCTCGGGCTGAACCGCGCCACGGTGATCGCCGCCTACGATCTGCTGGAGGCCGCCGGCCTGATCCACCGCCATGTGGGCCGGGGCAGCTATGTCGCGGCGGCGCCCGGCGGCTCGCTCGACTGGTCCGCTCTGCTGCGCCGCTTCGAGGCGCCTCCGCCGCCGGCGGCCGGCCTGGGCCAGGCCGAGGACGCCATCAGCTTCGCCAGCTCGCGGCCCTCGCGCGAGCTGTTCCCCATGGAGGACTTCCGGCGGACGGTCGAGGAGGTGATCGGCTCGGCGGAGGCCGCCGACCTGTTGCAACTCGGCTCGCCGGGAGGTTTGGGCGCGCTGCGCCGTTATCTGATGGAGCGGGCCCGGCAGGAGGGCCTGGCCCGCCCGGGCGACGACGTGATGATCACCAGCGGCTGCCAGCAGGCGCTCGATCTCGTGAGCCGCGTGCTGATCGGCCCGGGCGACGCCGTCGCCGTGGAGGATCCCGTTTATCCTGGCATCCGCTACGGCTTGGAGCGCGCCGGCGCTCGCCTCCTCGGCGTTCCCGTCGAGGCCGACGGAATCGATCCGGAGCGGCTGGAGCGTCTCCTGCGTGAGGAGCGGCCCAAGGCGGTGATCCTGACGCCCAATTTTCAGAACCCCACCGGCGCCACGATGCCGATCGCCTCGCGCATGGCGGTGCTTCAGGCGACTCGCGCCGCCCGGGTGGTTGTCATCGAGAACGACATTTACGGCGAATTGCGCTATCAGGGCTCGCCGCTGCCGACGCTCAAACAACTGGACGAGACCGGCAGCGTCGTCGAGTTGCGCAGCTTCTCCAAAGTCGCCTTTCCCGGCCTCCGCGTCGGCTGGGTGATCGCCCCCCGAGTCTTGGTGGCCCAGATGGTTGAGGCCAAACAGTGGATGGACCTGCACACGGACCAGCTTTCGCAGGCCATCGTGCTCCGCTTCGCCGAATCCGGCCGCCTGGAACGCCATCTCCGGCGGGTACGGCGGGCGGGGGCCGAGCGCCTGGCGGCGGCGCTCGAATCCTGCCGCGAGTACTTGCCGCCGGCGGCGCGCTTCAGCCGGCCGCAGGGCGGCATGAGCCTCTGGGTGGAGCTGCCGCCTCCGCTCGATACGGCGGAGCTGCTGTCGAAAAGCCACCGCGAAAAGGTCAGCTATCTTCCGGGCAAGTACTTCGCTGTTGCGCGGCCGCACACGGCCTGCCTGCGGCTGAGTTTCGCCGGCGTGGCCCCGGATAAGATTCGGCGGGGGATCGCCACGCTGGGAAGGCTGTTTCAGGAAGAGCTGGAGCGGCTGCGCGAGGCGGCTTACGAGCCGGCGCCGGCTCTGGTCTAGCGATGAGTCGGGCCGGCAACCGGGGTTTCTGGTTGAATTGAGGGAGGAAACATGTACTTGGATGATGCATTTCGCGTCAAGGTCGGCCTCGCCGAGATGCTCAAGGGCGGGGTCATCATGGACGTCACCAACGCCGAGCAGGCGGTGATCGCCGAGAAGGCGGGCGCCGCCGCAGTCATGGCCCTGGAGCGCGTGCCCGCCGACATTCGCAAAGAGGGGGGCGTCGCGCGCATGGCGCCGGTCCGCAAGATCCGCGAGATCATGGAGGCGGTGAGCATCCCGGTGATGGCCAAGGCCCGCATCGGCCATTTCATGGAGGCCCGCATCCTGGAGGCGCTGAAGGTCGACTATATCGACGAAAGCGAGGTGCTCACGCCCGCCGACGAGGAACACCACATCGACAAGCGCGCCTTTACCGTTCCGTTCGTCTGCGGGGCGCGCAACCTGGGCGAGGCGCTGCGCCGCATCGCCGAGGGCGCGGCCATGATCCGCACCAAGGGCGAAGCCGGCTCCGGCAACGTCGTCGAAGCCGTCCGCCACATGCGCACCATCATGCGGGAGATCAAGCAGCTCACCGTGCTGGGCAAGGAGGAGCTGGTGGCGGAGTCGAAGAAACTCGGCGCTCCGCTCGAGCTCCTCGAGTGGGTGGCCGGGCACGGCAAGCTGCCCGTGCCGAACTTCTCCGCCGGCGGCATCGCTACGCCGGCCGACGCCGCGCTCGTGATGCAGCTCGGCGCCGAGGCCGTCTTCGTCGGCTCAGGCATCTTTAAGTCGGAAGACCCCGAAGCGCGGGCCCGCGCCATCGTGAAGGCGGTCACCTACCACAACGACCCCCAGAAGCTGCTCGAGGCCAGCGAGGAGCTCGGCCTGGGGATGCCCGGCATCGACGTGGCCAAGCTCGACGAGTCGCAACTGCTCCAGACGCGAGGATGGTAGGTGAAGCGGATCGGGGTTCTGGCGCTTCAAGGTGATTTTGAGGCCCACCGCCGGGCGCTGGCCGAGCTTGGCGTCGAGGCGCCGGAGGTACGCCGCGCGGCGGAGCTCGAGGCTCTCGACGCCCTGGTGATTCCCGGCGGGGAGAGCACAACCATGCTCAAGCTGCTCGGCTCGGAGAATATGCTGGAGCCGCTGCGCGCCTTCGGCGGCGAGCGTCCGATCTTCGGCACCTGCGCCGGGGCGATCCTGCTGGCCGGCGAGGTCCGCAATCCCTCGCAGGAGTCGCTCGGCCTCGTGGACATCTCGGTGGAGCGTAACGCGTACGGCCGCCAGTTGGACAGCCGCGTCGCCTGGGTCCAGCTTGAGCCCGGCCTCGCCGCCCGGAGCGGCCGCCGGCAGATCGAGGCCGTCTTCATCCGCGCGCCGATCATCCGCCGCACCGGCAACGGGGTCCGGATCCTGGCCCGCTATCAGGGCGATCCGGTGCTGGTCGAGCAGGGCCGCCACCTCGTGGCGACCTTTCATCCGGAACTCTCCTCGGATCGGCTCATCCACCGGTACTTCCTGGAGCGGCTGGAGTCGTGGCGAAGCTGAGAGTTCTGTTCGTGTGCGTGGGCAACGCCTTCCGCAGTCAGATGGCGGAGGCGTTTGCCCGCGCGCTGGGTTGCGACTTTCTCGAGGTGGAGAGCGCCGGACTGGCTCCGGCTCCGGTGCTGCCGGCGGTCACCGAGCAGATCATGGCCGACTACGGCATCGACGTCAGCGGGCAGTACCCGAAGGGCCTCGAGGAAGTGGATCCGGCCGCCTTCGATCTGATCGTCAACATCAGCGGATATCCGCTGCCGCTGGCCACCCCGGTCCCCGTCCGCGACTGGGAGGTTCCGGATCCGGTCGGGCGAGACCGCGCCTTTCACGAAGAGGTCGCCCGCCGGATCGAAGAGCGCGTGCGCCTGCTCGTCGATGAGCTGCGCCGGCGGCGCGGCTAGCGCCGCGGTCTTCATGGCGCAGAAATCTCGTCGCAACCCGCCTGCAATCCGGATCTGTTAGCCTTTAGGCTGAGAATTCGCTTCTCAGTCTTCTCCAGGAGGGATCTGATGGGTCATAGACTTCTCGCAGCGCTGGTGTGCACGGGCACGCTGTTTGCGCAGCTTGACACGGCGAGCCTCACCGGCCTGATCACGGACGCGACCGGCGGGGTGATCGCCGACGCCCGCGTCGTGGCGCGCAATCTTGCCACCAACGTCGAACAGACGGTGGCCAGCGGCGCCGCCGGCTATTATCTGCTGCCCGCTCTGCCGGTCGGCCACTATGAAATCGCCGTCGAAAAGGAGGGCTTCAAACGCGCGGTGGCTTCCGGGATCGTGCTGGCGGTGGGTCAGAAAGCGCGGCTCGACTTTGTGCTCGAGCTCGGCGCGGTTGCCGAATCCATCACCGTGGAAGCCGCCCAACCGCTCATCAGCACCGAGGACGCTTCCACCGGGGCCGTGGTGCCGAACCGTCAGGTCGTCCTGCTTCCGCTCAGCCAGCGCAACTGGGACGATCTGCTGGGGCTGGTGGCCGGAGTGCAGAGCGACCGCTACACCGAGGAGGGCGGCGGCACGGCGGCCGGCCGCACGGGCGGCGCCAACGTCCACGGCGTGCGCTCCCTGCAAAACAATTTCATCCTTGACGGCGTGGACAACAACTCGATTTCGACCAACGTCCAGGAGCTGACCACGCAGGTGGCGCGGCCGTCAGTGGACTCGATCCAGGAGTTCCGGGTCGCCACCAACTCCTATTCGGCCGAGCACGGCCGCAGCCCCGGCGCCACCATCAGCGTGACCACGCGCAGCGGCACCAACGACCTGCACGGGACGCTGTACGAGTTCTTGCGAAACCGCCAGTTCGACGCCAACAACTGGGTGCTCAACCGCTCCGGGCAGCGCAAGCCCCAGCACTCCCAGAACCAGTTCGGCGGCAGCCTGGGCGGCCCGATCGTGCGCGATCGCGCCTTCTTCTTCGTCAACTACGAGGGCACCCGAATCCGCAAAGGGACCACGCGGCTGGGTAGCGTGCCGACCGCCAACGAGCGCGCGGGCGATTTCTCGGTCGAGGCGGGCGCCTCCAACCGGATTGCGTACGCGACGATGATCGACCGGGTCGGCGATTGCATGGGGCCGGGCAATCCGTTCCCGGGCAATCGGATCCCCGCCACTTGCCTCGATCCCGTGGCTCGGCGGATCGTCAGCGAGCTGCCGGCGCCCAATCTGGTCCCCGCCGCCGGTCCGCTCAACCTGTTCAATTTCGTGCGAACCCCCTCGATCACCGACGACACCGACGCTCTTACTACGCGCGGAGACGTTCAGCTTGCGCCGCGCCACAGCCTGTTCGGCCGTTTTGCCTGGTCGGACCGTTTCCGCTACGTGCCGGGTGTCTTCGGGGGCGTACTGGACGGAACGTCGACGTCGGCCTTCGGCCGGCTGTTCATGACGGGCTATTCGGCCGTGTTGGGAGTCAACAGCGTGCTCAGCCCGCGCGTGGTGAACGAGCTGCGCATCGGCTGGGGCCGCAACGTCTCGCGCGGCGTGCAGGACCCGTTCGGGCAGAACACCCTGGCTGACTACGGCATTCGCGGGGTGCCCGAAGATCCGTCCTTCTCCGGCGGGCTGCCCGCGCTGCGCATCCAGTCTCGCGGCGGCACGGCGACCATCCCGGGAGGCGCCGGCGGGGGCCTGGACCACATCGGCTCGCCCGTATTCCTGCCCAAGTGGCAGTTGACGAACCAGTGGCAGTGGTCCAACATGGTGAGCCTGGTCGCCGGGCGCCATCAGATCAAGACCGGCGTCGATCTGCGCCTGCCGGTGCGCAATATCTACGTGGACATTCCGGCGCCGCGCGGTGACTGGACTTTCGACGGCAACCGCACCGGCATCGGCGTGGCGGACTTCCTGCTCGGTTATCCTTCGGCGGCCCAGCTTTCCAATCTCAATCCGGTCGATCTCCGCGTGTGGATGGCCTCCGGCTTCCTCCAGGACGATTGGAAGCTCACCCCGAGGCTGACGCTCAATCTCGGCCTGCGTTACGACTTCGCCACCTGGCCCTACGAGGGCCGCGACCGGTTCACCAACGTCGATCCGGCGACCGGTGTGCTGCTTACGCCCGCCGAGTCCCGCTTCGGCCGCAGCCTCGTCGCCGCCGACAAGAACAACTTTGCGCCGCGCTTCGGTCTGGCCTATCAGTTGGGTCCGAAGACGGTGCTGCGGGCCGGCTACGGCCGCTTCTTCATGCTTTTTGAGCGGGCCGGCAGCGAGGACCAGATGGGTCTGAATCTTCCCTGGGTGGTCAACAACGCCCTGGGCGCCGCCAACGACCGCACTACGGCCAACGACATGCGCGTGCGCACCGGATTCAACCTCTCGCTCAATCCGTCCCTGATCCTGAACGATCCCGCCCGGCTGCGCCTGATCCGCTTCCGCGCCGTCAATCCCGAGTCGGTGATGCCGGAGCTGGACAAGTGGAGCTTCGGCATCCAGCGCGTGCTGGCGCGCGATCTGGTATTGACTTTAGACTACGTCGGCACTAAAGGGACTCACCTGTCGATCCTGCGCAACCTGAACCAGCAACGCTTCCTGCCCGACGGATCCCCCGGCGGGCCGGCCACGGTTCGTTTCCCCAGCCTCGGCGCCGTCGAGTACCGCGAAAACAACGGCAACTCCTCCTATCAGGGCCTCGACCTGACGCTCGAGAAGCGCTACAGCCGGGGGTTCGCCTTCAGCCTGGCCTACACCTTCGCCAAGTCGATCGATTACGCCCAGGAGCACCTCTTCAGCGGCGGCTCGAGCAGCTTCATGCAGAATGCGCATGATTTGCGCCAGCAGCGCGGTCGGAGCGACTTCGACTACCGGCAGCGCCTGGTGATGTCCTATATCTGGGACTCTCCGGTGGGCAAGGGACGGCCGGGCGGCCTTCCGGCGCCCGCCGTTGCCGTGCTCGGCGACTGGCGCCTGGCCGGGCTGACTACGCTCCGTTCCGGGAGGCCCTTCACCGTCTTCTACAGCGCCAATAACGGTCGCGTCGGGGTGCCCGGCGGCTTCGCCAACGCCCTGGCGGATTGCGTCAGCCCGGGGAGCCTGCCTGCCGACCAGCGGACGCCCGATCGCTGGTTCAACACCGCCGCCTTCGCCGCTCCGACGCCGCCCCGCGTGCTCGGCACCTGCGGGCGGAACACGCTCGACGGGCCGGGTCTGGTCAATTTCGATTTCTCCCTGGCCCGCAGTTTCCCCTATTTTGGAGAGGGGCGGAACCTGGAGTTTCGCTGGGAGATCTTCAACCTGTTCAACACGCCGCAGTTCGGCTTGCCGGATGGGAACTTGGCCAGTGGCTCCTTCGGGCGTATCAGCCGCCTGGCAGGCGACCCCCGCCTGATGCAATTTGCCTTGAAGCTGTCCTTTTGATGGGTCCGCCGGCGGCGTCCGGAGCCTGCGAACCCCTGCCGGCGGACCCGGACCTTCAGACGGCCGCCATCTGCTGCGGCGTGCTGCGCTTGTCGATCGGGACGAACTCGCGCCGCCCATGGCCGACGTAGACCTGGCGCGGCCGGGCGATCTTCTGCTCCTTGTCCTCGAGCATCTCCTGCCACTGCGCCAGCCAGCCCACGGTGCGCGGGATGGCGAACAGCACGGTGAACATCGAGGTCGGGAAGCCCATCGCCTGGTAGATAATGCCGGAGTAGAAGTCCACGTTCGGGTAGAGCTTCCGCTTGACGAAATATTCGTCCTCGAGGGCGATCCGCTCCAGCTCGATGGCGATGTCCAGCAGCGGGTTGCGCCCGGTGACCTCGAAGACGGCGTCGGCGGTCTGCTTGATGATGCGGGCGCGCGGATCGTAATTCTTGTAGATGCGATGCCCGAAGCCCATCAGCTTGCCTTTGCCTTCTTTGATCTGTTTGATGTAGGCGGGCACCTTGTCCTTGGAGCCGATCTCGGCCAGCATTTCGAGCACCGCCTCGTTGGCGCCGCCGTGCAGCGGGCCGCTCAAGGCGGCGGCCGCCGCGGCCAGTGTCACGTAAGGATCGGCCTCCGAGCTGCCTACGCAGCGCATCGTGTTGGCGCTGCAATTCTGCTCATGGTCGGCGTGCAGGATGAAGAGGATGTCCAGGGCGCGCGCCAGCACGGGGTTGGCCGCATACTTGGTCTCGACCTTCCGCCAAAGCATGTTCATGAAGTTCGCCGTGTAGGGCAGGTCGTTGTCCGGGTAGACGTAGGGCAGGCCCAGGTGATGGCGGTAGGACCAGGCAGCAATCGTCGGAACTTTGGCGATCAGGCGGAAGATGTCGAGCTTGCGCTGCTCGGGGTCGCGGACGCGCCTGGCCTCCGGATAGAAGGTTGACAGCGCCGCCACCGAGCTGATGAACATCCCCATCGGATGCGCGTCGTAGCGGAAGCCCTCCATCAGCTTCTTGACGTTCTCATGCACCAGCGTGTGCAGCGTCACGTGGCGCTCGAACTCATGAAGCTGGTCCTGGGTGGGCAGTTCGCCGTGGAGAATCAGATAGGCCACCTCGAGGAAGTTGCAATGTTCGGCCAGTTGTTCGATCGGGTAGCCGCGGTACAACAGGATGCCGCGGTCGCCGTCGATGAAGGTGATCGCACTCCGGCAAGACGCCGTGTTCATGAACGCCGGGTCATAGCTCATCGTGCCGAATTCGTCCGGATGGACCTTGATCTGCCGCAGGTCCATAGCCCGGATCGTCCCATCCTGGACAGGTATGGTGTAGCTCACTCCGGTACGGTTGTCGATGATCGTGAAGGTGTTCTTGTTTTCGTTCTCCATCTTGAGACTCTCCCGTTTCGGGATCCAACTGGATTCCCGTCGCCAACAATAGACCTGGCGGCACACGATCCCGCCGCAGGGCGGCGGAAGCGGGGTGTGCGGTCAGGGGAAAAAATGAGTGCGGGCCGCGGCCGAGAATCGCGCGGTGCCGGGGGCGGCCTCCGGCACGGGCGCCTGGAATGGGGAAAGCCTCCGGACCACGGGACAGCCGTTGTCGCATCGGTGCCCTCCCGGACCTGCTCGCCGGGACCTATCCTCCCTCGGGGCCGGCCACTGAAACCGGCTCAATCCACCTGCTCTCTGCCGGGCGCCTTCATTGTATCACAGACAACAGAGTATTGACTCCCTAAATCCCAAATAGGATATAGTGAAAACGGAAAACCGCCGGCGGCGCCGGGTCGAGGGCCTGCGGAGGCGGCCCGCGCGCTGGTATTATACACTGCGGGTTCCATACCGGCGTGCGCTCCGGCGCATCGCCGCAGTGGCCGGCCCGAGCCGCATCCGGTGGTGTGGCCGGGAGCAAGCATGGAAGCCTACAACAACATCCCAGCGCCCTCGGAAGGTCAGCCGGTCGAGGTCCGAAACGGCAAGTTCGCCGTTTGCGACAACCCGATCATCGCTTTCATCGAAGGCGACGGTACCGGGCGTGACATCTGGAGAGCCGCCTATGCCGTTTTCCATGCGGCGGTCCAGAGGGCATACGCCGGCCGCCGCCGCGTGGTCTGGTACGAGGTCTTCGCCGGGGAAAAGGCCTACCAGCCGTTCGGCACGTGGCTCCCCGACGACACCGTCGCGGCCATTCGGCGATTCCGGATCGCCATCAAAGGTCCGCTCACCACGCCGGCGGGCGGCGGCCACCGCAGCCTCAACGTGACGCTGCGGCAGCTGCTCGACCTCTACGTCTGCATGCGGCCCGTGCGCTACTTGCCGGGTGTCCCCTCGCCGGTTCGCAACCCCGAGAAGCTCGATGTCATCATCTTCCGCGAAAACACCGAGGACGTTGACGCCGGCATCGAGTGGAAACAGGGTTCACCCGAGGCGCCCCAGGTGATCGAGTTCCTCAACACCGAGACGGGCTGCAAGGTGCGGCCGGACTCCGGCATCGGCGTCAAACCGATCTCCGAGGCCGGTTCCAAGCGCCTGGTGCGTCGCGCCATCCGCTACGCTGTGGGGAACGGGCGCCGCAGCGTCACCCTCATGCAGAAGGGCAACATCATGAAGTTCACCGAATGCGCCTTCCGCGATTGGGGCTACGAGGTGGCGCGCCGGGGGTTCGGGGCGGTGACCATCCCCGAGGGCGAGCTCACCGGGCCCCCGCCCGAGGGCAAGATCGTCATCAAGGACCGAATCGCCGACTCGATGTTTCAGCAGGTGCTGTTGCGGCCCGATGAGTACGACATCATCGCCACGACCAACCTCAACGGCGACTATATTTCCGACGCCTGCGCGGCGCAGGTGGGCGGGCTCGGCATGGCGCCCGGCGGCAACGTCGGCGACGAACACGGCGTCTTCGAAGCCACCCACGGCACCGCACCGAAATATGCCGGCCAGGACGTCGTCAATCCGTCCAGCGTCATACTTTCCGGCGCCATGCGGTTCCGCTTCATGGGCTGGCGCGAGGTGTCCAACCTGATTGAGACCGGCATCACCGAGACTATCCGACAGAAACGCGTCACCTACGATCTGCACCGTCAGATGGAGGGCGCAACCAGGGTCAAGACGAGCGAGTTTGCAGCGGCCATCATCGAGAACATGACTCTCGCCGCGGCCGCATAGAAGGAGGCAGCCGATGAGAAAAAAGATCACCGTGATTGGGGCCGGCAATGTGGGCGCAAGCTGCGCCACGCGTCTGGCCGACAAGGAGCTCGGAGACGTCGTCATCGTCGATATCCTCGAAGGTGTTCCCACCGGCAAGGGGCTTGACATCCGTCAGTCCTGCCCGGTGGAGGGCAGTGACGTCAAGGTGGTCGGCACCAACGACTACCAGGAAACGGCCAATTCCGACATCGTCGTGGTGACCGCCGGATTCCCCCGCAAGCCCGGCATGAGCCGTGACGATCTGCTCTGGGCCAATTACGAGATCGTGGCCTCGACGGTTCGGCAGGCGGTGCAGTACTCGCCCAATGCCATCCTGATCGTGGTCACCAACCCGCTGGATGCCATGTGCCACGTGGCGTGGAAGGTCAGCGGCTTCCCGAAGAACCGGGTGGTCGGCATGGCGGGCATCCTGGACACGGCGCGCTTCCGCGCCTTCCTGGCTGAGGCCTTGGATGTGTCGGTGGAAAGCGTCGTCGCTTTCGTGCTCGGCGGTCACGGCGACACCATGGTTCCGCTGGTGCGCTATACGAGCGTGGCCGGCATTCCGGTCACCGATCTGCTCGACGAGACGACGCTCAATCAGATCGTCGAGCGGACGCGTTTCGGCGGCGGCGAAATCGTCAAATATTTGAAGACCGGCAGCGCCTATTACGCGCCGTCGGCCGCCACCGTCGAGATGGTCGAGTCCATCCTGAAGGACAAGAAGAAAGTTCTGCCCTGCTCGGTCCTGCTCGAGGGCGAGTACGGCATCGACGGGCTGTTTGTCGGCGTGCCGGTGAAGCTGGGGGCTTCGGGGGTCGAGAAGGTCTACGAGATCAAGCTGACCGAAGAGGAAAGCGCAGCGCTGCGCAAGAGCGCCGCCGCCGTCGAAGAGCTTGTCAATGTGATGAAGCCCAAGCTCGAGGCCGTCGGCGCCTGAGTCGCTGCGCCGCTTGGCGCCGGCCCCTGCTTTCGGCCTGCCACGAGCGGGGCGGTAACGCAGGGGCCCGCTCGCGTCGTCGTTGCAATATTGGGTTGCGGTCGCCTGTCGCCGGCCGCCCAGGTTTGCAAGAGCCGTTTGAGGAGAGTCGTTCCGTGAACTGGAAGGGAATTCTTTTTATCGCCGCCGCCTTGGCGTACGCCTTGCCGCTGGCGGCCCAGCAGGGGGGCCCGCGCGTTCAGCCCGGCACGCCGCAAGCTGCGCCGGCTGCCGCAGAGGGGGGGCCTGCCGCCTTGAAGGTCGTCGTTCTCGAAGGAGAAGGCGCCCGGAACGACATTCGGTCCGGAACCGCCGTGGCGCCCAAGATCCGGCTGCTCGATGAGAACGGCCGACCCGTGCCCGACGCCGAGGTCGTCTTCCGCCTGCCCATGGAAGGGCCCGGCGGCGCCTTTCATGGCTGGGTCAGGACGCAGACGGTGCGCACCAACGCCGAAGGGATTGCCGCCGCCAGCGGCTACACGCCGAATGATCTGGAAGGGCGTTTCAACATTCGCGTGACGGCGAAAGCCGGCGCGCAGGAGGCCTCGGCCGTCATTTCCCAGGTTAATATTCGCGGCTCGGGCGCATCGGGCCGCGGCCAGCGCAAGTGGTGGATCCTGGCTGCGGTCGGCGCCGGAGCCGGCGCCGCCATCGCCGCAGCCGCCTCCGGAAACGGTTCCGATGGGGTCGCCGTTACCACGCCGATCACCATCACCGCCGGCCCGGTCACGGTGGCGGGACCGAGATGATGAAGAGTCCAGGGAGCCCTTCGATGCGCAGCATCTGGTTGGCTTTGCTTGTTGCGGTTCCGGCGGCGGACCTGGCACCGGGAGCAGACTCCGGCGGGATTCGCGGGTTGGTGTCCGGCCTGATCTATGACGCGGCCAGCCGTTCGATCCGACCGGTGGTGGGCGCTCCGGGCGCCGCCTACCTGGGTGAACCGCTGGCCCGGGAGCTCGACGCCGCGTGGCTGGCGCCGGACGGCGACCAGGCCTTGGCGCTTTCCGGCGGTTCCGTTTACTGGCTGAAGGGCCTCAGGAGCGCCTCCTTGGAATGGCGGGCGGTGCCGCTTGCCGAGGGCAGGCCGGCGCTCGTGGCTTGGGCGGCTGATTCGAGCGCCGCGGCCGTCTACGCACCCGGCCGCCTGATGTTGGTCAGCCAGGCCGCCGGCGTCGTTGCCGTTTTTTCGACCGACTCTTTGGGAGGCCGGATCTCGGCCCTGGCTGTTGCCGGCGACGCCGCCGTGCTGGCCGGAGTCGAGGGTGCGGGGCTGTATCGGCTGAGCGCGGCCGGCGAGCCTTCGCT
>ENA-ORXB01002438-ORXB01002438.1-sediment-metagenome-genome-assembly--contig:-NODE-2438-length-15953-cov-4.434996_pt1 | contig 15953 bp, 12 predicted proteins | sample MGYA00237863_ERZ511475 | MGnify/ENA primary metagenome ERZ511475 (study PRJEB26305, sample SAMN06343858) | sediment metagenome | isolation source: hot spring sediment | place: Canada: British Columbia... | reverse complement strand
ACGACGTGGTGGGCTACGCCCCCCAATAACCCTTTCGAAAAATGGGGTCAACCCCCGAAATTCGAAACGCCGGGCACGGAGCGGCAAATTTTTTCGAAAATCGGGGGCTGACCCCGATTTTCGAAAAAGGGGGGTGAGAGCGAAGATGCTTGTATAGGATATGGGGAGGTTGGCCGATGTTTTACCACAGCAATTAGGCGTGGGATTGATATAAAAGGTTGCATGGAAGCATGAAGAAGTACAAGGTCATCATCGTGGGGGGAGGCCCGGCAGGCAGCATGACCGCCCTCCACTTGGCCGACGCGCGGCCCGAGATGGCGGGGGATATACTGCTTCTGGAAGCGCGATCCTTTCCGCGCGAGAAGATATGCGGCGGGGGGTTGAGCGGCAGGGTTGTGACTTGGCTGGAAACTCTTGATGTCACCCTGGAAAAGATACCCAAAATAGGCGTGAACCGCCTTACGGCGTGCTTCGGGGACGAGCTATACGTCGCTCCATTCGGAAACGGCGGGAGCTGCGTAATCAGGCGCAGCTCTTTCGATCACCTGCTGTTGGAAGCGGCTAGGGAAAAAGGCGCCCACGTCCGGACCTCCACGCCGGTGACCGGTGCTTACCGGGAGGAGGAAGGGATTACCGTGGTAGACAAGGCTGGGAATAAATACCATGGCGAAGTCATGGTGGGGGCGGACGGGGTGAACGGAAGGAGCAGGATCTGGTTCGGGGTTCCCCACAGGTCGCGCAAGAGATTGCTTCTCCAGGCCGATTTTCCGGGGCACCCGGATGTGCCCATGTTGAAGAATGGCCTGGTAATGGATTACGGCGCCAGCCGCTTCGGAGTCTCCGGCTACGTGTGGTTCTTCCCCTCGGTGGGCGAGGAGGGGGAACCGCTGCTCAACGCGGGGATCGCCAGCGCTGAGTTCGCCCGCGGCGGCGCCGCACGTCTCAGGGAGGCATTTCTGTCTGTACTGGAACGCCACCCCGAGATAAAGGCCATAGCTCCCAGACACATAAGGTTCAAGGCCTACCCGGAGCGCGACTACGCCATCTTCCAGCCAAAATCGCTGGAACGCGTTTTGTTCGTGGGCGAGCAGCTGGGGGTGGATTCATTCACCGGCGAGGGTCTAAGTATTTGCGCCGATTCGGCGTCCGCCGCAGCGCAGGAAATAGTCCACGCCCTGGAGCGCGGCGACTACTCTTTCAAGGGCTATTCCATGCGGTTGGCGAAATGCCATTTCTTCCCCCTGCTGGTGCCGGGAAAGTTCTTCTGGCTGGAAAAGCCCGGCCTGGAACCGAGCCTCATGCTTTCCATGGCCACCCGCAAACCTCCGCCGGGCAAGGAAAATAGTATGGAAATATATGTAAAGATATACTCCGGCGCCAGACCCGGATCTTTCGCCTATTCGCCTTATTCGCTGCGTACTATCGCCAGGGACTTCGGTTGGGCCGCGGCCGATCGCCTGCGCCGCAGGCTGGGCAAGCGGTAGGAACACGCTTCTTCACCCGCAGGCGCGGGTAGATTAAAGATCGAAATGGCGCGAACCATCAAAAAGGAAGGAGGCCAAAGTGCCGTTAACCATAGAACATTGGATGTCGGGCAGGTTACCGGCATCCAAGGCGAAGGATCCGAAATCTCCGATCCGAGGGATAATAAAGCCCCATGCCAGGAACCGCTTTTATGGCCTACTCACGGTCCAAACGCTTGAGCATGTCCACCACTAGTTGCAGGGTTACGGTCAAGGCCTGCGGCCTAACGTATTCTATGGTGTCGTGGCGGGTGTGGTAGTTGGGCATGAGGCGCGCGGTGTTGTGGCATAATATGCTCACCGCGGGGATATTGGCCAGGGCGAAAGCGCTGGCGTCGGTGGCGCCCAGGGGTATAACGGAGGTCTTTATCCGGAAACCGTTTTCGTCCGCCACTTCCTGAGCCAGTTTGACAAGGCGTGGATCCAGCTTGGCGCCCGTGGAAATCTCGCGCTTGAAGACGGTGAGGAAGTTCTCGTCCTCGATGTTGTCCAGGAAGATGCCGAAAGTGGGAATGGCCTTGAGCTCTTCCAGGTGCCGGGCGGCGTAGCGCTTGGCGCCGCGCAGTCCCGCTTCCTCTGAGGAAAGGGCCAGGAGCACCACCTCGGTGTTCTGCGGCGCGAATTCCCCGCTCTCCCTGGCGTCTCGCAGGTAGCCGGCAAGACCCGCCAGCACCGCTATCCCCGCCAGGTCGTCCATGGCTCCGGGAACCACGTCGCTGGTATGGAAAAAGGCGAAAGGAAGCACGAAAACGGAAAGGGCGATGATCGCCACGCCCAGGACCCAGTAGGCGGTGTTTTCCGGCGTGCCGCTGGAGCCGGATACGGCACGGGCGAAGCTGGCGCCGATAAGGACAAGGATGGCAAGATAACCCAGCGCCATGGCCGGGACGGCCAACCCCTTGAGCCAGTACCAGATCTTGAACTCGTAGGCGGAGTCCAGGTGGGCGGAGACGATGACCCTCTTTTTGACCTCGCCGCTAGGCTTGACAACGCCGGCGACGTTTTCCCCCTTGCGCTTGGGAAAGAGAAAATCGATGAACTCGCGGTACCTGACCACCTCGTAGAAAAGGACCGCCCCGCAGATGAGAGATACAAGAAGGGAGGCATAGGGGTGGATAAAGTAAAGAACGGCCGCCGCGACATAGACGGCTACTAGATAGGGGAAGGCGCCCAGAAAGGCCTTGGGGCTGCAGGTGAAGACCTCGATATTCACCCGGTCACATGCCGGCTTGATTTCTTTGGCCACCAGGAGTCCGAGCCGCCTTTCCGCTTCGCTGCATGATTCCCTGGGCCCTATATCCCGCAATACCTTGTCCACAAAGTCATACATGTATTCTGTGTACTTTTCGGCGACCATCATCCATCCTCCCCGCGCGCCTCAACCCTTTGCTTGCTCCAGTTTATTCAGAACTGCGTTCTGAATGCAACGGCCGATATGGAAACAATACAGCTTAGGCTGCTGAATGCATGGCAGAATGGTTGCTTTTTTAATGCCGCGGCCCATAACATGCCCGTGTCGCCTTGCGGAGTCAACCCTCGCCGCGCTCGCGCCACTCCGTCATGACTCGTTTAAGCCCCCTTCACTATAAGAACCAGCCTTCTCGTTCCTCGCAGACCTCGCGCATTTAGTCTTAAAGTCAGTCGGAAGTTTCCTGGGAGATATACCCATATGGTGCCGGGTTTGTGTTTCATCTAAACGGTCATGCACAATGGCGACCCCTTCACTATAAGAACCAGCCTTCTCGTTCCTCGCAGACCTCGCGCATATAGTCGTAAAGCCAGTCGGAAGTTTCCTATAAGATATGCCCATATGGTGCCGGGTTTGTGTTTCATCTAAAAGGTCATGCACAATGGCGACCCCTTCACTATAAGAACCAGCCTTCTCGTTCCTCGCAGACCTCGCGCATGTAGTCGTAAAGCCAACCGGAAGTCTCCTGGGAGATATAAAAGGTGGGGTGCAGCAGGTTCTGATGCGGCGAAATGACCCTCTCCCGCAGCGCTATATCGTAGAGCTCGCAACCGGGGTAGATTCTCACCCCCACCGTCACTCGCACTGCGTCCACCTCCAGCTCGCTCATGAGTTCGACGCTCTCCTTGACCGTGTGCTCGTTTTCTCCTGGGCCACCCAGGAGAAGAAAGCAATTGAGGTAAAAACCCAGCCGCTTGGCTTCCGAGATGGAGCGCACCACGTCATCCTTGGTGAAGCCCTTCTTCAGGGACTGCAGGATGTCTTCCGAGCCGCTCTCGTTGCCGATGCTCAGGCTGGCACAGCCCGCCTCACGCAATAGGGAGAGCAGGTGAGGGCCGCCATAGAGAGGATTGAGGTTACAATGCCACTTTATGGTAAGTTTTCTCGAGGCGATCTCCCGGCAGAGTTCCTCGCTGTAGTCCGAAGGATAGGTGAACAGAGAATCCACGAAGACGGCGTTGCGGCTACCGTGCTCTCTCTCCAGCGAGGCCAGCTCGTCGGCCACCTCCCTGGGATCGCGGACCCGCATCACCCTTCCCTCGACGCGTGGGCTGGTGCAGTAAATGCAGCGCAGGTGGCATCCCCTGCGGGCCTGCAGGTTGGCCATGCGAGGAGGCCCTTGGCCAGGAATATAATTGTACGGCGTGACCGGGAAGATATCGCGGTCCGGTAGCGGAAACATGCCCGGCCAGGCATGGGGTCCCGGGGGATTGACGTACGTTTTCCCGTCCCGTCGCAATGCGAGCCCCGGCATATCGTCCAACTCAAGCCCCGACTCCAGTCGCCGCAGGAGTTCGACGAAAGACCGCTCGCCCTCGCCGACGATACCCATCTCCAGGTCCAGGTATTCCAGGCATTCCTGGGGAAAGATGGTAAATCCCGCCCCGCCCGGCACGATAAGAGCCTCGCTTTCCGACCTAACGGCCTCGACGATCTCCTTCACCTGGGGGAGATAGAATTCGCTTTTGTGCATGTCCTGGTTGTCCAGGTTGCGGACGGAAAGCCCGATGCACTGCGGGTCAAAGGAGCGCACCATTCGCAGGACATCGTCGACGGGGCGCTCCGAAAACATAAGATCCAGTCCCCTTACTTCGTGCCCCGCCTCCCGCGCCGCCGCCGCCACGTAAGCTATGCCGAGGGGATAGGGGATAAGGTTTTCCTGGCAGCGGTTTTCACTGATCAGGAGGACCTTCATCTAGACGCCTTTCGTAATCCGCTTCCCCGATGCCAAGCCTTGAAACCAAAACCGCCGTGCGGCTGGAATGCCTGTTCCCGTGGTGCCTGCGGTATTTCACTATAATTGAATCATCCTCAACCTGAAAACGGTAGTCAGGTAGGAAACATACGGCGAGGCGCAGGGTCGCCTCGCGTGAGTGGCTTGAAAGGAGTGGGCCATGAGCGACGCCACATCCCTGGGCAGCTTGCCCTTATTTTCCGGCCAGGGGGGCATTGTGCACTTCGGAGATGGGGTACACATGCTTCAGATGTGGTCCAACGTGTGCATTATCGAAAGCGACGAAGGGGTGGCGCTTTTCGATGCGGGGTTCGAGTTCAACGCGCCGCGTATTCTGGAAGAGGTAAGGGCCATTACTGACCAGCCGGTATTGTACATCATCTACGGGCACGGACATGCGGATCATGCTTTTGGGGCGGCATCCCTGCTTTACGAGGCCCAGGAGCGCGGATTCCCCAAACCGCTTATCGTGGCCCAAGCCGACCTGCGCAAAAGGTTCGATCGTTACCGCCTGACCCTTCCCTACCAGGAGCACATAAACCGCATACAGTTCGATATCCCGGAGAATATACCGGCATTTTCCAGAACTTATATCTACCCCCACCGCACTTACCGGGAGCGTTTGACCTTGCGCCTGGGCGGCATCACCCTTGAGCTCAGGCACGCCCGGGGAGAAACCGACGACCATACCTGGTTGTGGATTCCCGAACTCGAGGTGGCCTGCGTATCGGACCTCTGGGTGTGGTCGTGCCCCAATGCCGGCAACCCCTTCAAGGTGCAGCGCTACCCCCTGGAGTGGGCAAAGGCCCTGGAGGCGGTGGCCAGGAAATCGCCCCGCCTGCTGTTGCCCGGCCATGGCGAGGCGCTGAGCGGAAAGGAGGAGATAAGGGAGGCCTGTCTCACCGTGGCCCGCGCCTTGCGATGTCTTCATGACCAGGTGGTGGAGATGCTCAACCGCGGCATGTGGCCACAGGAGATCCTGCGTTCCTTCCGGTGGCCGGAAGAGTTCGCGACCATCCCCTACCTGGCCCCCATCTACGGCCATCCCTACTTCATCGTCCAGGCCCTGCTGCGCCAGTATCACGGCTGGTACGACGGCAACCCCTCCCATCTCTTTCCAGCCGCGGAGGGCGAGATAGCGCGGGAAATACTGCACATAGCGGGCGATCCGAAGCGCCTGCTCGACCGCGCCCGCGTCCTGGCGGAGGAGGGCAAGGCGCAGCTTGCCCTGCACCTGGCAGACCTGGTTGTCGAGGGCGGCGCGGAGCCGCGGAAGGAAGCCCTGGAACTCAAGGCAGGTCTGCTGAAAAAACTGGCCGATGAGGAGAAAAGCCTCATCGCCCGCAATATCTTCCTGGCGGGAGAGCGGCAAATAAGGCGGGCATTGAAGGGATTGTAGGAGCGTGGAATCGCTGGGCGGCCCGATTATTACCTTACTTTCCAGGCTAGACAGGTCAAGGCGTCGAGCCCGACGGCAAGACCAGGATTCTTTCGACCTTGTCTCTTGGGCTCGCTTTTCAAACGCCAATACCAGGCCGGGGAGGAGTCGAGGGTATGGCGCGTATAAATGTTGAGAGGCGCGCCTCGGGGGGAGTATCATAGCGGAGTGCCGTAGTTGATTCATCCCTGGATGTTACAAGGAGGAAAGCGCATGTTCAACGGGATTTTCCACATTCGCAAGCCGGAGAACGAGCCGGTTCTGTCCTATGCCCCGGGGACCAAAGAACGGGCTGAGCTGCAGGCCAAGCTGGAGGAAATGCTTTCCAACCCCGTGGAAGTCCCCTGCATCATCGGCGGGCGGGAGGTGACCACCGGCGACTTGGTGGAGATGCACCCGCCCCACAGCCATAGCCAGACCCTGGGAAGCTATCACCGTGCCGGCCCCAAGGAGGCGGAGATGGCCATCGACGCCGCCAACGAGGCCAAGGTGGCCTGGAGCGAGATGGAGTGGTCCTCTCGGGCCACGGTGCTGCTCAAGGCGGCGGAGTTGCTCTCCGGGAAGTACCGCCAGACCCTTAACGCCGCCACCATGCTGTGCATGAGCAAAAGCTGTCACCAGGCGGAGATCGATTCCGCCTGCGAACTCATCGACTTCTGGCGCTTCAATCCCTATTTCATGACCCAGATCTATGATGATCAGCCCATTTCCACTCACGGCGTGCTCAATTACATGGAGCACCGCCCGCTGGAAGGGTTCGTCTTTGCCATCTCCCCCTTCAACTTCACCTCCATCGCGGGAAACCTTCCCACCTCGCCGGCCTTAATGGGGAATGCGGTGATTTGGAAGCCGTCCTCCAACGCCGTGCTGCCGGCCTATTACATCATGCGTATCCTCAAAGAGGCGGGCATGCCTGATGGCGTGATCAACATGATTCCGGGGCCGGGACCCTCGGTGGCCCCGCCGGTGCTCAACCACCTCGACCTGGGGGGCGTTCACTTCACCGGCTCCACCTACGTTTTTTCCACTATCTGGTTGACCATCGGCTCCGACATACGCAAGTACTACTCCTATCCGCGCATCGTAGGGGAGACGGGGGGCAAGGATTTTATCTTCGCCCATGCCTCCGCGGATTTAGAGGTCCTGGTCGCGGCCATCGTGCGCGGCGCCTTCGAGTATCAGGGGCAGAAATGCTCCGCGCCCAGCCGCCTTTACATACCCGAGAGCATCTGGCCCCGGGTAAAGGAGCGCCTGCTGGACGAGATCGCCACCATCAAGGTGGGGGACGTATGCGACTTCAGCAATTTCATGAACGCGGTGATCGATAAGGAGTCCTTCGACAAGATCGTGGGCTATATCGAGTTCGCCAGGCAGGATCCCAACCTGGAGATCCTCTGCGGGGGCTCCTACGACGACTCGGAGGGGTTCTTCATCCAACCCACCGTGGTTCAAACCAGGGATCCCCGCTCCAAGCTGATGTGCGAGGAGATCTTCGGCCCCGTGGTCACCGTTTTCGTGTACCCGGACAAGCAATACGAGGAGACGCTGGAATTGTGCAACACCACCAGCCCCTACGCCCTAACCGGAGCCATTTTCGCCCAGGACCGCTTCGCTATCGTCAAGGCCACCAAGGCCCTGCGACACGCAGCGGGCAACTTCTATATCAACGACAAGCCCACTGGGGCGGTGGTGGGCCAGCAGCCTTTCGGCGGATCGCGGGCATCGGGGACCAATGACAAGGCCGGAAGCTGGCTGAACCTGGAGCGGTGGGTTTCCACACGCTGCATAAAGGAGAATTTCCTGCCGCCCACCAACTATCGCTACCCTTTCATGGACTCCTAGGGACGGCGGGCAGGCAATTCGGGGTTCCCTCGAGAGTTTTCGTGGGAACCGTTTAACGGGATATGTATACGTTTTCGATCCAAACGCGGACATGACTGTTCCGTTTACCGCCTCAAAGGTTCATTAAACTCCCAGTTTTATCCGTTTACCCCGCACCGTGTTCCGTTTGCCGGAGTTTTTTCAGGCTATGCAGTCGCTTCCCAGAATTTTCTTGGAGTCTTAAACCTTTTAACGTAGCCTTTATATTAGAAGGACGGAAAGGGCTGCGACGGGCCGAATGTGCCGAAGAACAAGGGGAATTGAGGCGGGCCGGACGAGCGGAAGGCCGAAGGAGCGAGAAGCGATGCATAAGCTAAAGGGCTTGCAAACAGATGAAATGTTTCTCTATCTGGCCAGTCTTCTGGTGGTAGCCATTATTTACGTTCTCTATTTCTTATAGAGGAGGTGAGAAGAGTGGAAGCCCTTCAAGTAACGGCTAGGGATTTCGAGGGCAACGGGGAGGCAATCGAAGCCGCCCTGCGGAGTTGCGAAAGAGCCGTCCCCACGGGAAGCAGGAGCTTTTTCGTGAAAAAGCTGGAGCAGCACCTTGCGGAAAAGGGCATAAAGATACCGGAGATTATCTTCGACCTTTTCGACACGCCCTTCAACAAGTTCACCCCCCAGTACGCCAGGGTGTACGAAGAGAAGGTTAAAGGGCAAGCATTGTTTCACATCTTCTCGGACATGTTGATCGAGATCTATGAAAAGCTGCAGGCGGACAGGGTCGGCTGGGAGGCGGCGGCCAATTACCTGCTGGACACGCCTATGAAGATATGTGCCCTGCATGCCCTGGCGAGGATCCAGCAATTGGAAGAAATGACCGTGGAACTCGATTACCAGGACCTTGTGGATGAGTTCTCAGGGGCTTCGACAATACGCGTGACTCCACGGGAGAAGAAGCTAAACGTCAAGCCTTACAGGGATTACGGAAGAAGCCGCTGGAGGAGGTAGCCGCCCCTTGTCTCAAGGCGGCGGTCGAGGCAACCACGGAGTACGCGCCCCAATACTCGGGACCTTGAAGGAAGCAATTAAAGCAACAGGCGGAGCCGGATGAACCGGCGCGTTTTCATGTTGGGCGTTCCGCCTCCACCTCCAACCTCACGGCCTGCACATGCACCAGGCCTTTTTCGTCGGGAGGGTGGTTTTCCATGTATCTCTCCACCATCTGGTAAACGAATGCGTCGCGCAGCTCATGCGGTATTCTCTGGGTAAAGGGAAGCCAGGTGGTGCGGATCCAGGCGGCCAGTCCCTCCCGCCCCCGGTGAACCATATCCTTGGGTATCAGTTCCACCCGCTTGGGAATCAGGCCCACCTGCCTCAGCCAGGGTTCGTATTCCTCCGGCCCGTAGAAGCTGTAATTGAAGTTGAAATCGTTGAAGTAATCTTTCCACTCAGCCTTGGTTATCGTCTCGACCAGAGCCATCGCCACCTCGGAAGCGTTACCTCTGCCTCCCATTTCAAGCATGATCCTGCCACCCGGCTTGAGGCTTTTTCTGATCCCCTCAAGGACGGGGAGATGGTCAGCGATCCAGTGAAGAACGGCATTGGAGAAGACCACGTCGAACTGGCTCTCGAAGGGAAGTTCCCTGGCGTCCACCACTTCCCAGCCGAGATTGGAATATAGGCTTGGAGGGTAAGACCGGCGGGCGAAAGCGATCATTTCAGGGGAATTGTCGATACCCAGGACATATCCTCGGGGGAGACGAGCCGCTATCTCAAAGGTCAAGGCGCCGTCGCCGCAGCCGATGTCCAGCACCCTTTCCTCGCCGTTCAGAGGCAGTTTGGATAGGAGCTCTCGCCCCCATTTCTTCTGCATGGATGAGGATTTACTGTAATCCTCGGCATCCCATCCGTAGATACCCTTGGTGTTTCTTTCGTGCATCTCCATTCCTTAAATGATCGATATGAACCATCATACGCCCGGACCGGGTTTGGCCGGCCGGCGCGAGGTCCTGAGCGCGCCCGCTAAGACGTAAGACCAGGGCCTAAGACCAAGGATAGTGCCGTCCCCTTTTATCGGCCCAGCCCCCAAGGCCGTAACGCGCTATGGCATCCAGGTTTCCATCGATGGTTTCACCGTGAAACCTCCTCAGCGGTAGCAGCAACTCACATTCCCGGCGTACGGAACATTCCCAGCATCCAAAGTAACGTCTAGCCCGGGCGCATTCCCTTATGGGGCAGTCGGCCTTCCCGCCTCCGTGGCGGCACGGCGCGGGACACTGTAGCGTGGCGAGCTCCGACAGCACTTTGGCGAACACCTCGTAATCGCTGAAGGCCTCGTTGGTGTTTGACTTCAGCTGGGCGTAAAGATCCAGGCGCAGCTGGTTAGATAACTCCAGAAGATCCCGGACCGCGCGGAAAAGTTGTGCGTTGCTGGGGATGCAGTCCTGACAGAACAGGCCGCAATAGGCGGTGAAGTCCTCCTCCTCACTCATCTCTTCCCCTATCCTCGCATTCTTTTTTCATATTGGGCTCATCTCCCAAAAGTGTGGGCAGAGTTAAGTGCTTGCTTCGGCGCCATTCAGAAAAGAGCAGGCGGTTAAGGTGCCGGCAAACTATCGAACGCCGCATGTCGGTCGCATTACCCACATTTTATGACGAAGATCTTCATATTGTAACTTTTTACCGTGAAATAATGGGGACATGCCGCGCTTACGGTCCTCTTGGTTGGGCGCAATACGATGTGCGGGTGCTGTTTACGGTCAGGTTGTCATGTAATAGGCTGGGATATAGGATTAATGGATTGATAAAAGGCTCTTGCCGTACTTGCTTCGATAGCGGGAGACAAGCATGGTCGAGGACAAACTCATCACGGAAGCGGCTTCCTTTATGGCCAAGGCCAAGTACCTGGTGGCCTTTTCGGGTTCGGGCATGTCCGAGGAGAGCGGTATCCCCACCTTCAGGGATCCGGGGGGTTTGTGGGACCGTTACAACCCCTACGAGTTGGGAGGCGGTGACGTTTTTTCAACCCTCTTGGGCGGCTCGGGTCCACCCGGTAGCGCAGTGTCCTTCGTCTCGGAAATGGTGGCGGTGATGGAGAGAGCGCATCCCAACCCCGGCCACCTGGCGTTGGCGGAGCTGGAGAGGATGGGCATACTGCGCTCCGTGATTACCCAGAATATCGACAACCTGCACCGGGAGGCCGGGAACAGCGTGATCATCGAGGTGCATGGCAACGTTTTCCGGTTGGCTTGCCTGGGCTGTGGAGGCAAGCGGTTGATGGAGCGCGAGGAATTCCTGGTGTCGGGGAAAAAGCTGGTGGAGTTGCTCGAAAGGGCGGACATGGCGGGCCTTCTCGAGCTGGCTTCCAGGTGCCCCTGCGGCGGGATAAGCAGGCCGGACGTGGTTGGGTTCGGCGAGCCGGTCCAGGACATGCCGCTGGCCATCAAGGAGGCCAAAAATTGCGATCTTTTCCTTATCCTGGGAACCTCCGGGACCGTATACCCGGCGGCCTCGCTGCCCGCTTATGCCAAGAGGGCTGGGGCGACGCTGATCGAGATCAACGCCAGCGGATGCTACTTCCCGGACCTGGTGGATTTGGAAATCATAGGCAAGACGGGAGAGGTCCTTCCCCGCATAGTGGAGCGGGTGAAAGGCATGCTTGCTTGAAAGTTCCGTAGGTTTATTAACTAGCATGTTGGCATGGCGGAGAGGGGAAGCTCACCCTCCTCCCGCCACGGGATTCCCTTCACGGATGGAGGGGATTTCGCTGGTCCAAGCGAAAGGATGGTGCGTTATGCCGGAAGAGGTTTACAGGTGCGCGTTCTGTGAGAAGAAGTTGCGCTCTGGGGCCGCCGTTTTCGGCCTGGGGGCGAGACTTAGGGAGGGGCTTGAGTATCCAGGTGGGGTGGGGAGGATGACCGCCGTCGAGTTGCCCTTGCAGGGCAAGTCCCTTCGCTGCATGGTCACCGCGGACGGTTCGCAGGCCAAAATGGATGGATGGGATCTTATTTTTATGGTCTGCAGCGAGGAGTGCGGCGGCGAGCTCAAGGAGATGCTCGAGTCGGAAGGGGACCTCTTCGAGGAGATAATGTAAGAAAGGGGTACGAAAAGGGGTCAGGATCCGGGCACCGGGCCTCCAAGCGGACAACCGGTCCGGATATTTGCCTGACCCACAAAGGTTACGGTTACTTTTTCAGAAGCGCCTTCAGGCGGGTCGATCCCGCCAGGGCGAGCACGCCGAGCATAAGACCCAGCGCCAACACGGCTCCCCCGCTGCCCATTCCGCATAAAGGATTAAGCTTGAATCCTTTCCCTAGGGTTGCCCGCGATCCGTCCGGGTTAGTTACCGTCACGTCGTATAACCCTGGCGGCATGCCGAAGAAACCGACGGTGCAGGTTATCTTGCTCTCCGAAACCACCTTCACGTTGTAGGCGTTGATGGTATAGCTATCCATCTGCAGCTTCACGGCGGCGCCGGGCTGGAAGCCGCTTCCCTGCAGGGTGCAATTCAGGGATACGGTGAACTCCGTAGCCTGTTTGGGGGAGATGGAGCTCACACCGACCTTGTCGAGCTTGATTATCACGGGGTTCTTGCCTACGGTTAGGTTCTTAATGGTGAGCTTTCCCTGCGCGTCACGGGAAGCGCCCGGCGTGGGGCTGTCGTTCCCGGTCAGGGGATCGATGGTACGGGGATTCGCGAAGGAGGGATCACTCACGGTGAAGGAAAGGGTGTCGGCAAGGTCATCCCTCTTCCAGATCCCCAAGACCAGGTCCCCGTCGGCTTGCCGGAAGCAATGGGCCTCCAGGGTGGCGGGATTGCCGCAGGAGAAGGTCGCGGCGTCCGGAGCAGTGGAGACGGCCTTTCCGAAGACCTGCTGGAAGGTGCGGAAATAATAGAAGGACGGCTTGCGCTGGAAATCCAGCTTCACCAGCCCGTATTTCACCGTTTCCAGGCCTTGGGTCTCGGGATAGTCCCGCAGGCTGAACCAGATGAACATGTCGATAGGCTGGCCGGCGTAATTGATGAGGTTACGCAGCATGTAATTGGCCTGGGTATCGAAATCCACCCCAGGCGGGACCTGCTCACAGGTAGTGTATCCCAACTCGGTTATCCACAGCTGGATGTCCGGGTTGTTCTGGTTGTAGTCGTCGATGAGGTCCAGCATGTACCCCACAATCTGCCGGCACCATTCCTCCTGGGGATGGAAGTCACCGTAGCCCAGGGTTTCCGGGTAGGGGTGATAGGCGATGGCGTCCACGTAGTCGGCTATGCCGTACTGCAGACAGTCTTTCAGGTAATAATAACCAACCCCGGCCAGGCCCCCCATGACCACCTTAGCGCTTGGATCTATGGCCTTGATGGTCAACGAGGCGGCTATGAGCCCCACCGAGAAGAGATAGGGATCCGGCTCGGGGCCCCAGAACTCCTTGATGTTCTCCTCGTTCCATATCTCCCAGACCTTTATCTTGTCCTTGTAGCGGGAGACGATGTTGGCGACGTAGTTCGTCCAGTCCTCCAGCTTGAGCGGGGGATACCAGGGGCCCTTCCCCCCGTTGGCCCAGCTGGGAGTGCCCCCCAGGATGGCCAGGATATTCACGCCGTGCTCCCCGGCCTTCTGCACCACCAGGTCGGTAAGGGACCAGTCGAACACTCCCTGGTTGTACTCGATGTCGCACCAGGAGAAACCACAGCGCACCCACCTGGCTCCCACCTCGTTCATAACCTTGAATTCCGCCTCCATGGTCGAGGAGTCGAACCCCATGAGGTGGCTGCTGGCCACCCCGTAGTGCTCGCCTATGGTGGGCGTGGCGGCGGAAGCGCCCTCGTTTTCCGCCGCCTGCGGCGAGGCGCCTGCCGGGATCACGGTTCCCGCTAGCAGCGCGAGAATTCCCCCCAGAAGAACGCAGATTAGAAGGAATTTTCTGGTGGAGGTCTTCCCCCTGGGACGGATGGAATTATGCAGGTCACTGGCATCCATCTTCCCACACCTCACTTCCCATAATAGGGATGGGAAAGGGGTTGTTTTTGATCTCCATGTATGTAATTTCCCTATACCCATATGCCTGGACTTTTCAGTCCCTTAACGAACTATATTTTATCACAATTCCCGACTGTATCGAATCGCTCGAGGCATAAAAAGTCTGAGGGGGGTGGAAGTCGGGCAAGAAGTGGATGGCCAGAACGCTGTCGCGCGGATATCCTTGTCAAGTGACGGCGGCTAGTAATTTTTAGGGAGCTCAACCTGAGGTATGGGAGGCTATTTCCTATTCCCCCTCTCTTCCGCGTGGAGGTTATCCGTTCTCTCAATGGCGATGGCGGCGTGGTCGAAGCAATGATTTAGGGGATAATGGCTTTATATGGCTGGACCCTTTGTCGGGAGTCGGTTTCCCCCGAAGGAGGTTGTCTTGTACGGTTTCAGGTGGAGGCGGAGGAGCGAGAAAGAAGGAGCTCCTTTCCAAGAGCATCACCATCAGATAGTGGACCCGGTGATCCTCACTACCAGCAAAGGTATAAGGGCCGTGAAATGGTCCCTTATCATATTGATGGCCACCGCTGCCGTCCAGGTGGTGGTGATATTGTTTACGGGAAGCGTGGCCTTGCTCGCGGACACGGTGCACAATTTCGGTGACGCCCTTACCTCGCTCCCCTTATGGATCGCCTTCAGGCTGGGGCGGAGGAAGCCGACGCGCCGCTTTACCTACGGTTACGGCAGGGTAGAGGATCTGGCCGGCCTGTTTATCGTCTTTGCACTTTTGGCCAGCGCCGTCTTCGCCGGGTACGAGTCCTTAATGCGCATTTTATATCCGCGCGACATCAGGTATCTCTGGGCGTTGATAGCCGCCTCGCTAGCCGGCTTCATCGGCAACGAGGCCGTGGCTTTATTCCGTATCCGGGTGGGCAGGGAAATCGCAAGCGCCGCGTTGGTGGCCGATGGGCACCATGCCCGCGTGGACGGGCTGACCAGCCTGGGGGTGTTTCTGGGGGCACTGGGCGTTTGGTTGGGATTCCCCAGCGCCGATCCCATCATGGGGTTTATCATCACGGCCGCCATTTTGAGAATAGTATGGGTGGCCGGAAAATCCGTTTTCACGCGGCTAATAGACGGGGTGGACCCTCAAGTCGTCGAGGACATCGAGCATGCCTGTCTGCATGTGCCCGGGGTGCGGGAGATCACCGGGGTCAAGGTGAGATGGTTGGGACACCGTTTACATGCCGAGCTCAACATCGCGGTGTGCGGTGATCTCTCCGTAGAGGAAGGTCACCGTATAGCGTTGGAGGCGCGGCACGAGCTGCTTCATCACCTTGAGTATTTATCCGACGCCACCATTCACGTGGATCCGGAGCACGCCTCAGGCGAGGATCATCACTGCATAGAGGCTCATAAGCACGACGATCTCCCCACCCACTCCCACTGATCCCTTAGACTCATCTTCTACAGTTGCATTTTCAGAATACCATGTGAATAGGCAGTTTTCAGCATGAAAACAGGGCTTGACACTACACCTGCGCCAACCTCGCCGTTGGCGGAAAGTCGAATTCCGGGGTCAGCCCCCGAAATTCGAAGGTGTTGGTGCTCCTTGAGCCGGCCTAAGTGTCAGTCAACCAAATTTTCTTTTGGGTAGCCTATTTACTCAGCAACGCCGATTATCAGAATTTCGAAAATCGGGGGCTGACCCCGATTTTCGAAAAGGGTTAATAACCCAGCCTTTCCTTTAGGTAGCCTAGGCCGAATTTCTCCAGCGTTTCGGGGGTTGGCTTGCCATCCTCCCTAAGGCCGCGTATCTCGTAGAGTTCTCGCATCATAGCCTCCATGTCCGGCACCACTCCCGCGGTTACCCCATCCTCCACCGGGGTCATGATTTTCTTTCCCAGGCGGTCATCCTCCACAGTGGCGCCCCAGATGTGCCCCAGGCAGCGCTGCAGGTACCACACCCTTGCCCCCGCCTCCATCATGGTCTCGATGT
>ENA-ORXB01002434-ORXB01002434.1-sediment-metagenome-genome-assembly--contig:-NODE-2434-length-16001-cov-2.940718_pt1 | contig 16001 bp, 14 predicted proteins | sample MGYA00237863_ERZ511475 | MGnify/ENA primary metagenome ERZ511475 (study PRJEB26305, sample SAMN06343858) | sediment metagenome | isolation source: hot spring sediment | place: Canada: British Columbia... | reverse complement strand
GTCCCCGCGCGCACAGTTTGCCTCGATTGACCGGATGCTCCGGGTTACCCTCGATTTTGACGGCACGACCATTCATGATGCGCACGATAATGCCACAACCAGCCGGGCACATGCGGCAGGTCGAGGCGTACCAGCTAGGGATACCGGCCAGTTGTTCTTCCGGCGCGCGGACATACGGTTCCAGTGTCACCCAGCGTTCTGACTCTTGCGTACAGCCCGCCAGGATCGCGGTCGCCGTGCCTGCCGCGCCAACCTTGAGAAAATCGCGGCGTGTGAAATTCGTCATAGCTCGCTCCTAACGATGGCAGACTGTGCAATCCCACAAGGCGTCTTTGTTCTCCTGCTCGGCGTGACAATCCAGGCAGAAGCCCATGTTCATATTGACCACCGGCTCCACCACAGTCATCTCCGCCACGGCACCGTGACATGAGCCGCAACTGACCCCTGCTGCAATGTGAGACGAATGGTTGAAATAGACATAGCTCGGCTGAACGTTGACGCGCTTCCAGGGGATGGGTTCCTGGCGTTCCCAGTAACCCTGTAGCTTCTGAATTTCGGGGCTGTCGGTGGCAATGTAGGTGTGACACCCCATGCATTTCTCCACACTAGGAATCCCCGCTACCGGCCCCTTGGCCACGCCCGTGTGACAAAACTGGCATTGAATGCCGTTCTGTGCGTGCGTCTTATGGCTGAAGGCAAGCGGCTGTTCGTCGGCGGCGCTGGTCTGCGCGATCACAATGGCCAGCAGGGCAACCATCAACACGCCCGCGCCGAGCACCGCCACGCTCAAAATCAGCCGCTGCCGTAATGACAGACTGGCTAGTCTACGCATGTGGCCTCCCTTCTGCTATACATCTGTCTGCCATCCCTCACCTCCTGCAAAACGGGTGTCTGCCCCGCGCTAAGCCGCCCCGTGCGTCCGTCCGGGAACAGAGCGCCGGGACGATTCACACCCCACTATACAACCAATCCCAAAAGAAAGGAAAACTGCCATATTAGCAAAAATTGAGACAACATTGGCGTGCACGCCGACACAAAGGCAATCCGGATCAACTTGAATCAACTGTTTGCTACAATCCGCGTACGACAGACGGGCGCATTCGGGTTTTGGGGCAGCGATCTTGACCCGCCGAGACGCAGAGAGAGCAGAGGAGAAAACCATCAAGAACTTGTCTTTCTCTATGACCTCTGCTCTCCGTGATGAATTCTGCCTCCGAACCCGAATATATCCCGACAGGCCATGCCCTCAGCTTCGCCGCGTGGGTACTGAGTATACGTCAGACTGGAATTCGCTTAAAATAGAAAAGCTTGTTCTTTATATCACCAATCTAGTATATGAGCATAGCGCGGCTGCTTGTTCCCTACAACTTTTCGGCGGAAGGCCGTCACCGTCGGGTCAGGGCTTGGAGCGTCCCGCCGAACTGGTATAATGGCGTGCCGGAGCAGGTTCGTCACGCCTGCTGCGAGGAGCAACTGCGGATGCGCATCATCGTTCACGGCGGTCACCCTTTGCGGGGCACCGCGCGACCTTCAGGCAACAGTAATGCGGCGCTGGCTTTGATTGCCGCGTCCATGCTCACCGATCAACCGGTGACGCTGCACAACGTGCCGGACACACTCAGCACATCAGCCATGATCGCCTCTGCGGAAAGGCTGGGCGCGACGGTGCAGCGAAACGGTAACGATCTGCACCTGGTCACCCCTACCCTGCTGACTCGCTCGCTGGAACGCGACCTGGCCGATCAGGTGGGGACGGTGTTGCTGCTGGCTCCGATCCTGGCCCGCCGCCGTCATGCCCGTATGGAAGTCCCCTACCCGCTCAGCCGTCTGCACACTCACCTGACGGCCCTGCGCGACCTGGGGGTGACGGTGCGTGCTTCGAGCGGCGTGATTGAATTGGAAGCCGCTCCCTGGGAACAGCGCACGCTCACTCTGCTGCAGACGAGCGTCACCGCCACCGCGCTGGTAGCAATGCTGGCGGCAACGCTGGGCCAGCAGACTACCATCCTCAACGCGGCCTCCGAACCGCACGTTCAGGACATGCTGCGTTTCCTGCAGGTGATGGGTGCACACATCGAAGGCATCGGCTCGAATGTGCTGCACATCCATGGCATCGCCGAACCAAGTGGCGGGTCACTGACCATTGCGCCCGACCATATCGAGGCAGCCAGTCTGGCGGCCATTGGCGCGATCACCCATGGCGCGCTGACCATTGCAGGCGTCATCCCCGAACACCTGCATGGCATTGTGCGTGTCTTCGCACGGCTGGGAGTACGTCTCTTTCTGAATGGCGATTCCCTGATCCTGCCGGTCCACGACACGTTGATCGCGTCCGAGAGCGAAGAAGAACTGGACGTGCCCATCGAAACCGCGCCCTGGCCTGGCTTCCCTTCTGACCTGATCGCCATGGCTGCAGTGATCGCCACGCAGACGCGCGGTACCACCCTGATCCACGAGAAACTTTTCGACAACCGGCTGCTGTTCGTGGACAAACTCACCGCCATGGGCGCGCAGATCGTGCTGTGCGACCCACACCGCGCGCTGATCGTGGGGCCAAGCGAGTTGCGCGGGGAGTATCTGGACACACCCGACGTGCGCACTGGATTGGCGCTGCTCGGCGCGGCGCTGTGTTCCACCAGTAGTGTGATTTTGGACAACGCTCAGTTGATCGGGCGGACGTTTGAAAACGTACTGGACAAGCTCGTCCAACTGGGTGCGCAGATCGAGGTTGTGCAACCGTGAGCGAACCGCCCATCACGCTGCAAACCATCGCCGGTCTGCGCACCGGTGTTTGTGTGACCGGCCAGGGCCGCCCTGTGTTGGCGCTCCATGGTTGGGGCGGGAGCATCCGCAGCTTCTGGCCCGTTGCCGAGCGACTCAGCAGCGCGGGTTACACCGTACATCTGATTGACCTGCCCGGCTTTGGGCAAACCGAAGCTCCCCCCGAACCCTGGAGCGTGGCCGACTACGCGCGCTTTGTGCTGGCTTACCTGGACGCCAATAACCTGTCACGCGTGGCCCTGCTGGGCCACTCGTTCGGCGGGCGAATCGGGTTGGTGTTGGCGGCACAGCACCCTGAGCGAGTGAGCCGGATGGTGCTGGCCAATAGCGCTGGCCTGCGCACGCCACTGTCGTTCCAGCAGCAAGTACGCACCAACGCAGCGCGCCTGGTCAGATACAGTCTTGACCTGCTGGGGCTGGCTTCGTTGCGCGCTCGCCTGCAGGCGATCTACAACCGGCGTTATGCATCACAGGATTACCTGAACGCCGGGCCTCTGCGCGAGACTTTCCTGCGCATCATCAGCGAAGACCTCACCCCCTACGCCGCGCAGGTGCGAGCGCCCACCGTGCTGATCTGGGGCGACCGGGACATGGATACTCCCTTGTGGCAGGGGCGCAAACTGGAGCAGGTGATGCCCGACGCAGGGCTGATTGTCTTCGCTGGAGCCGGACATTTCTCCTACCTGGAACGGTTGAGCGAGTATCTGCGCATCGTGGAACATTTTCTGAAGGATAAGCCTGACTGATGGTCGAGAGTCTGATCTTCCTGTGGCTGGCGGGGATTCTGGTGCGCATCTGGCAACTGGCCCGCTACTTCCAGATCGAGGAATACAACAGCCGCCGCTTTCTACGCTGGCTGCTGGCCCGTCCGCAACGCTATGTGATGTGGCGGGCGCTGGTCTTTGTGGGCGTGGCCGCCCTCACTTCTTTTGTGCTCGGCTGGTTTGGCCAGAACTCGGAGACTGTCTACCTGGTGATCTGGAGCGTGACAGCAGTGCTGGGCACCTGGCCAGAACGCCCCAAAGAAGTGAAGAAGCGTTTCCGGCTCACTCAGCGAGCCGCGCGTCTGCTGATCACCGCCTTCGCTCTGGCGATCATCGTCGCGCTGGGCGCAGCCGTCACGCTGAACACCGCTGTCAGCGCCAGCGACCGCACCAAGTTCGTCGTCATCAGCGGTGCGGGGTTGGTGGTCTTTCATCTGTGCCCGCTGGCTTTGCCCGTCGCCAACGTGCTCATGGCCCCGGTCGAGGCCAGTTTCCGCCTGATGTTCCTGCACCAGGCCCGGCGGGTGTTGCGCCAGAAGAAGCCGGTCGTGATCGGCATCACCGGCAGCTTCGGCAAGACGAGCACCAAACATTACCTGAAGCATATTCTGAGCGGGCGCTATCGCGTGCTGGCTACACCCAAGAGCTACAACACCCTGATGGGCGTCTGCCTTTCGATCAACAATGACCTCAAGCATAGCGACGCCGTGGACTATTTCATCGTGGAGATGGGGGCCTACATCGAAGGCGAAATCCGCCGCATCTGCCGTCTCACTCAGCCGCAGATCAGTATCGTCACTGCCGTCGGGCCGCAGCATCTGGAGCGTTTCGGCAGCCTGGAAGCAACGGCACGCGCCAAGTACGAGATTATCGAAGCACTGCCGCCCGATGGCGTGGGGGTGTTCAACTGGGACAATCACTACGTGCGCGCCATGTACGAGCGCGGCTATCCGGCCACGCGTATTGCCGTAAGCTGGGAGAACGCCGAACATGCCACGCAGCTTCGTTTCCTGGCCCGCAATATCGAGCAGACAGTAGACGGCCTGACTTTCGAGGTGGTAGATACCCTGTTCGGCGAGTGCGAACCCTTTGCCACACAACTGATCGGCAGGCACAACGTCACCAACATCCTGCTGGCGACCGCCGTCGCCCGTCACCTGGGCATGCCCCTGCGCGAAATTGCCATGCGCGTCGCCACGCTGGAACCCGCCGAACATCGCCTGCACCGCCGAGTTCTGCCCGGCGGTATCACCGTCATTGACGATGCCTACAGCGCCAACCCGATCGGTGCGCGCAACGTGCTGGAGGTGTTGGCGCTCTATCAAGACGGACGGCGGGTGCTGATCACGCCTGGCATGGTGGAGCTTGGCCCTCTGCACGAACAGGAAAACCGCGCCCTGGGTCGCCTGGCAGCCAGGGTATGCACCGACATCGTGCTGGTAGGCACCGAACAGACGCGCCCCATTCAGGCGGGGGTGCTCGAAGCCGGTTTTGACCCGGCGCACTTATTCATCTTCGATACACGCGAAGAAGCCATCGCCTGGTTCCAGCGCGAACTGCGCAGCGGTGATGCCGTATTGTTCCTCAACGACCTGCCCGACACCTATGTGTGATACCATTCGGACAGGGAGGCTTCAGTAAAGGATTAGGCAGCCATGAGCCAGCAGACTTCCCAAAAGACAGTGGCCGTGATCTTCGGCAGCCGGTCGGTCGAACACGACGTGTCCATCGTCACGGCCCAGCAGGTAATGCAGGCGCTCAGTCCGCAGAAGTATCACGTCATCCCCATCTACATCACCCGCGACGGGCGGTGGGTCACCGGCCCCGGACTGCGTGACCTGACTACCTTCAAGGTAGACAACATTTCCGAGATGATGGGGATCAAGGACGCCATCATCTCACCGAGCACGCAGCATCGTGGCCTGATTCTGTCGCCAGTCAGCGGTCTATTCGCGCGCAGCCGTCTGCAGCCGCTTGACGTGGTCTTTCCGGTAGTGCACGGGTCGCATGGCGAAGACGGCACGTTACAGGGCTTGCTCGAACTGGCCGACATCCCCTACGTGGGCGCGGGCGTCCTGGCCTCTGCCGTCACGCGCGACAAGGCCGTGCTCAAGACCGTCTTGACTGGCCTGGGGATTCCAGTAGTCAGGCATATGGCTTTCACCCGTCAGGAATGGGTGAGCACCGCCGATGCCATTGTCAGCCGGATTGAGTCCGAACTGGGTTTCCCGGTCTTCGTCAAGCCCGCGTCGCTGGGATCGAGCATTGGCGTGGCGCGGGCGAAAGACGCCGCGGAATTGCGCACCTACGTCAACATCGCCGCCAACTTCGACCGGCGCATCCTGGTCGAGGCAGCCGTCGAGGGCGCGATCGAGATCAACTGCGCGCTGATGGGCAATCACGACATCCGCGCGTCGGTGCTGGAACAGCCGATCACCTGGCAGGAATTCCTGACCTACGAAGAAAAATACATGCGCGGTGAGGGGGCCGCGGGAATGAAGGGCGCTGAGCGGCGCATTCCAGCCCCCATCTCCGAAGAGCTGGCAGCGCGCATTCGCGAGACAGCCATCCGCGCCTTCCGCGCCGTAGATGGGCGTGGTACCGCCCGCGTGGATTTCCTGGTACGGGAGGAGACGGGCGAAATCTTCCTCAACGAGATCAACACCATGCCCGGCTCGCTGGCTTTCTATCTGTGGCAGGAAGAAGGCATGACTCCTGCCCAGGTGGTGGATGAGCTGATCCGCCTGGCACTGGAAGCACACGCCGAAAAACGCAAGACGGTGTACAACTACAAGACGGGCCTGATCGAGCACGCCGCAGCGCGCGGCTTGAAGGGAATCAAGAAATAGGCTGTGGGCGGCACGTGGTCAGGTTGCTGAAAGGCGGTAGCGGACTGTACCCGATCACTTGTCACTTGCCGACAAAACGGTAGCCCACCCCATATTCGTTCTGGATGTAGGTGGGCGTGCGGGGATCGGGTTCGATCTTGCGGCGCAGGTGCGAGACGTAGATGCGGGGGTAATGGTGTTCGGTGCGGTAACCATGCCCCCACACCTGCTCCAGCAACTCTTCGAAGGTCAGCACCTGCCCACGATGACGCACGAACACGGCCAGCAGGCGAAACTCGGTGGGCGTCAGGCGGATTTCGCGCCCTTTCACAGTGACTCGTCGGCTCCTGACGTCTACCACCAGATAGTCGTCGGCGTAGCCTACCGCATCCTCGTCCGGCGTTTCGGAGAAACGGGCACGGCGCAACAGGGCATTGACGCGCGCGTGAAATTCCAGGTGACGCAGGGGCTTGAGCAGGTACTCGTCCGCGCCGAGGTTCAGCCCTTCCGCCATTTCTTCTTCGCTGACAGCGTGTGCGGTGATGATCAGAATCGGCACGTTCGACAGCTCGCGGATGCGCTGACATACGGTCAGGCCGTCCATGCCCGGCAACTCGACATCCAGCACCACCAGATGGGGGCGCACTTCATGAAACCTGCGCAAACCTTCCAGCCCGTTGTCGCAGGTGTACACCTCAAACCCGCGCCGCTTCAGGTCAATTTCCAGCAGCCGGTTCATCTCGACATCGTCTTCGACAATCAGGATTTTGGTGACCATAACAGGGAGTGTCCATCCAACTCCTACGGGGTATCTGTCATCATTGTACAGGATTGTCATGCTTCGCAAAAATGACGTTCACCCATGAATCATCTGCGCAGTCTGCCGCGCTCATTCCGGCGTAGCGCGGCTACGCCGGCAGGCAATACGTGGCTCTCACCCTGGATGATCCACGCTGCCAATAGCATCCCTGGAGCGCTGGCCTGGCTGGCCACCTGCGCGGCTGTGTGGGGTGCGTTGGTGGCACAAGCGGCATTGCTTTGGAGCGCCGCCCTGCTTTCTACCTATCTGGCTCTGCGCTTCGGGTTAGCAGCGCTGGCCTGGGTGCGCGGCTTGCGCCTGGTCAGGCAATGGGAGCACTGCAACTGGCGTGCCGAATACGACCGCCGCAAGAAGGCGCGCAGCCTGGCCTGGCAGGACGTGCATCATCTGGTCATCCTGCCCAGCCTCAACGAGAGCGACGCCCTGCTGAGCCGCTCGCTGGATCGCCTGGCCGCCTGGCCGGACGCCGCACGCGCCATGACAGTGGTGCTGGCGATGGAAGGGAACGATCCGTCTACCGCCGACCGTGCCGCCCGCCTGCAGCAACGCTACGCCACCCGTTTCCGGCGCGTGCTGGCAACCCATCATCCCACCGATTTGCCGGCAGAAGTACGCGGCAAGTCGGCGAATCTGGCCTGGGCCACGCGCCATGTCCGTCAGACACTGCTGGAACAGGAAGGATATTCGCCCAATCACATCGTGGTGACGGTGATGGATGCCGACACGCTCTGGCATCCCGCCTATTTCGACTGCCTGACGACGCTCTTCGCCACCGACGACGAGCGTCATACCACTTTCTGGCAGGCTCCGATCCGCTATCAGGGCAATATCTGGACGGCGCACTGGCTTATGCGTCCCCTGCACGCGCAGGCTTCGGCCTGGGAACTGGCCTATCTGGCCGCCCCGTGGTGGCAGGCGCTGCCGATGTCGTCCTATTCGCTCAGTCTACATCTGCTCGACGCCTCTGGCGGCTGGGCGACCGACGCCATTGCCGACGAATGGCACATGTACCTGCGATCGTTCCGTACGCAACGGGGCAGGCTGCGCCTGCAACCAGTCTACCTGCCATTCCTGGTGCACATTGTCAGTGCAGACTCGGCGCTGCGGACGATGCTGGCCCGCTGTCGGCAGACGATCCGTCACGCCTGGGGTGCCGAGGAGATCGGCCACGCTATGACAGGCGCTGTTCACACGCGAGGAGTACAGGGATGGCGGCTGGTGCTGCGCGTAGCCCACGATCACTTGCTGGCGGGAGCAGGCGCGGTGTGGCTGGGGGTGAGCACACAACTACCGATGTTGCTTGCCCCCGCGTGGTGGCTTGCCCAGATCGGCAGCGCTCCCTTTATCCTGTTGCAGGTTTCTTTGCTGATAGTCGCTGCGGTGTCGGTGATCTTTTGGTGGGGTGACCGGCGCTCACGGCCTGCGCCATCCTCTTCGGGCCGCCAGGCAGTGCTGCCCGAACTGGCGGGATTGTTGCTGCTGCCCACCATCACTGCCCTGTGCGTGACTCTGCCGCTGCTCTATGCTCATACCTGCCTGATGCTGGGGAAACGCCCGCGCTTTCAGGCAACGCCCAAAGAGTGAGCACGGCAGGACGGTTCAGCCTCTGCCAGGCCACCGGCAGCGCGTTCACGGCAAACGCCAGCAAATGCGCCGGGCACGCGCAGTCCGACGAGCCGAACCGGGCGACAGGGATCGTTGTCCCTGGCACAGCCAGCAATTGCGCCGCCCAGACACACTCCAGCCGTTGCGCTGCCTGCGTATACCATACAGCGGTCACCGGCACCTGCGCCGTCAGCGCATCTATGTGCCAGTGCGGACTCCCATCCGCTTGCAAATGACGCCCCACCCGTGCTCGCAGCCCACCAGGACCACGCGCGCTCCCCACATAGACCATCAGTCCTGGCCGCAGCCGTACCTGTCCCAGGCACCCCACAGACAGCGTGAGAGGCGCGGTCAGCCAGAACCACAGGGCATAGGTGCCCGCCGACACGGGCAACAGGAGGAAAGACGGAACCATAGCCTTCCTTTCGCCCGGAAAAAAACGCTTGCATCCCGCGCCTGGCGTGTTATGATCGCTCCGGTCAGGCATCGTATGCCACTTGACCCTGTGAACTATGACGAATGACTATACCCTTCCAGGCCACTATCGCTGATCATTGAGGGGTGATGTCAACAAGCGCACCTCGTGAGTATAGAAAGAGAGTCAGACCATGACCACTGTTGCCGCAGGGAAAATCGAATCACTGCTGGGAGCCGAGGCCGAATATTTGCTCGGCCATGTCTGCAAGACCATCCCCAAGGAAATGCTGTACATCCCCGGCCCAGACTGGGTAGACCGCATCTTCGTGCAGTCCGACCGCCCCACGCCGGTCTTGCGCAGTCTGCAGCAGATGTTCAACCATGGCCGCTTGGCAGGCACGGGCTATCTCTCCATCCTGCCGGTTGACCAGGGCATCGAGCACACTGCTGGCGCGTCGTTCGCCCGCAACCCAATCTACTTCGATCCGGAGAAGATCGTCGAGCTGGCCATCGAAGGGGGCTGCAACGCGGTCGCTTCAACACTGGGCGTGTTGGGCGCTGTCGCGCGCAAGTATGCGCACAAGATCCCCTTCATCCTCAAGTTCAATCACAACGAACTGCTGACCTACCCCACCAAGTACGACCAGATCTTCTTCGCCCAGATCAAACAGGCTTTCGACATGGGCGCGGTCGCAGTGGGCGCTACCATCTACTTCGGTTCGCCGGAATCCAGCCGCCAGATCGTCGAGGTCAGCGAGGCGTTCAAGATCGCGCACGACATGGGCATGGCCACCATCCTGTGGTGCTACACCCGCAACAACGCTTTCAAGAAAGATGGCGTGGACTATCACGTCGCTGCTGACCTGACCGGCCAGGCCAATCATCTGGGCGTGACCATCGAGGCGGACATCGTCAAGCAGAAACTGCCGGAGAACAACGGCGGCTTCAAGGCGATTGGCTTCGGCAAGTACGACGAAAAGATGTACACCGAACTGTGCAGCGATCACCCGATCGACATGTGCCGCTACCAGGTTGCCAACGGCTACATGGGCCGCGTTGGCCTGATCAACAGCGGCGGGCCGTCGGGCAAGGACGACCTGGTGCAGGCCGTGCGCACCGCCGTCATCAACAAGCGCGCGGGCGGCATGGGCCTGATCAGCGGGCGCAAGGCATTCCAGCGTCCCATGAGCGAGGGCATCGAAATCCTCAACGCCATTCAGGACGTGTATCTCGATCCGTCGGTGACCATCGCCTGATCGGTTGCCCGGCAAAGGAAACAGACAACAGGGGCAGCCCCGCGCTGCTCCTGTTTGTTTGCGCAGGAGCAGCGCATGGGTTCATTTCAGATTGACTTGAGCGGACAGGTCGCCGTCGTCACCGGCGCAGCACGCGAGATCGGGCGGGCTATTGCCCTGGCCCTGGCGCGCTCTGGCGCGGCAGTTTGTGCCGTAGACGTGAATCCGGATCGTCTGGACGAAACGATACACCTGATCGAAGGCGAGGGCAGGCGGGCGCTGGGCTGGACGGGCGATGTGTCCAACCGCTTCCAGGTCGCCGCGCTCATCGAAGCCACCCGCGATGCCTTCGACGGGCTGCACATCGTCGTCAACGCCACCACCGCCGACAAACGCGCCGCATTGCTCGCGTTGGACGAATACGACTGGCGGCGCGCCCTCGAGATCAGCCTGACAGGAGCGTTCTTCTGCACCCAACTGGCCGCGCGAGTGATGGCCGACGAGGGCGGCGGGGCGATCGTCAACGTACTCACCCCGGTCGGGCCGCTGCTCACCGCCTCAGAGGCGGCTCCCCTGGCGACCAGTCAGGCCGGACTGTTGGGGTTAACCCGCCAGGCCGCGCGGGAACTGCTTGGACACGGGGTGCGTGTCAATGCTGTCTGCGCAGGAACATCTGCTGAAACCCCAGGAACACATCAGGTCTCGCCAGACGACATCGCAGCGGCAGCGCTGTTTCTGTGCTCACCGGCAGCGAGAGTCATCACCGGGCAGATGCTGGTGGTAGATGGAGGCAGTACCCTGCTGTGACCAGACGCCCCCTGTCGCCGTTTTGTAAGTGCGCCCGTCATCCTGTAGAATACCGCTTGTCCGCGGCACAAGCCTGACTTGCCGCCTGTCAGCAAGGTTTTGAGAGGCTGCCTATGACGAATTACGAGCATATTCTGGTAGAGACCCCGGCGGCAGGCGTGGGATTGGTGCGCCTCAATGAGCCGCGCACCTTCAACGCCCTGACCGGCCCGCTGATGCACGAGTTGATGAGCGCGCTCGAAGCCTTCGATGCCGACGAAACAATCGGCTGCATGGTGATCACTGGCACGCCGAAAGTGTTTGCAGCGGGCGCGGACATCAAGGAGATGGCGCAAGCCACGTCCGTCGAACTGATGCGAAAAGCATTCATCGCTCGCTGGGAGCGGCTGCGCACACTGCGCAAGCCGCTGATCGCCGCGGTCAGCGGCTACGCGCTCGGCGGCGGGTGCGAGCTGGCCCTGGCCTGCGATATGATCGTGGCCTCAGAGACCGCTGTCTTCGGTCAACCGGAGATCAATCTGGGTGTCATCCCCGGCGCTGGGGGCACGCAACGCCTGGCCCGCACTGTCGGCAAAGCGCTCGCCATGGAAATGTGCCTCAACGATCGTCGCCTGACCTCCGCCGAAGCCGAGCGTTTTGGCCTGGTCAACCGCGTCGCGCCGGTGGAAAGCTATCTGGACGAAGCGATAGCGCTCGCAGCGCAGATCGCCGCCCGCGCACCGTTGGCTGTGCGACTGGCCAAGGAAGCCGTCAACATGGCCTTGGAGACGCCATTGAGCGCTGGCCTGGCCTACGAGCGCAATCTGTTCTATGCCCTGTTCGCCACCAGGGACCAGAAAGAAGGCATGGCCGCTTTTCTGGAAAAGCGTCAGCCGCGCTGGTCGGGCGAGTAGGGCGAGCGAAACCGGGTTGAATGAGGACAATGCCGGACAGTCACGAGGGGGGCGACCAGACACCGGCGGGTCACCCGGCCATCATCACCTTTCTGGCTACCGCCCATATCGCAGGCGAACTGAGCCTTCTACCACGCCTGTTCACGCTCATCCGTCAGCAGCGGCAGCAGGCGGAGGGACCAGTCGTGCTGCTCGACCTGGGCGATACCTGCGCCGCGGACGCCTGGGTCTGCCGGGCGACGCTGGGGCGCGCTCCGCTATTGGTGTTGGATAGCATGGGTTACGATGCGGCCATCATCGGCGGGCCGGAAGCCGCGCCCATTCCACCAGCATCTCTGCGACTGCTGGTGGATCAGATGCTCATGCCCATCATCATCTGGAACCGGCCCCGCCCGCTGACCAGGGGCGGAGTGACCTTCACCGTTGCGCCGGGTCAGCCCACTGCGATCCCTACCCCGCCGGTGCTGAAGGTAGATCGGGCCTCACCCATGCCGCCAACTCCCGGCAGCGCTCCTGTCCTGGGCGATGTGGCACAGGGTTGCCTGGCGCGCGTGGATGTAGCCTGGCCCCAGTGGGAAGTGTTGAGCGCGCGGATGCTGGCCCTGGACGACCAGACGCCGCCCGATCCGACCATCGCCGCCGTCGTGGCGCTGATCGAGCACGAAGCCAGACAGTTTGCTCAGCTAGAGGGGGACGACCATGAACCAGAGTGATCTTGTCAGCAAACTGGACGCCTTCTTCCAGGTCGAAGCGTTTGACGAAAGCGCCCACTGGGCGGAGATTCTCTCGCCCGCAGACCTGGCGCTCTATCAGCGCTTTGCCCGACCGGAGTTCGTCGCTGGCCCCTGGAATGGCCTGATGCTGGACTGCACCGCCGAGATTGACCGGGTGTACCTGGTGGTCTTTCCCGGTCAGGCGGTGCTCGACACGATCCTGGCGCTGGAAGTGGAACGCGGTGCACACGGCGCGCTGATCTTCGCCCATCATCCAGCAGATTTCGAAGAGGGCGGGCGCGGTTTCCTGGGCATCAGCGACGCTCAAGTCGAAGACCTGCGCGAGCATCACATCAGCTACTACTGCTGTCACGCCCCCCTCGACGCTCATCCGGAGATCAGCACGGGCATCGCTCTCGCCAAGGCGCTCAAACTGCGCGACTGGGAACCTTTCGCGCCCTCATTGGCAGGTTATGAGGGAGTACACGGACGCACCGGCGATACCACCTTCGAGCAGTTCGCTGAACGGCTGGCCGAAGTGACCGATCTCCCTCACCTGCGTTACAACCAGGTTCGTTTCAACGGGCAGGCAGTGGAACACGTCGCCATCATCCCCGGCGGCGGTGATCAACCCGAGTATTTACAGGCCGCGCGCGAGCTGGGCTGCGACACCTACGTGACCGGCCAGTGGTGGCCGCGCGGACAATATGACTACGCTGCCCGCCAACGCGAGACTCTGCGCGCCCTGGTGCCCGCCCTGCCCATGAATCTGCTCGGCTCCTCGCACTACGCCAGCGAAATGGTCGTGCTGCGCGATCTGTTGCCTGGGTGGTTTCGCAGCGCCGGGATCGAAGCGCGCTTCATCCGTCAGCCCAACCCCTGGCGCTGACGCGCGACTCCGCTCAGCCCTTCAGGCCGGTCGTGGCAATACCTTCGGTGAACTGTCGCTGTGCCACCAGGTAGAGCAACAGCACCGGTATCAGCGTGATGACCGAACCGGCCATCAGCAGGTTGACGTTCGCCCCCGCCTCGGTAGTGAAAGCGTACAGGCCGTAGGAGATCGGTCGCCACTTGTCGCTGAAAGTGACCAGCAGCGGCCATTCCAGCGCGTTCCACGTGCCGATGAAGGTGAAGATGATCGTGGTGACGATGGCCGCCCTGGAGATGGGCACCACTACCATCCACAGAAAGCGTAGATGTCCCGCCCCGTCAATGCGGGCGGCATCCCACAGGTCTTCGGGGATTTGCAGGAAGAACTGCCGTAACAGGAAGATGCTGAAAGTGCTGGCCAGGAACGGCACCACCAGTGCCGGCCAGCTATCCATCCACCGCCACCGGATTGGCCCGCTGACCGTGAACAGACTGCCCAGCCCCAGCACATCGTCCAGCCCCACTGCTTCGAGCGCATCGTGAATTGGCTCGGCAATGGCCCGTCGCGCCTCGGTGATGCCCCATTCGTCCTGCCTGGCCGGAAACTCTTCGCTGAAAAACCTGTCTATGTTGTTGACCATATTGCGGTTGGGGATGAGCACCACCATCGTGGGGATGAAGATGGTCGCCAGAAAGACGCTGAACAGCAGGTTGCTGCCAGGGAATTCAATACGAGCAAAGGCGTAGGCAGCCAGGATCGAGGTGATCGTCTGCCCGACGATAGTCAGGATGGCCACCTTGACGCTGTTGAAGAAATACTTCGAAAAGTTGGACTCGTTCCACGCCTCCACGTAGTGGGCCGCCCCGCCCACGATCACGTAGTGCTGATGCACAGTGAACAGTCTGTTCAATAGCGGCAGGTCGAGGTCCAGACTGAAGGAAGCATAGCCGATGCGCTGAGTGCGCAGGTACTCGTCCAGCGTCAGACTGCGCTTGAGCTGACTGTCTTCGATCTGCGCCCGCACGTCGCGCAGATATGGTGGCAGGTGTCCGGAATCCAGGAAATCCTGCATGGTACGCTGCAGGTCCGCTTCTTCAATGGGGGTGATCGAGATGAACTGCTGCGTGGGCAACAAGCGGCCCCGCACGATGTCACCCTGCTTCTGCAGCGACGTGGTCACCATCCACAAGAACGGCGTGACGAAGAGAATCGCCCCCAGGGTCAGGATCACGTATACCAGAATCCGGAAGGGATTCAGCCGCAGCCCTGGTCGCCGGAATGGCGGGGCAGCTACCGCCTCCGCAGGGACAACCGCCCGCGTCCCCGCCTGTGTCGTGCTAGCCATAGAACACCTGCTCCCTCGCCAGCCGATTCTGCACGAGCGTCAGCACCAGAACGACCCCAAACAGGCTGAAGGCCAACGCCGCCGCATAACCGGGGTCATTGGCCGCGTAGAGTGTCTGGAAGATATGCACGCTCATGGTGTCCACTTCCTTGCCCGTCGCCTGCCCGCGCAAGACGTAGATGTGAGAAAACGCCTTGAAGGTGCCGATCACCGAAAGCATGGACAGGAAGAACGTCGTGGGCGAGAGCAGCGGCAGAGTGATGTTGCGAAAGCGCGACCAACGCCCTGCTCCGTCCACTTCCGCTGCTTCGTACAGTTCGCGCGGAATCGCGCCCAGCCCGGCCAGGAACACCACCGCGTTATAGCCGGAGAACACCCAGATGTTGTAGAGGATCACCGAAGTCAGGGCCAGGCTAGGACCAGCCAAGCTATCCGGAATGCTCAGCGGATTCCCGCCCAACACCTGCTCATAGAAAATGCGAAAGATGCCCTGCGGCTCTTTGAGCCAGGTCAGCGGCCCAATGCCGAACAACCCCAGGGCGCGGTTGGCCAGGCTGGTGGCGTCCATGCGGAAGATCACCAGGAACACCGTCGAGGTCGCCACGCTAGGGGCGATGTAGGGCATGAAGTAGATGACGCGATAGAGCGACTTACCCAGCTTCACCTCGGAAAATAGCAGATAGGCCAGGAACAGGCCCAGCACCAGTTGCACCGGCACGGTGCCCAGCGAATACATCGCCGTGCGCCAGAGCGCGTCCATGGCTTCCTGTGTCTCGCGCCCACCCAGTTCCAGCGTCCGCGGCAACTCGCTGATCAGCATCCACCCGCCGACCATCAGCAACACCGCCAGCAGAATCGTCACCCCGAACCCCAGCGGAGTCTCGCGGCGTTGCGCCCCCTGCCCGACCAGATAGGCCGCGCC
>ENA-ORXB01002430-ORXB01002430.1-sediment-metagenome-genome-assembly--contig:-NODE-2430-length-16026-cov-3.471503_pt1 | contig 16026 bp, 14 predicted proteins | sample MGYA00237863_ERZ511475 | MGnify/ENA primary metagenome ERZ511475 (study PRJEB26305, sample SAMN06343858) | sediment metagenome | isolation source: hot spring sediment | place: Canada: British Columbia... | reverse complement strand
GGGCGATCTCGCGCGCGATGGGGCCCGGCGTGAGGTACCGGTCGAGATCCACGGTCGGCCAGCGCAACGGTCCGTGGAGGAGCGCCGGGTGGCGCTCGCCCTCCAGGCCGAGGAACACGGTCCCGCCCCCGTACGCGGAGGACCACAGCGCCCCGCCGATGAGCTCGGCCGCGAGGAGGCCGACGAGGACGGCCGCGGCGAGACGCTTGCGTTGCAGCAGTCCCTTCGTCGCCCCGGCGAACGCGAGAGCGCCGAGCGCGACCACCACGAACCGCTGCGGGTGCGCGCCGAGGGCGAGCGGCAGCGCGAGCCACCCGACCGCCGCGCCGCCGATCCAGCGCCAGACGTCCCGCGTGGGGCGCTCGAGCAGCGACTGCAGCCCGAGCGCCCCGAGCATCGGCACCGTGAGGAACGCGAGGTACCGGAGCCGACCGGGGTTGTGCAGGTACACGTCCCCGAAGGGCAGGCGAAGGACGAGCTCGCGCAGGGGGCTCCAGCCGACGAGGAGCGTGAGCGTCGCGAGGTAGCCGCCGAGGGCCACGAGACCGACGGCGAGGGCGAGCGGGCGCCGGCGGCGGTCCCGGAAGGCCATCGGCGCGAGGAGCAGCACGGCCGCGCCGACGTACGCACCGGGGGTGCTCGCGAGCGCGAACGGCCACCCGCTCCACACGCCCGTGGTCGGGATCGGGCGGTCCTGCACGCCGGCGATCCGCGCGAGCGTGCCCTCGAGCGCCCCGTAGCCCGCCCGCAGGCTCGAGCGCGAGATGAGCGCGAAGCGGGGCACGAGGATCGCGAGGTTCGCGAGGGGCAGGAAGGCGACGAAGGCGAGCCCGAGCGCGAGCGCCGATCGCCACGGACGCGCCCCGCCCCGAACCTCGTTCACGAGGCGCGAGACCAGGTAGCCGAGCACGAGGGCGGTCGCCATCACGAGCCCGTGCGAGAGATGCGCCGCCGCGACCTGCCCCCAGGCGAGGGCCGCGAGCGCGAGCCACGGCAGGCGCCGGTCGAACCGCTCGGCCGAGAGGTACCCGGAGGCCCCCACGAGGACGAAGGGCGTCCACGCGAGGGTGCCGGCGAACGGCATCGAGATCGCGATCTGCGAGGCGGCCATGGCCATCGCGAGCGAGAGCCCACCGGCGCTCGCGGCGAGCCGTCCGAGCCCCTCGCGCCGCAGGAACCACCAGGTCCCGAGCCCGGCGAGGATCGGGTTCAGGACGATCATCGCGCGCAGGCCGCCCCCGCAGCCGAACGCCCAGGACAGCAGCATCGTGGGGAGCGACAGCCACCCGCTCTGCGCGTCGGCGGCGAAGGGGGTGCCGGCCATCTCGTAGGGGTTCCACAGTGGCACGTGGCCGGCGCGCAGCGCCCGGCCCATCAGGCAGGACCTGGGCAGCCAGAACGAGAGGATGTCGGGGTGCTGGTTCGTGAGGAGGTTCGCGAACGCGAACCCCCGCAGCGCCAGGAGCACCGAACCCACGATGAGGGCCGGGCCGGCGAGGGCGACGAGCAGCCTCCGCGCGCGCGGCTCGCCCCCGGCCGGCGGAGCGGGGGCCACGCGTTCGAGCTCGAGCGGTTCGGCTCGCATCGCGCCCAGGGTACCGGGTTCGTTCCCTGTGCTCGGGCCCTCTGCTAGACTCACCGGGCCCGAAGGTGACTTCCCCAAGGACCCCCCGATGATCAGTCTTCAGCACGTCACGAAGGTCTACCGGAACGGCACGACCGCGCTCGAGGACGTGACCGTCGACATCGACAAGGGCGAGTTCGTCTTCATCGTCGGGGCGTCCGGCTCCGGCAAGTCGACGTTCATCCGCCTGCTCCTCAAGGAGGAGGAGGCGACGAAGGGCGACATCTACGTCGCCGGCAAGCACCTCGCGAAACTCTCGAGCTGGAAGGTGCCGTACCTGCGCCGGAACATCGGCACGGTGTTCCAGGACTTCAAGCTGCTGCCGGACAAGACGGTGTTCGAGAACGTGGCCTTCGCGCTGGAGGTGATCGGCAAGCCGAAGCACGTCATCGACCAGCGCGTGCCGGAGATCCTCGAGTACGTCGGGCTCGCGGACAAGATGAACAACTACCCGGACGAGCTCTCCGGCGGCGAGCAGCAGCGCGTGTCGATCGCGCGCGCGTGCGTGAACCGGCCGCTCGTGCTCCTCGCCGACGAGCCGACCGGCAACCTCGACCCCAGCACCTCGGTGGACATCATGCGGCTCCTCGACAAGGTGAACCGCATCGGCACCACGGTCGTCATGGCCACCCACGACCAGGCGATCGTCGACGCGATGCGGCGCCGCGTGATCGAGCTCGACGCCGGTCGGGTGGTCCGGGACCAGGCGCGCGGGGTGTACAGCTAGTGACCAGGCTCGAGTCGCTGCTGCGCGAGACGACCTCGGGGCTCCGCCGCAACGGCCTCGTGGCGTTCGCGGCGATCTCGACCACGTTCATCGCGCTCCTGCTGTTCGGGCTCGCGCTGCTGATCAGCCGTCAGGTCAACCTCATGATCGACGCCACGACGGGGAACGTGGAGGTCGCGGTGTACCTCACCGACCCGGTGAACCCGGACACGGTCCAGGCCCTCACCGCGCGCCTCACCGAGCTCCCGGTCGTGGCGAACGTCGACTACGAGACCAAGGAGGAGGCCTGCGCGCGGTTCAAGCGCCTGTTCGCCAACCAGAAGGCGCTCGTGAACACCGTGGACTGCTCCGCGCTCCCGGCCTCGCTCCGGGTCAAGCTCGACGACCCCGAGCAGTACCGGCAGGTGGCGGCGGTGCTGAAGGGGCAGCCGGGGATCGAGCGGATCGTCGACCAGAGCGGCCTCCTCGACCGGCTCTTCGCGGTCACGCGCGTGTTCCGGGTCGGCGTACTGCTCGTCTCGCTCGTCATGCTGCTCTCGGCCGCGGTGCTGATCGCGAACACGGTGCGGATGGGCCTGTTCGCCCGCCGGAAGGAGATCGGCATCATGAAGCTCGTCGGCGCGACGAACTGGCGGATCCGGCTGCCGTTCCTCATCGAGGGGCTCATCGAGAGCCTCGTCGGCGCCGTGGCCGCGATCCTCGTGCTGTTCGGGCTCAAGGTCGCCTTCATCAACCCCCTCTACGGCACGATCAGCTGGATGCCCTGGGTGACGAACGGGGACGTCATCGCGATCATCCCGTGGCTCCTGCTCGCGGGGACGGCGGTCGCGCTCGTCGCGAGCCTCGTCGGGATGCGGCGCTTCCTCGAGGTGTAGTGAGCCCGAAGGCCGATCGCGCGGGCGAGCGGACGGTCGTCTCGAACCGCCGGGCGCTCCACGACTACGAGATCCTCGAGCGCTACGAGGCGGGGATCGCCCTCACCGGGGCGGAGGTGAAGTCGCTCCGCGGCGGGCACGGCTCGCTCCGCGAGGCGTTCGCCCGGGTGCGGGACGGTGAGGTGTGGCTCGAGGGGTTCCACATCCCCCCGTACGAGCAGGCGATGGACAAGGCGCGCCTGGACCCGGTGCGCCCGCGGAAGCTGCTGCTGCACCGGGGCGAGATCGAGCGGCTGCTCGGCAAGACGACCGAGCAGGGGCTCACGCTCGTGCCGCTCCGGGTCTACTTCGCCCACGGGCTCGCGAAGGTCGAGCTCGGCCTCGGCCGGGGCCGCCGGAAGTTCGAGAAACGCCAGGCGATCGCCGAGCGCGAGCACCGGCGCGAGATCGAGCGCGAGCTCGGCCGGCGTCGCTGAGGCTCGTCGCGGGCGGCGCGTATACTTGCCGTGACAACCGAACACGGGGGTGTACCGGTTTCGACCTGGGCGGGTACCGCCCAGGGGAAGCGGGCCGACGTCGCCACATGCGTCGTCAAACAGGTGGCACCAACACAAGCGCCAACGACGAGTTCGCGCTCGCTGCCTAGTAGCTAGGTAGCCGTCCGCCGCGGGGAGCCTGCGACCGCGGGTCGGGCGTCGTGAGCAGGCTCACGGAGACGGCTCCGCCCGGGGGCCGGCTCCGGACACCGAACCCGGACTGGCCGAGGGGTGCTCCGCCGGTGGGAGCCCCGAGGCGAGATCCCACCACCGGCTGCGCCCGGAGAAGCCCTGGACGGTCGCCTGGGGACGGGGGTTCGACTCCCCCCACCTCCACCATCAGCGCCTCGGCAGGGGCGCGTCCTCGTGACGTCGCGCTGGCGATCGCGGTTCGGAAGCGAAGTCGTCCCTCTCTGAGCTCTGCCGTCTCCGCGGCCAGACGCTCCAGCGGACGACGGAGGCGGGCCGGATCGACCATCACTCCGCCCCGCTCGCCATGCGCCGCAGGGCCGCGCGGTCCAGGGCCACGGCGTGGAGCTCGAAGTCCACGAACTCGCGGAAGGTCCGGCTCTCGTAGGCGACGCGGGACGGCTCGTCGCAGCTGAAGATCACCACCCGCTCACGCAGGATCCGTCCCTGCAGCCGGAGGGGTGCGGCGTTCAGCACCACGAGATCGATCCCGGCGAGCCCGGAGGCGGTCGCGAGGCGACCCGCGAGCGCGAGGGCGGCCTCGACCGGGTCGGCGGGCGGAGGGTCGAGGTAGACCGCGACGTCGATGTCGCTGCCCCGGTGCGGTCGGCCACGCGCGACCGAGCCGAAGAGGTACGCGAAGCGCACCGCGCTGCCCTCGAACGCCTCGGGGGCGGCACGGCGGAGGCGATCGACGACGTCGCTCATGACGAGCCGATGCTACGCGAGCCGCTCCCCGCGCGGAAGCGCGTCATGCGCGGACCAGGTGCGCGAGCCAGGCCCGGACCGGCGCATCCGGAAGGAGCGACTCGAGCGCCTCCTCGGCGATCGTCCGGATCTCGAAGGGGCCCGCGAAGGTCTCCCGCAGCTCGCGCCGGGAGATGCGCAGCGGGCCGAAGCCCCAGGGGTTCCGGTCGCTCCAGCACAGCACGAAGGCGCGCCCGCCGGGCGCGAGCGCCCCGTGCAGGCTCCGCGCGTAGGGGGCGCGGTCCCCCTCGGCGAGGCTGTGGAAGAGCCCGACGTCCAGCGCCGTGTCGAAGGCGCGGCCGAGCTCGTCCGCGCGCAGGGCATCCCACACGAGGAAGGTGACGGCCAGGCCCCGCTCCCGGGCCTTCGCCCGGGCGCGGTCGATCGCACCCGGCGCGAGGTCGATGCCGAGGACCTCGTGACCGCGCTCGGCGAGGTACAGCGCGTGCTCGCCGGTCCCGCAGCCGAGGTCGAGGACCGAGCCCACGATCCGCCCGCGCTCAGCCAGGCGCACGACCGCGCCCTGCGGCCGGCCGATGTCCCAGGTAGGCCTTCCCTCGTACGCGACGTCGAAGAAGCGGCTCGGCACCTCGTCATCATGCGCTTGTCGGCATCGCACGCGCGAGGCAGACTCGAGGGCGAGGAGGTGCGCGTGGGCGTTCACGTCGCCGATCCGCGGCGCCTCGCGGCGCTCGTGCTCGTGGTCCTGCTCATCGTCGCGCTCGTGCTCTTCGTCTCGAGCCTGACGAGCCCGGCCCCGGTTCCGATCGGGCGCTCCTGATCCGGGCGTCAACCGCCCCGTCCATCCCGCCGATATGCGGGGTGAGGATGCCGCCGACGGGGGGTACATGGGCTCCATCCTGGCCATCGAGGACGACCGGACCGTGGGTCTCGTGCTCGAGCACGTGCTCGGGACGGCGGGGCACCGGGTCCGGCTGGCCCGGGGCGTCGCCGACGGCCGCGGGGCGCTCGCCGAGGGCCGGTACGACCTGATCCTGCTCGACCTGAACCTCCCCGACGGGAGCGGCCTGGATCTGCTGCGGACCATCCGGGAGGAGGTGGGGGGCTCGGTGCCCGTCCTCGTGCTCTCGGGGATGCGGCAGGAGGAGACCGTCGTGCGCGGGCTCCGGCTCGGCGCCGACGACTTCGTGACCAAGCCGTTCAGCCCCCTCGAGCTGCTCGCGCGCGTCGACCGCTGGATCAAGAGGTAGCGCCGTGTGGCGGCGGTTCGGAGATCTCGGCTTCGCGGCGCTCGTCGCCGTGGTGGTGACCGCGGAGGCCATCCCGCTCGTCTGGCTCATCTGGGTGGTGCTGGGGAGCCTCGGGCACCCGCAGCACCTCGCCTGGGTGCTCGCCGGGGGCGTCGCCACGGCCGCCCTGGGGCTGGCCGTGATCACGGCCTACCTGCTCGCGTACCAGTCGGTCAGCGACCACCGGGCCGCGCTCGTGACCGAGGCTCGGGCGCGCTGGGTCGCCCGTTGGTTGGCCGTCGTGTCCGGGTCCGAGTCGGCGCCCCCGGCGCCCATCGGCCGCGATGCGGTCGAGGCCCTCCTCGAGCTCCGGGAGGCGCTGCGCGGCTCGGAGGCGGACCGCCTGCTCGAGCTGCTCCGCCGCTACGGGGTGGGCTCGGCGCTTCAGGATCGCGCGCACGGGCGGCGCGTGACGAGGCGGCTCCATGCCCTCGAGGACCTCGCGCGGGCCAGGGCGCCCGAGGCGCTGCCCACCCTGCTCGGCGCGATCATCGACCCGGATCGCCGGATCCAGGTGGCGGCGGCGCGCGCGGCCGCCAGGACCATCGCGGCGGTCCCGGAGCCGTCGCGCCGCGACGAGCTCGCCGGGACGCTCGTTGCCGCGCTCGAGGCCGCGCGCCTGCCGTACGGCGTGCTGGAGGAGGTGCTGCTCCTCGCCGACGAGGCCGCGCCCGCGCTCGTGGCGGCGGTGCTCGCCCGGGAGGGCGCCTCGCCGGCGTTCCGCCGGGCGGCGCTCGATACGGTCGCGAGGCTCGGGCTCCTCTCGTTCGCATCCGAGGTCGCGCGGCATCTGCGAGACCCGGATGCCGAGGTCCGGGCTGCGGCCCTCCGCGCCGTGGCCCGGACGGCGGTCCTGCCGCCCGGGGCGCGGGACGCGGTGCGGGAGGCCCTCGGGGACCCCGAGGCGTTCGTGCGGATCCACGCGGCGGCGGCGGCGCGCCTGCTGCCCCGGAAGGAGGCCCTCGAGCGGCTGTGGGACCGGCTCGGGGATCCGTCGTGGTGGGTGCGTCGCGCCGCGGCCGAGTCGTTGGCGGAGCTCGGGCGCGCGGGCCTCGGGACGCTCGGGCGAGCGGCCGGGTCCCACCCCGACCGGTACGCGAGGGACATGGCGGCGCAGACGCTCCGAGACCGGGTCGAGGATGTCGTGGAGGCGGTGGCGGGATGACCCTCCTCGTCGCCATCCAGCTCGCGATCCTCTGCTACTTCGTCGTGGTGAACCTCCTCTACTCGGCGCTCTCGTTCGTCGGGCTGCGCACGGTGATCGTGTACGCCCGCGAGCTCTCCGACCTTGCCCTGCGCGACCTGCTCGAACGCGAGGTCTACCGTCCGGTGTCGATCCTGGTCCCCGCCCACGACGAGGAGCGGACGATCGTCGCCTCGGTCCGCTCGTTCCTCGCGCTGCAGTACCCCCGGTTCGAGGTGATCGTGGTCTCGGACGGGTCGACCGACGGGACGATGGACCGGCTCATCGAGGCCTTCGCGCTCGTCGAGGACCCGCGGGTCTGGCCGCGGACGCTGCCGACGCGCCCCGTGCGGCGGGTGCTGCGCTCGCTCCGGCACCCGAACCTCATCGTGGTGGACAAGGAGAACGGGGGCAAGGCCGACGCGCTGAACGCGGCGATCAACCTCGCCCGGTACCCGCTCATCGCGCCCGTGGACGCGGACTCGGTGCTGGACGGCCAGGCGATCCTGCGGGCCTCGCGGATCTTCGTCGAGGACGAGACCGTGCTCGCGGTGGGGGGAACGGTGAGGCCCCTGAACGGCGCCACGTTCCGAGGCGGCCGGCCCGTCTCGATGCGTGTCCCCCGGGGCTGGCTCGAACGGCTCCAGATCGTGGAGTACGCACGGGCCTTCTTCCTCGGGAGGACCGGCTGGACCCGGCTCGGCACCGTGCTCATCATCTCGGGCGCCTTCGGCCTGTTCCGGCGCGACGCCGTCGTGCGGGTCGGGGGGTTCTGGACCGGGACGGTGGGGGAGGACATGGAGCTCGTCATGCGGCTGCATCGCGAGTACCGCCGGGCCGGCCTGCCGTACCGCATCGTCGTCGCCCCGGATCCGATCTGCTGGACCGAGGTGCCCTCGGACCTGGCGACCCTCCGCCGCCAGCGGAACCGGTGGCACCGCGGGCTGTGGACGAACCTGTGGCGACACCGCGGGATGCTGCTCAACCCTCGGTACGGGCGGATCGGGATGCTGGGCCTCCCGTACTTCTGGCTCTTCGAGGCGCTGGCGCCCATCGTGGAGGTGACCGGGCTCGTGACGTTCGCCGTGTCCCTCGCCCTGGGAGTGGTCGCGCCGGGGATCTTCTGGCTGTTCGTGGCGATGGCGATCCTGCACGGCATGCTGCTCTCGCAGATCGCGGTGGGGGTGGAGGCGATGCTGCTGCACCGCTACCCGCGCGCCTCGGACCGGCTCCGGCTGCTCGCCGCCGCGTTCCTCGAGTTCCTGGGGTTCCACCAGCTCATCTCGGTGGAGCGGTTCCTGGCGACGTTCCGCGCGCTCGGCGGCGGTGGCGGCTGGGGCGCGATGCGCCGGGTCGGGATCCCGACGGCTACCAGGTGACGGGCGGCACGCCGAGCGGGTCGCTCTGCTCGCCGTAGATGCCGGGACCGAAGCGGGTGAGGTCGGCCTCCGCGAGCTCGGCGAGGTAGGAGCGCGGCAGCACCGCGGCGAAGATCCGCTTGTCCAGGCGGTCCCGGTCGATCGCGGCGTCCGGCACGTAGGGCCCGATGTTCTCGCCGTAACGGTAGTCGGCGAGCCAGGCCGCGATCTCGGCGTCGCTGATGCCGGCGTCGGCGAGGGCGCGCTCGGACAGGTAGATCTCGGAGGGCACGACCGCCTCGATCAGTCCGAACACCGAGCGACCGAAGGCCCGTGCGATGTCCTCCTCGATCTGGATCGGGTCCAGGCGCACGCCGCCGGCGAGGTTCACCGTCGGGCACTGCCCGTGATCGGCCGTGACGATGAGGGCGAACTCGCCGGGCGCGAAGCGCTCCTCGAGGATCCGCGCGACCCGTCCGATCTGCCGGTCGGTCTCGGCGAGCGCGATGCGCTCGCGCTCGGACAGGAAGTTGTACACGTGGCCGGCGTAGTCGGGGGCCTTCACGTTGATGTAGAGCAGGCTCGTGTTCGGGCCCTCCCCGATCGGCTCGGACCGGAAGGTCGCCTCGATGAGGTCGCCCTGGTAGGCGATGACCGGGGGCGTGCAGCACAGGGCCTTCTTGCCCTCGGGCGTGAAGCGGTCGTCGATGCCGGGGTCGGGGTAGGCGGCGGCGAGCTCGTCGAGGCGCTCGAGCCCCGGCCAGTCCCGCGGCATCCGGTACAGGTCGGGGTTCTGGGGGATCCAGCCTCCGCCCCCGTCCTCGTCCCAGAGCACGGCGACGGGCCGCTCGCCGAGCGGGCGATGGCCGCCGCGCCCGAGCATCCCGAGGTGCCAGATCTGGTACCCGAGCTCGCCGACCCAGGCGCCGTCGCCGGTGTGCTCGTTCCAGGCGTCGGCGAGGGTCGGCACGAGCAGGAAGGATGGGTCGGCGCGGCCGGGCTCGCCCCAGGCCTTCACCGGTCGGCCTCGGTAGCGCAGGTTGTGGCCGGTGATGCCGTGCGTGCGGGGGAACGCGCCGGTCCCGATCGTCGCGTGGGCGCAGGCCGTGACCGCGGGGAAGGTCCCGACGATCGCGTCGCGGTACACGAGGCTGCGGCGCATGAGGCGCTTCATCTCGGGCCAGGCGGTGCGGGCGGGATCGGGGTCGTCCCAGTGCTGGAGCACGTTCCAGCCGCCGCCGTCGATGACGAAGGTCACGATCACCTTCGGCGCCCGGGCGGGGCGCTCGATCCCCGGCAGGACCCGCCCCTCGGGGGCTCGGAAGCCGTCGAAGCCCATGAGGTGGGCGGTGGTCGGCGCGAGGTCGGCGAGCGTCACGCGCTCGAGCCTGTCGCCCGGCTCCACGAGCCCCGGCGCGTAGATGAACAGGGGGATGCGCTCCAGGTACATCCACACCGCCGCGTGGCTGCTGCGGGGGTCGTTGCGCACGAGCGAGCGCGACTCGTTCGCGTAGTTCGAGGAGTTGTAGGGGGCGAGCACGAGCTGCAGGTCGCCCGAGCGCTCGGGGTGGAACTGGCGGACGACGAGCTCGAGGTGCTCGGCCCCGAGGTCGCGCGCCATCGCCTCGAGGGTGGGGCGGGGGTCCGGCCGCACGAGGGCCTTCGCCGCGCGGCCGGCCGCGCTCCCCGCCACCACGGCGCCGAGGCCGAGCCCGCCGAGGAGCGCGAGGAGGCGGCGCCGCACGGGGTCGGCGGGGGCGTCCTCGAGCGCGCCGTTCCGCGCGACGGCGACCGCGGCGCCGGCGACGAGCAGCCCCGCGAGCGCGCTCGCGATGAGGCTCCCGGTCAGCGCGAGCGCGAACGCGAGCACGCCCGCGGCGAGCACGAGCGCGAGGAGGAGGGTTCGGGTCGGCCGCATGGGTCGGCCCTATGTTCCCAGACCCGCGAGGCTCCGCGTACGTGGGGGACATCGCGCCAGGGGAGGATGCGGGCCGGCCGCGGGGTGCGGGCTGCGCTGGTACCCTGCGGGCCCGTGGACGTCGTGTCGGAGCGGGTCGCTGCGGTCATGCGCGCGCTGGAGGAGCGCGATGCGCGAGACCGGATCGACGGCACGCCGAGGTCGGAACGGCTGCGCGCCGTGACCCCTGAGGTCGGCAGGTTGCTCTGCACCCTCGTGCTCGCGAGCGGTGCCCGGGAGATCCTCGAGATCGGGACCTCCGCAGGGTACTCCACGCTCTGGCTCGCCTCGGGGGCGCGGCGCACGGGCGGCCGGGTCACCACGTTCGAGGTCGATCCCGCGAAGGTGGCGCTCGCCCGGGCGACGTTCGTGGAGGCCGGCGTGGACGACGTCGTCGATCTGCGCGCCGAGGACGGCCTGGTCGGGCTCGCGGGGACGGACGCCGATGCGGACCTGGTGTTCCTCGATGCCGAGAAGGAGGCGTACGAGGCCCTCCTCGAGCCGATCGTGCGCGCCCTGCGTCCCGGGGGGCTGCTCGTCGCGGACAACCTCATCTCGCACGCCGAGGACCTCGAGGGGTTCCGTCGGGCGGCGCTCGGGCACCCCTCGCTCTCGGGCCTCGTCGTGCCGATCGGCCGCGGCGAGCTCCTCGCCGTGAAGCGCTGAGCCGAGCCGGGCCTACGCGCGCTTGCGGGGGAGGTCGAGGAAGGGGAGCTCGACCACGGTGGCCGGGACGGTCCCGCGCTCGCCCTCCACGCTCCACTCGATGTCCAGGCGTTCGCCGGGCGTCGCGAGCTCGGGCGGGACCGAGCCGAACCCGATCATCTTCTTGATCGTGATGCCCCAGGTCACGCTCGTCGCCCTGCCGACCTGCCGGCCCCGTCGGTACAGCGGCACCGGGTCGCGCTGGACGAAGGGGGAGGCGACCGGCGCCAGGCCGTGCTTCGCGTAGAGCCGCTCGATCGAGGGCCAGTCGATGTGCAGCCCGACGAGGCGCCGCTTCGGGCCGCCCGCCTGCTGCTCGAGCTCGAGCGCCCGCTTGCCGACGAAGCTCCCCTTGCCGAGGTCCACGAACCGGCCGAAGCCGAGCTCGAAGGGGGAGTAGAACTCCTCCGGGGCGGTGCTCGTCGCGTGACGGGCGCCGGTGTACTCGACGTCCACCATGATGAGCCCGGCCTCGACGCGGGCGACGTCGAGCGCGCGGACGCCGATCGGCCGGATCTGGTGGTCCGCTCCCGCCTCCCACACCGCGTCCCAGACCGCGACCGCGCCCTCGGCCGGCACCCAGATCTCGTAGCCGAGGTCGCCGGTGTAGCCGGTGCGGGTCACGTCGACCTCGACCCCGGCGATCTCGGTGCGGCGATGGCCGAAGTAGCGCACGTCGGCCCAGGACTGCCCGGTGGCGCGCTCGAGCACGTCGCGGGAGCGCGGCCCCTGGAGCGCGAGGCCGGCGATGTCCTCGGACACGTCGGCGATCTCGACGTCCAGGCCGGCGGCGTTCATCTGCAGCCACCGCAGGGTCTGGTCGGCGGCGGTGAGGAAGAAGCGGTCCTGCCCGAGGCGGGCCACGTTGCCGTCGTCGATGACCTTGCCGTCGTCGTCGCACCAGCACGTGTAGAAGACGCGGCCGACGGCGAGCTTGCCGACGTCGCGGACGATGACGCGGTCCACGAGCCGCGCGGCGTCGGGCCCGGTGATGAGGAACTTGTACAGGGGCGAGGTGTCGAACATCGCCGCCGCCTCGCGGATCGCGTTGTACTCGATGTCGTGGAAGTCGTGGTAGACGGCGGCGGCCCAGTACCCGGCCCACTCGCCCCAGGCCATCTTCGTGTTGAGCGCGGACGTGCGCGGGTGGAAGGCGGTACCGACGCTCACGGGAACCTCCTGCTCGACCGGTCCGCCCCCGAGTATGCCGCGCGGGCGCCGGCGGCGACCCTCCCGGGCGCGGGTCCGCGCTGACCCCAGGTCACGCCCCGGGCGCGAGCTCGGGGAGCTCGGTGGCCGGGTAGACGGCCGTCCACCGCGTCCGCTCGAGATCCGCCCGCGCGAACGTCACCGCGGGGCCGTCGTCGACCGTCACCGCGTACCTCGGCAGGTCGGGCACCTCGACGACGACCTCGAACCGGCAGAGACGGATCCGCTCGGCGGGCACCCAGCCGGTGGGCTCGCCCCCGGCGCCCAGGGCCGCCGCGGCCAGCTCTTCCCCCTGGTCGTCCGCGACCCGGACGGGCGTCCCTTCGAGATCGGTGCCCGCCGGATCGTCGCACACCGACGCGGCGGCGGCGAGGTCGACGGCGACCGTGATCCGGCGCGTGGCGCCGCTCGAGCACGCCGCGAGCGCGAGCGCAAGCACGACCAGGCCCAGCGCGAGCGAGCGTCGCATCGCGGCCCGACCCTCCGGCCTCATGCGGCGAGGCTCGCCGCGGCCGAGATCGGCTCCTCGACGTTCGTCCGCCCGTGGTCCCCGTAGATGGCCACCTCGACGCCGTCCACGGCCACGTACACCACGTCGATGGGGGCGACCGCGAGCTCCGGATCGTAGGGGAGCACGGCCGCAGGGTATCCCGCGATGGTGGTGACGTAGGCGAGCGGCAAGCCGTCCACCCTCGCCTCTGCCCAGGCGTCGAGGTCGTCGCGACCGTCGGGGAACCTCGCGAGATGGATCGTGATCCCCTGGTCCGCGTAGCGCAGGCCCACGTCGTGGACGCCGTCCCCGTAGTCCATGAGCCACACCTCGGAGGGCTCGCCGAGCGCTGCCGGGAGCGGGATGGGGAAGCCCGCCGCGTCCGCGACCTCGTCGAGGCTGACCTGCGCGCCCTCGGGCATCAGGGGAGCTGACGGGTCGAAGATCGCCATGGGGTCCCGAAAGACGCGTGCTCCTTCCTCCCGGCCGCCTGTTCCGGGTGGTTCGACATCTGCGAACGCCCCAGCGGCCGCGGCCAGCGCCAGCATGATTCCCACGCATGCAGCCGCAATACCTGTCCGTGCACGTCGGTTGCTCATACCGGCCCTCCTTGTCGCGGGCTCCGATCGTTCACGTGACGCTCCTTAGGTCTCAGCATGACGTCCCGTTCGTTACCACCGTCACGTGAGCGCCATCGTTGTAGATGCAGGGCTTGTGATCATCATCGTTGCTGGGCTCAGGCCCACCTTCGTAGGCTCCGGTGGGAGCGGTCCAGGTCCCGCCGCTGCCCATGCGACGTACTTTGCCGAAATCTGATCTTGCGGAGTCAGCCAAGCTGAACCTCTCTCCGCTGACCCAGAGCAGGCCGGTTGTGAAGGTGCTCGCGTCAACCGACCACACGTTCTTTCCGTCAACCAGGAAGTTCCACACGCCATCCTGATTCTTGTCGTGAACGCGGAAGTCGTGTTGACCAGCTGAAATGGTGCCCGGGTCCCGGAGACACCTCCAGTAGGGCTGCTCCCGGTATGCCGCATAGATCCGCGGGGTGGTACCTGTGGCCGGAACGCACAACAGATAGGCCGTCGGCTCCTCATACCAGATTCCGTAGCAGTCTCCGGCCGCTGGTTGAGCTTGGGAGTACCGCAACGAGACCCGTTACGACGGTCAAGACGGTCGTGGCCGCAAGCAGGCGCCGCACGGCCGCTCCTTCCCGCGGCCGCTCCTTCCGCCTTTATACACCTGCCCCCTCACCCGTGCAACCCCTGATTGCGCAACTCCTGGCCACGCAACCCCTAAGTTGCCTGGGGATGCGCCGCTGACCACAGGTCAAGGGGGGCGTGGTCGGCCTCGGCGGCCCCATCTAGCATGGCCGAGGCCAGACGGAGCGGTGCGTTCCAGGCGAGCCAGGAGGCGGACGGTGACGCAGCGGTACGACGTGGTGGTCATCGGCGGCGGACACAACGGGCTCATCGCGGCGGCCTACCTCGCGAGGGCCGGTCTGCGCGTGGTGGTCCTCGAGCGGCGGCACGTGCTCGGCGGGGCGGCGGTGACCGAGGAGATCGTCCCCGGCTACCGCTTCAGCGTCTTCTCCTACGTGGTCTCGCTGCTGCGGCCGGAGATCATCCGCGAGCTCGAGCTCCCCAAGCACGGCCTGGAGATCCTGCCGCTCGACGGGACCATCACGCCCCTCGACGACGACTACCTCTGGCGCGTGAACGACCACGGCCGGACCATCCGGGAGCTCCGTCGGTGGAACAAGGCGGACGCCGAGGCCTACGAGGAGTACGGCAAGCTCATGGCCGAGATGGCCCGGTTCGTGAAGCCGATCCTCTCGATGGTCCCGCCGGACCCCGGCCGCGTCCGGCCGCGCGAGTGGAAGCCCGTCGTGGACCTGCTGCGCTCCTTCCGCGACCTGCCCCAGCGGCTGCAGCACACGTTCGTACAGCTCATGACGATGAGCGCCACCGACTTCCTGCGGCAGTGGTTCACGATCGACCCGCTCATCGCGACGATGTCCGCCTCGGGCATCATCGGCACCTACCAGGGCATCCAGTCCCCGGGGACGGCCTACGTGCTGCTCCACCACTACATGGGCGAGATCGACGGGGCGTTCCGCGCGTGGGGCGTCCCGAAGGGCGGCACCGGCGGGATCTCGGAGGCGTGCGGGCGCGCCGCGCGAGCCTTCGGCGCGGAGGTGCGCACCGAGGCCCCAGTGGCCCGCATCGACGTGCGCGAGGGGCGCGCCGTCGGCGTGACGCTCGAGTCGGGCGAGGAGATCCGGGCCGACGTCGTGATGTCGAGCGTCGACGCCAACCAGACGTTCATCCGGCTCATGGAGCCCGGGCACCTGGACGAGGGCTTCGTGCAGGAGCTCAGGCGCTACAAGTACCGGGGTTCGAGCGGGAAGGTGAACCTCGCCCTCGACGGCCTGCCCGAGCTCGCGTGCAAGCCGGGCAAGGGGGAGTGGCTCCGCGGGGCGATCAGCTTCAGCCCGAGCGTGGACTACATGGAGCGCGCCTACGACGACGCGAAGTACGGCCGCTTCAGCCGCCGGCCTTACATCGACTGCATCATCCCGACCCTCGTCGACCCCTCGATGGCGCCGCCCGGCAAGCACACGATGTCCTGCTTCGTCCAGTACGCGCCGTACCACCTCGCCGACGGGATGCAGTGGGACGACGCCACGCGCGAGGCGTTCGGCGAGACCGTGATCGACACCCTGGAGGAGCGCTTCCCGAACATCCGCGACCTCATCGTCGGCAAGCAGGTGCTCTCGCCGCTCGACATCGAGCGGATCACCGGGCTCACCGAGGGGAACATCTTCCAGGGCGAGCTCTCGCTCGAGCAGCTCTTCTTCAACCGGCCGGTGCCGGGGTGGGCGCGGTACCGGACCCCGATCGACGGCCTATGGATGTGCGGCTCGGCCGTGCACCCCGGCGGCGGCATCATGGGCGCGAACGGCCGCATCGCCGCCCTCGAGCTCCTCAAGGAACGCCGGGCCGGGCGGAAGGGGGTGGCCTGATGGCGACCTACGACGCGATCGTCATCGGCGGGGGCCACAACGGGCTCGTCGCGGCGGCGTACCTCGCGAAGGCCGGCCGCCGCGTGATCGTGCTCGAGCGGCGCGAGCGGGTGGGCGGCATCCTCGACACGCTCGAGCTCGCGCCCGGCGTGCG
>ENA-ORXB01002426-ORXB01002426.1-sediment-metagenome-genome-assembly--contig:-NODE-2426-length-16046-cov-5.588140_pt1 | contig 16046 bp, 17 predicted proteins | sample MGYA00237863_ERZ511475 | MGnify/ENA primary metagenome ERZ511475 (study PRJEB26305, sample SAMN06343858) | sediment metagenome | isolation source: hot spring sediment | place: Canada: British Columbia... | reverse complement strand
CCGGTCCGCCCGTCGCCGCCTTCGCCGCCGGTTTGCCCCTCGACGCGGCGGGCCCCGTCGCCGACGATGCCGTCGTGGCCGCGCCGGTCTCGCCGCCATGCTCGGCCACGGCTGGAGCATCCGCGGCAGCTTCGGCCGCAACCGGCGCCGCGAGCGATTCGACGGGCCCGGCGCCGCGCGACTCTTCGCGCGGCTCGGTCGACGGGGCCGCCGCGGCAGAAACCTCAGCGCCCGACGGCGCGGCGGGCTCTTCCGCCGGTGATGCCACCTCGGCGGGCTTTGTTGATGGCGATGATGCCTGGGCGGGCTCCTCGGCTCGTGACGCCACATCGGTCGGCTCTTCATCCGGCGACGCCGCCTGGATTGGCTCTTCCGCCGGCGACGCCGCCTGGGATGGCTCTGCCGTCGATGGTGGAGCGTGGACGGGTTCTGCCGTCGGTGACGCCGCCTCGATCGGTCCTTCCGCGTCTTCCGCAACACGCGCTACACGCACATCGACCCTCGCCAGCAGCAGGACGAGTTGACGGACCTCTTGATGGTGGACGAGGACGAGCCCTTCGTGCTGCACCCGGGCGAGTTCGTGCTCGCCGGGACCCGCGAGCGCGTCCGCCTGCCGGCGGACCTGGTCGGACGACTCGAGGGGAAGAGCAGTCTCGGTCGCCTTGGGCTCATCATCCACAGCACGGCCGGTTTCATCGACCCGGGGTTCGAAGGGCGGATCACGCTCGAGCTGAGCAACCACTCCACGCTCCCGATGCTGCTCTTTCCGGGCATGAAGATCGGCCAAATCTCGTTCCTGCGCCTCAGCAGCCCGGCGGACCGCCCGTACGGATCGCGGGGGTTGCAGAGCAAGTATCAGGGGCAGGACGCTCCCACGCCCAGCCGCTTCTACCTGGACTTCGCGTCGGACCGCGAGACGTAAGGCACCCCCGCTGACTCTCCCTCGCGTTCCACCCCCCCACGCCATCGCTCAGGCCGCGCCGGCCCCACAGCGGGTATCATCATGATGGAGGAAGGTTCGAGGCCGCTGAGCAATGTCGGAGATCGAGCGATTGACAGCCGCGGCGTGGTGGACGCTGCTCATCGCCGTCCTCTTGTTGGGAGGGATAGGGGTCACCCACGTCGTCCTGCCGGCGCTCCGGAGCGACGAGACGCTTCGACGCTGGTTCGGCACGCACCGCCTCATGTTGGCCTCGCTCTTCGTCGTCGTCGTCCCCACGAACGCGCTCTCCCTGCTGCTCCTCCGGCTGCTGGAGGTGCCGCCCCAGTCCGCGCGGGGGTTTCTCATCATCTACCTGCCGCTAGCGGTGGCGCTCGTCGGCGTGACGCTCGCGCTCCTCTACCTCGCCGGCTGCCGGGTCGCCCACCTGCTCGCGCTCGCTGCGGCCGCGCTGCCCGTGCTGGCCGCGGCGATCTGGGTCGCCCCCTACCGGCTCCGGCGCATCGCGACGTTCCTGGACCCGTGGAGCGACGCGCGGGGCGCCGGCTTCCAGATCATCCAGTCGTGGCTCGCGCTGGGCTCCGGGGGCTGGCTCGGGCGCGGGATCGGCGAGTCGCGCCAGAAGCTCTTCTACCTCCCCGAGGCCCACACGGACTTCATCTTCGCGGTGGTGGGCGAAGAGCTCGGCTTCGTGGGCGCGGTGGCCGTGGTGGCGCTCTTCGCGGTGCTCGTGTGGCGGGGCCTGCGGGTGGGCCTCCGCGCCCCCGACCCCTTCGGCGCCTACCTGGCCCTCGGCGTCACCGTGCTCGTCGCGACCCAGACGCTCGTGAACCTCGGCGTCGTCACCGGCACGCTGCCGACCAAGGGGCTGCCGCTGCCCTTCATCTCCTTCGGGGGCTCGGCGCTGCTGACGACGATGCTCGCCACCGGCCTGCTCCTGAACGTCTCCCAGCACGCCCATGTTTAAGCGCTACCAGCAGATCCACTTCGTGGGCATCGGCGGCAGCGGGATGTCCGGCATCGCCGAGATCCTGCTCACGCTGGGCTACCGGGTGACGGGCTCCGACCAGCGGCGCACCGAGGCGATCGAGCGGCTCGAGGAGCGTGGGGCCAAGGTGTGGATCGGGCACGACGCGACCCACGTGGCGGGGGCGCACGTGGTCGTCTACTCCTCGGCGGTGCCCGCCGACAACGTCGAGCTCCGCGCCGCGCGCGCGCAGGGGATCCCGACGATCCCGCGCGCCGAGATGCTGGCCGAGCTCATGCGGCTCAAGTACGGCATCGCCGTCGCCGGCACCCACGGCAAGACCACGACGACCTCGCTCATCGGCGCCGTGCTCGCCGAGGGGCGCCTGGACCCGACGATCGTGGTCGGCGGGCGCGTGCAGGGGCTCGGCTCGAACGCGCGCCTCGGCCAGGGCGAGTTCCTGGTGGCCGAGGCCGACGAGTCCGACGGCTCCTTCCTCAAGCTCCAGCCCACGATCGCCGTGGTCACCACCATCGACGCCGAGCACCTGGACCACTGGGGCTCGCTGGCGGCGCTCCAGGAAGGGTTCCTCGCCTTCGTGAACAAGGTCCCCTTCTACGGGGCCGCGGTGCTCTGCGCGGACCAGCCGACCATCCGCGCGCTCGTGCCGCGGCTCGACAAGCGCGTGATCACGTACGGGCTCGAGGCCGCCGCCGACCTCACCGCGCGCGACCTCCGCCTGGTCGGCCTCGGCAGCCGCTTCGAGGTCCACCACCGCGGCACGCGCCTCGGCGAGTGCACGCTCCGGATCCCGGGCCGTCACAACGTGCTGAACGCGCTCGCCGCCGTGGCGGTGGGCCTGGACCTCGAGATCCCGTTCGCGACCATCGCGCGCGCGCTCGCCGGGTTCACGGGCGTGCAGCGCCGGTTCCAGGTCCGGGGGGAGGCCGGCGGCGTGGTCGTCGTCGACGACTACGGCCACCACCCGGCCGAGATCCAGGCCACGCTCGAGGCCGCGCGCGCGGCCTTCGACCGGCGCGTGGTCACCGTCTTTCAGCCCCACCGCTACACGCGCACGCGGGACCTGCGCGAGGCCTTCTTCGCCGCCTTCGACCAGGCCGACGTCGTGCTGGTCATGGACATCTACCCGGCCGGCGAGCGCCCGATCCCGGGCGTGCACGCCCGGGACCTCGCGGCCGGGATCCGCGCCCGCGGGCACCGCGACGTGACCTACGTCGGCGGCGAGCGGGCGCACGTGGTCGAGCACCTGGCCCGCGTCGTGCGGCCGGGCGACCTGGTGATCACGCTGGGCGCCGGCGACGTCGGGCAGATCGGGCCCGAGCTGCTCCGCCGGCTGGGGGGCGATTCGCTCGGGGGGAGGTCGACATGCTAGGAGACATCCGGGGGGAGGTCCGGTTCAAGGAGCCGCTGAGCTTCCACACCTCGCTCAGGATCGGCGGCCCCGCCGACATCTTCGTCATCCCGCAGGACCTGGACGACATCCGCCACGCGCTCCGCTTCGCCGAGCGCGAGCAGCTCCCCGTGGTCGTCGTCGGCGGCGGCAACAACCTGCTCGTGCGCGACCGGGGCGTGCGCGGCGTCGTCCTGAAGCTCGAGGGCTGCCTGGGCCGGGCCGAGTTCCACGGCGAGGAGGCGGTGGCCGGGGCGGGCGCGAGCCTGTCGGCGCTGATCCGGGAGGCGGCCGCGCTGAACCTCGGCGGCCTCGAGTGCCTGGTCGGGATCCCCGCCACGGTGGGGGGCGCGCTCGCCATGAACGCCGGCACCGCCGACGGCACGATCGGCGACTTCGTCTCCGCCGTCTACTTCCTCTACCCCGACGGCTCGCTCGGCGAGTTCAAGCCCCAGGCCGGCGCGCTAGGCTACCGTGCCTTTCAGGTGCCGCCGGGCGCCGTGCTCGTTGGCGCTCGGCTCAGGCTGCAGCGCCGGCCGTTCGCGGAGATCCAGAAGGAGATCCGGCAGCGGCTCAAGCAGAAGAAGGCCACGCAGCCGCTGGCGCTCGCCTCGGCGGGCGGCGTGTGGAAGGACCCCCCGGGGGAGACGGCGGCGCGGCTGCTCGAGAAGGTCGGCCTCCGCGGCAAGCGCGTCAACGGGGCGGAGATCTCCTCCAAGCACCCCAACTTCATCGTCAACCGGGGCGGGGCCACGGCCGCCGACGTCCTGGCGCTGATGGACCTCGCCCGGGAGCGCGTGCGGGCGCACTTCGGCGTCCACCTCGAGCCGGAGATCCGGATCATCGGTGAATAGGGGGCTGCTGTCGCCGCGCGGGGCGCCCCCGGCGCCGGGCGACGCGGGCGCCCGCCCGCGCGTCCTCGCCCGCCAGCGCGTGCGCCGCCGGCGGCGCGCGGCGCCCGACCCCGCGCGGCGGCGGCGCCGGCTCGCGACCGCGCTCGCCCTCCTGGTCGCCGCGGCCGGCGCGGGGGCGGGCGTGCGCTGGCTGCTCACGTCGCCGCGCTTCGCGGTGCGCGCGGTCGAGGTCCGCGGGCTCTCGCGCGTGCCGGTCGAGCGCGTGCTCGCCGCGGCGGCCATCCCGCCCGGCACCAACCTCTGGCGGATCGACCCGGCGGCGGTCGTGGCCCGCGTCCAGGCGCTGCCCGAGGTCCGGCGGGCCGAGCTCGTCCGCGAGCTGCCCAACCGGGTCACGCTCCGGGTCGAGGAGCGCCGGCCCTTCACGCTCGTCGGCGGCCCGCGCCTGCACTGGCTCGACGAAGAGGGGCGGCTGCTGGGCGAGGCCGCGGCGGCGACGGCCCCGCCCGTGCCGGTCATCACCGGGCTCAGCGAGCAGGAGCTGGCCGCCCTCGCGACCGCGCCGAGCCCGCGCGTGCAGGCCGCGCTCGCGCTGATCCGCACGCTGCTCCGCCGCGGCAGCCCGCTCACGACGGCGATCTCGGAGATCGACATGAGCCGGCGCGAGGGGCCGGTGCTCTACACGGTGGACGGCGTCGAGGTGCGCCTCGGCGCCGAGGAGTGGGAGGAGCGGCTCGGCCGCCTGGAGGGCGTCCTCGCCCGGCTCGCGGCCGAGGGCGCCGAGGTCCGCACCATCGACCTGCGGTTCCGGGACCAGGTCGTGCTGCGCCACGGAGGCTAGCCATCGCGCGCACCAGGGCACGAGAGCTCGTCGTCGGGCTGGACGTGGGAACGACCAAGGTCTGCGCCGTCATCGCCGCGCCGAGCGCCAGCGGGATCGACGTCGTCGGCCTCGGCACCGCGCCCTCGCGCGGGCTGCGCAAGGGCGTGGTGGTCAACATCGAGGCCACCGTGGAGGCGATCCGCCAGGCCGTGGGCGAGGCCGAGCGGATGGCCGGCGTCGAGGTGACGGCGGTGTGGGCCGGCGTGGCCGGCGGCCACATCCGCTCGCTGAACAGCCGGGGCGTCGTGGCCGTCTCGGGCCGCGAGCGCGAGGTGCGCCCGGCCGACGTCGAGCGCGCCATCGCCGCGGCGCGCGCCGTGAACCTGCCGCCCGACCGCGAGATCCTCCACGTGCTGCCCCAGGCCTTCGTCGTCGACGACCAGGACGGGATCCGCGACCCGGTGGGCATGGCGGGCGTGCGGCTCGAGGTCGAGGTGCACCTGGTCACCGCCGCCGTGGCCGCGGTCCAGAACGTCGTCCGCGCCGCCAACCGCGCGGGCCTGACCGTGCACGACGTCGTGCTCGAGCCGCTCGCCTCGGCCGAGGCCGTGCTCTCGCCCGAGGAGCGGGAGCTCGGGGTGCTGCTGCTCGACGTCGGCGGCGGCACGACCGACGTGGCGCTCTTCCGCGACGGCGTCGTCTGGCACACGGCGGTGCTCGCCCTGGGCGGCGACCACGTCACCAGCGACATCGCCGTCGGCCTGCGCGCGCCGGCGGCCGACGCCGAGGAGCTCAAGCGGCGCCACGGCTGCGCCCTCACGGCGCTCGTGAGCCCGGAGGAGACGGTGGAGGTACCGGCCGTGGGCGGCCGCAAGCCGCGCCAGCTGTCGCGCCAGGTCCTGGCCGAGATCATCCAGCCGCGGATGGAGGAGATCTTCGCGCTCGTGGCGCGCGACCTCGGCCGCGCGGGGCTGCTCGAGGCGGCCACGGCGGGCGTCGTGGTCACCGGCGGCACGGCCCTGCTCGAGGGCGTGCCCGAGCTCGCCGAGGCGGTGTTCGACCTGCCGGTGCGGCGCGGCCTGCCCGAAACCGTGGGCGGCCTCGCCGACGCGGTCAAGAGCCCGGTCTACGCCACGGGTGTCGGCCTCGCCCTCTGGGGCGCGCAGCGCCGACCGGCCGACGGCGGCGCCGGCGCGCCCGAGCCCGCCTGGCTCGGTCGGCTCGCGCGCCGCCTGATGGGCTGGCTCGGCGAGATCTTCTAGGACGGCGCGCCGGGCGCCCCGGGGTGGGTCCGCGGCGGCGCGCCCGGCGACGGCACAGGGAGGAGCGGATGGAGAAGGAACGCGGACGGCGCCCGCTGTTCGAGCTGGACGACGCGCCCCAGGCGGCGAAGATCAAGGTCATCGGGCTCGGCGGCGGGGGCAGCAACGCCGTGAGCCGGATGATCCAGGCGCAGTTCACCGGCGTCGACTTCATCGTCGCCAACACCGACGCGCAGGCGCTCCGGGCCTCGCCCGCCCCGATCAAGGTCCAGCTCGGCGCGCGGCTCACCCAGGGGCTCGGCGCCGGCTCGAACCCCGAGATCGGGCGCCAGGCGGCGCTCGAGGACCCCGAGCAGATCACGCGCCTGCTCCACGGCGCCGACATGGTGTTCATCACCGCCGGGCTCGGCGGCGGCACCGGCACCGGCGCGGCGCCGGTGGTGGCCTCGCTGGCCAAGGAGCTCGGCATCCTGACCGTGGCCGTGGTGACCAAGCCGTTCCACTTCGAGGGGCGCCGGCGCATGCAGCAGGCCGAGGCGGGGCTCGAGGCGCTGCGGGGCGTCGTCGACACGCTCATCACCATCCCGAACCAGCGCCTGCTCGCCGTCGTCGACCGCGGCACGCCGCTCACGGACGCGTTCCGGGTGGCGGACTCCGTGCTCCAGCAGGCGGTGCAGGGGATCTCGGACCTGATCCTGGTCCCCGGGCTGATCAACCTGGACTTCGCCGACGTGCGGACGATCATGGCCGGCATGGGGATGGCGATGATGGGCACGGGCGTCGGCCGCGGCGAGAACCGCGCCCTCGACGCCGCGCAGCGCGCCGTGGCGAGCCCGCTGCTCGACGACGCCTCCATCGACGGCGCGCGGGGCGTGCTCATCAACTTCACGGGCGGCGCCGACCTCTCCCTCCACGAGGTGGAAGAGGCGGCCCGCATCGTGCAGGAGGCCGCCCACGAGGAGGCCAACATCATCTTCGGCGCGGTCATCGACCCGACGCTGCAGGACGAGGTGCGGATCACGGTCATCGCCACCGGGTTCCCGGACCGGCGCGAGGCCCCGGCCGCGGCGCCGCGGGTGGTCGACCTGCCGCGTCCGGCGCGCCCGGCGGCCGCGGCGGCGCCGGTGGGCGCCTGGCGCCGGCGGTTGGCCGAGCTCCGCGCCGACGGCGACGAGGGGCTCGACGAGGCCGACCTGGACGTGCCGGCCTTCCTCCGGCGCCACGCCGACTAGCGCCGCGCGGGCGATGGGGCCGCTGCGCGCCCACGGCGAGCCGCCCCGCTACTTCACCTTCCCCGCGCTGGAAGCGCTCGGGCTGCCGCACGCCACGACCACGCGGCATTGCCCGGGCCTCGAGGGCGATGCCCGCGGGCCCTTCGCGCCGGCCGCGGTGGCCACGCTCCGCGCGGCGGGGCTCGACCTCGCGCGCGTGGCCTGGGCCCGGCAGGTGCACGGCGCCGCCGCGGCGCGCGTGGCCGCCGCGGGCGGGTTCGCGGGCACGGCCGACGTCCTCGTGTCCACCGCGCCCGGGGTCGCGCTCGCGATCTTCACCGCCGACTGCCTCGCGCTGACGCTCTGGGACCCCACGGCCGGCGCGCTCGCGGTGGCGCACGTGGGCTGGCGCGGCCTCGCCGCGGGCGCCACCGAGGCCGCGGTCGCGGCGGTGGTCGCGGCCGGCGCGCGCCCGGCGCGGCTGCGCGTGGCGATCGCGCCCGCCATCGGGCCGTGCTGCTACGAGGTCGACGCGCCCGTGGCCGACCGCCTGGCGCGGGCCTACGGCGCGCGGTGGACACGGTGGGCACGCGCGACCGGCGCCGGGCGCTGGCGGCTCGACCTCGGCGCCGCCGTCGATGACCTGCTGGTCGAGGCCGGCGTCGCGCCGACGGCCATCCTCAACGCACGGCTCTGCACCGCCTGCCACCCGGAGCTCCTGTTCTCCTACCGCAAGGGCCACCGCGGCCGGCTCGCGACGCTCGCCGCGCTGCCCTGACGCGCTCGGCGGGCGCGGCGTGGGCCGCGCGGCCGGGCGGCCCGGCGCGCGGCGGGGCCCGCCGGGGCGGGCCGCGGGCGCGTGCTAGAATCGGCGCCGTGGTCGACGTTCGCGCGAACCTCGAGCGCGTTCGCGAGCGGATCGCGCGAGCGGCGGAGCGGGCGGGGCGGCGGCCCGACGACGTGCTCCTGGTCGGCGTCTCGAAGACGGTCGACGTCGAGCGCATCCGGGCGGCCATCGCGGCCGGGCTGCCCGCGCTCGGCGAGAACCGCGTGCAGGAGGCCCGCGCGAAGATCGCGCACCTCGGCCGCCCGGTGCCCTGGCACCTGGTCGGGCACCTGCAGACGAACAAGGTCCGCGACGCCATCGAGCTCTTCGACCTGATCCAGTCCCTCGACCGCCTGGAGCTCGGGCGCGAGCTCGACCGGCGCGCGCGGGCCCGGGGGCGCCGCGTGGCGGCGCTCGTGCAGGTCAACGTCGCCGGCGAGGCGACCAAGGGCGGCTTCGCCCCCGAGGCGCTCGGCGAGGCGCTCGAGGCGCTCGGCCGGCTCGACCACGTGGAGGTGCGCGGGCTGATGGCGATCCCGCCGCCCGTGGCGCGCGCCGAGGACGCGCGGCCCTGGTTCCGCACGCTGGCCGCGCTCGCCAAGCGCTACGGCCTGGGCGAGCTCTCGATGGGCATGAGCGCCGACTTCGAGGTGGCCGTGGAGGAGGGCGCGACGATCGTGCGGATCGGCACGGCCATCTTCGGCCCGCGCCCGTGAGCCTCAAGGGGCGCACCCTCGGCGTCGTCGGCGCCGGCAACATGGGCGAGGCGCTGATCCGCGGCCTGCTGGCCGCGCAGGCGCTGCCGGCCGAGGCGCTCCGGGCGAGCGACGTGCGGCGCGAGCGGCTCGAGGAGCTCGCGCGCCGCTACGGCGTGCGCCCGATGCCCGACAACGTGACCTGCGTGCGCGAGAGCGACGTCGTCGTCCTGGCGGTCAAGCCGCAGCTCGTGGCGCCCGTGCTCGCCGAGATCGCGCCCGCGGTGACCCGCGCGAAGCTCCTGATCTCCGTCGCCGCGGGCGTGCCCACGGCCGCCATGCGCCGCCACCTCGGCCCCGAGGCGCGGCTCCTCCGCGTCATGCCGAACACGCCGGCCCTCGTGGGCGAGGGCGCCACCGCCATCGCCCGCGCCGAGGGGCTCGAGCCCGACGACCTCGAGACGGCCACGGCGATCTTCGGCGCCGTGGGCCGCACGGTCGTCCTCGAGGAGGCGCTCATGGACGCCGTCACCGGGCTCTCGGGCTCCGGGCCCGCGTTCGTGGCCCTGGTCGTGGAGGCGCTGGCCGACGGCGGCGTGAAGATGGGCCTGGATCGCCCGACGGCGATGACCCTCGCCGCGCAGACGGTGCTCGGCGCCGCGCGCCTGCTCCTCGAGACCGGCATGCACCCCGGGGCGCTCAAGGACATGGTGAGCTCGCCCGGGGGCACGACGATCGCCGGCGTGGCGGCGCTCGAGGCCGGGCGCCTGCGCGCCACGCTGATCGAGGCGGTCGAGCGCGCGACGCTCCGCGCGCGCGAGCTCGGCCGGGGCGGGCACTAGCGATGTTCGTCCTCGGCTACCTGCTCACCGCGCTCGCCAACCTGGTCAACCTGGTCCTCGTCGTGTACATGTGGATCATCATCGCCCGAGCGGTGATCTCCTGGGTGAACCCCGATCCCTACAACCCGATCGTCCGGTTCCTGCACCGGGTGACGGAGCCCGTACTGCGGCCGGTCCGGGATCGGCTGCCGATCGCGATGGGGCTCGACCTGTCGCCCATGGTCGTGCTGCTCGGCCTCTACTTCCTGCGGGAGTTCCTGGTGCCGGTCCTCCATCGCATCGCGACCCAGATCGGCTAGGAGCGAGATGGCGGAGGTCCCCATGCGCCTGAGCCCGATGGACATCCGACAGCAGCAGTTCACCGTGCGCTTCCGCGGCTTCGACCGCCAGGAGGTCGAGGCCTTCCTCGAGGACGTGGCGGAGGACTTCGAGGGGCTGCTGCGCGAGAACACCCACCTGCGGGAGCAGCTCGCCCTGCACGAGGAGCGCGCCCGCGGGCTCGGCGAGACGGAGCGGACGCTCAAGGAGACGCTGATCACGGCCCACCGGCTGGCCGAGGAGCTCAAGGCCCAGGCGCGCCGGGAGGCGGAGCTGCTGCTCCAGGACGCGCGGCTGCAGAGCGAGAAGCTGCTCGAGGAGGCGCGCGCCGAGGAGGCCCGGATGCGGCACGAGATCGGCGAGCTGCGGCGCGCGCGGCGCCAGCTCCTGGAGGACGTCCGGGGCACCCTCGAGCGCTACGTCCGGCTCGTGAGCGAGGACCTCAAGGGCGACGGCGAGGGGGGGCGCCCGGCATGAACCGCGCGCTCGTCGCGCTGGCGCTCGCCGCCGCGGCGCTCGCCGCCGCGCCGGCGGCCGCGGAGCCCGGCCCGGGCGTGGGCCTCGGGCTCGACCTCGAGGTCGGGCCGCGGGGCTTCCGCCTCGACGGCCGCCTGCGCGAGCCCGCCGGGACCTGGGGGGCGCGCGTCGAGGGCCGGCTCCACCCGGACGGGCTCCGGGTGGACGGGCGCCTGGAGAGCCCGGACCGCGGCCTCGACTTCTCGCTGGACGCCCGGCCGCGCCCCGGCACGCGGGCGCCGGCGCCCGTGCCGCCGGGCACGATCTGAGCGCCGCGCCCGCGGGCCCATGATCGCGCCCGTCCGCTGGGCCGGCGACCGCATGCTCCTGCTCGACCAGACCCGCCTGCCCGCCGAGGAGGTCACGCGCGAGTGCCGGCGCTGGGAGGAGGTCGCCGACGCCATCCGCACGCTCGTCGTGCGCGGCGCGCCGGCGATCGGCGTGGCCGCGGCCTTCGGCGTCGTGCTCGCCGCGCGAGCGAGCGCCGCGGCGACGGCCGACGGGCTGCTCGCCGACCTCGAGACGGCGATCAAGGGCCTCGCCGCCACGCGCCCGACGGCGGTCAACCTCTTCTGGGCGCTCGAGCGCATGCGGCGGGTCGCGCACGAGCTCGCGGCCCGCGGCGCGCCGCCCGACGCCCTGCGCGCCCGGCTCGCGCGCGAGGCCGAGGCGATCCTGGCCGAGGACCTCGCCGCCAACCGCGCGCTCGGCGCGCACGGTGCGGCGCTCGTGCCGCCCGGCGCCCGCATCCTGACCCACTGCAACGCGGGCGCGCTCGCCACGGCGGGCTACGGGACCGCGCTCGGGGTGATCCGCACCGCGCACGCCCAGGGCAAGGTGGCCCTGGTCTGGGTGGACGAGACGCGGCCCGTGCTCCAGGGGGCGCGGCTCACCGCGTGGGAGTGCGCGCGCGAGGGCATCCCGCACCGCCTCGTCGCCGACGCCGCGGCGGGGGCGCTCATGGCCCGCGGGCTCGTCGACCTCGTCATCACGGGCGCCGACCGGATCGCGGCCAACGGCGACACCGCGAACAAGATCGGGACCTACGCCCTCGCCGTGCTCGCCCGCCACCACGGCGTGCCGTTCTACGTGGCGGCCCCCTGGTCCACGATCGACCCGACGCTGCCCTCCGGGCGCGAGATCCCCATCGAAGAGCGCGACCCGGCGGAGGTCCGGGCGCTCGGCGGCCGGCCCGTCGCCCCCGCCGAGTCGCCCGCCTACAACCCGGCCTTCGACGTCACGCCGGCCGAGCTCATCACCGCCATCGTCACCGAGCGGGGCGTCGTGCGCCCGCCGTACCGCTTCGGGCCGGCCGCGACGCCCGGCGATCCCGCCCCCGCGCCCGCCGGCCGCTGAGCGGCGTCCTCGATGCCCGGCAACGCCGACGTCCAGGTCGCCCGCGCCTTCCACGATCGCACGACGCACACGCCCCAGTCGGTGCGCACGGGCGACCACCGGCTCGACTGGGACAGCAAGCCGTTCCCCTTCAAGATCTACCCCGACGCACCCGTCGTGGCGCTGCCGCGCACCTTCGAGCTGCCCGGCGTGGACACGCTCGGCGCGCTCGGCGCCGCGCCGGTCGCGTCGGCGACGCACCTCACGCTCGAGGCGCTCGCCGCGCTCCTCTACCTCGGCGCGGGCGTCACCAAGAAGCTCACGTATCCCGGCGGCGCCGAGGTGTTCTTCCGCGCCGCGCCGTCCACCGGCGCCCTCTACCAGACCGAGGTGTACGTGGTGGCCGGCGCGGTGGCGGGGCTCGCGCCCGGCGTCTACCACTTCGCCCCGGGCGAGTTCGTGCTCCGGCGCCTGCGCGAGGGCGACGTGCGCGCCGCGCTCGCGGAGGCGGCGGCCGAGCCCGCGCTGGCGCGTCGCGCGGCCACGCTGGCCCTCACCGCGATCTTCTGGCGCAACACCTGGAAGTACCGGGCGCGCGCCTGGCGCCACCTCTACTGGGACTCGGGCACGATGCTCGCGAACCTGACGGCGGTGGGCCGCACGCTCGGACTGGCGCCGCGCGTGCTCACGGGCTTCGTCGACGCCGCGGTGAACGCGCTGCTCGGCCTCGACGCCGACCGGGAGGCCGCGCTCGAGCTCCTGGCCCTCGGGCCCGAGGGCGCGCCGGCGCCGCCGGCCGCCGTGACCGAGCCGGTCGCGTACCGCGCGCTCCCGCTCTCGCCGCGCGAGGTGGACTACCCCGAGCTTCGCGCGATGCAGGCCGCCTCGGCGCTCGAGGACGCGGCGGCGGTGGTGGCCTGGCGGGCGAGCGCGCCGCCGCCGCCGCGCGCGTCGCGGGCCGAGCCCCGGCCGCTGCCGCCGCCGCGGACCGCGGCCGAACGCGGGCTCGGCGAGACGATCCAGCGGCGCGGGTCCACGCGGCGCTTCGCGCCCCGGGCGCTCACGGCCGAGGAGCTCGCGACCGTGCTCTGGTGGGCGACGCGCCCGGTCGAGGCGGACGTGCCGTGGGGGTTCGTCGACCCCTACCTCCTCGTCCACGCCGTCGAGGGCGTGCCCGCGGGCGCCTGGCGCTACTGGACGGACCGCCACGCGCTCGAGCTCATCCGCGCGGGCGAGTTCCGCCGCGAGTCGGCGTTCCTCTGCCTCGAGCAGGCGCTCGGCGGCGACGCCGCGGCGGTGATCTACTTCCTCGCCCCGCTCGACCGCCTGCTCGCGCACTACGGCAACCGGGGCTATCGGCTCGCCAACCTGGAGGCGGGGCTCGTCGGCGGCCGCGCCTACCTGGCCGCCTACGGGCAGCGGTTCGGCGCCACCGGGCTCACCTTCTACGACCGCGAGGTCGTGCGGTTCTTCGCCCCGCACGCCGCGGGGCTCGACGCGATCTTCGTCACCGCGCTCGGGCGCGCGGCGCGGGCGCCGCGGTGAGCGCGGGGCGGCGCCGCGGCCTCTGGTAGGATCGAGGGGTGCCGCCGCTCCGGAAGTACCAGCTCCTCGCGCCCGGGCCCACGCCGGTCCCCCACGAGGTCCTCCTCGCCATGGCGCGGCCGATGCTCCACCACCGCACGCCCGAGTACGCCGCGCTCTTCGCCGAGGTGCGCGCCGGGCTCCAGCGGCTCTTCCAGACGCGCCAGGACGTGGTCCTGCTCGCCTGCTCGGGCACCGGGGCGATGGAGGCGGCGGTCGTCAACACGCTCTCCCCCGGCGACGTGGCCGCCGTGGTGAGCGCCGGGACCTTCGGCGAGCGCTGGCAGGCGATCCTCCGCGCCTACGGGATCGAGACGGAGGTGCTCGAGGCCCCGTACGGCGAGACCGTGCCCGCCGAGCGGCTCGCCGAGGCGCTGCGACGCCGGCCGGCGATCCGGGCCGTGTTCACGCAGCACAGCGAGTCCTCCACGGGCGTCCTCCATGACGTGCGCGCCTACGCCGAGGTCACGCGCGCCACGGAGGCGATCCTCGTCGTGGACGCGGTCTCGAGCCTCGGCATCGCGGACCTGCCCATGGACGCCTGGGGCGTCGACCTCGTGCTCGCCGGCTCGCAGAAGGGGCTCATGCTGCCGCCGGGGCTCGCCTTCTGCGCGCTGAGCGACAAGGCCTGGGCCCACGTCGCGCGCGCCCGGCTGCCGCGCTACTACTTCGACCTCGCCGCCGAGCGGCGGGCGAACGCGGCCAACGACGTGCGCTTCACCCCCGCGGTGTCCATCGTCGTCGGCCTCCGCGAGGTCCTCCGGCTCCTCGAGGCCGAGGGCCTGCCGAACGTCTTCCGTCGCCACGCGCGCCTGGCGCGCGCCGCGCGGGCCGGGGTCGAGGCGCTCGGCCTCCGCCTCTTCCCCCGCGCCACGCCGAGCCCGGCGCTGACCGCCGTGCTCGCGCCGCCCGGGGTGGACGGGGAGCGGATCGTGACCGCCTACGCCGAGCAGCACGCGATCACCATCGCGGGCGGCCAGGGGTCCCTCAAGGGGCGGATCTTCCGGCTCGGCCACATGGGCTACGCCACCGAGGTCGACGTGCTCGTGGCGCTCGCCGCGCTCGAGCAGATCCTCGCGGCCCTCGGGCAGCCGGTCGACTTCGGCGCGGCGGTGCGCGCCGCGCAGAAGGTCTTCGCCGACGCCGCGTAGCGCGCGGCCGGCGCGCCGGGCGCGGGGGCCAGCCGCCTCAGCGGGGCAGCAGCGCCGCGATGGCGCCGCAGAGCTCCCAGGGATCGACGGGTTGCTGCAGGTGCCCGTCGAACCCCGCGGCGAGCGCGCGGCGTCGGTCCTCGGGCCGGTCGGGTCCCGAGAGCGCGAGCGCCGGCAGGGCGGCGGTGGTCCGGCGGCGCTCACGAGCACGCGAGGGCGCACGCGTCGAAGCGCGTACTCCAGGACCACCGCCAGAAGCTCGCGAGTCTCGGCGTCCGCGCCGACCGGCACCACGTGGACCCCCGCGAGGAGCGCGTCCCGGTCAGGGGGCGAACTCGTGCCGGACGGTCGAGCGTCGCGCGCGCTGGGATCGGCCGCGGCCGCCGCGCGTGGCGGGGCGACGGCGCTGCAGAGGTTGGGCAGCGACGTGCGCGCCCGGGCGGAATTCCCTGGACGGTCCCCCGCCGAGCGCGGCCCACGGCCGCGAGCCGGCCCGCCGGGGCCACGATAGAATGGGCCGGCTGCGGACCCCGATGCGACTCCTGCTCCTGCGCCACGGCGAGACCGACTGGACCCGCGAGGGCCGCTTCACGGGCTGGCGGGACGTCCCGCTGAACGCCGCCGGGCGCCGCCAGGCCGAGGCCGCGGCGGCCGCCCTCGCCGGGGTCGCACCCGCCGCCGTCTACGCGAGCCCGCTCGCGCGCGCCCGTGCCACCGCGGAGATCGTGGCGGCGCCGCACGGGCTCGCCGTGCGCCTCGAACCGGCGTTCCGCGAGATGGGCTTCGGCGCCTGGGAAGGGCTCACGCGCGCCGAGGTCGCCGCGCGCGACCCCGAGGGGTTCGACGCCTGGCGGACCGCGCCCGGGCGCTTCACCGCCCCCGGCGGGGAGGCCGTGACCGCCGTCGCCGCGCGCGTCGGGCAGGGCCTCGCCCGGCTGCGCGCCGCGCACGCGGGCGCGACCGTGATCCTCGTCACGCACGGCGTCGTGCTGCGCCTGCTCGTGCTCGACGCCCTCGGCCTCGGGCTCGACCGGCTCTGGGCGGTCGACGCCGCGCCGGCCGGGCTCACCGAGTTCGAGTACCGCGACGGCTGGGTGACCGTCCATCGGGTCAACGCGGTGGCGCACCTGGCCGCCGCGGGCGCGGGAGCGGGCCCGTGACCCCGGTGCCGACGCAGCTACCGCGCGGCACGCGGATCTACCTGCCCGACGAGGCCGCGCGCAAGCGCTACGTCGAGGAGCCGGCTCTCCACGTAGCGCTTGCGCGCGGCCTCACGCTCGCCCTGCGGGCCGACATCACGAGATCGGAAGA
>ENA-ORXB01002424-ORXB01002424.1-sediment-metagenome-genome-assembly--contig:-NODE-2424-length-16049-cov-3.092913_pt1 | contig 16049 bp, 11 predicted proteins | sample MGYA00237863_ERZ511475 | MGnify/ENA primary metagenome ERZ511475 (study PRJEB26305, sample SAMN06343858) | sediment metagenome | isolation source: hot spring sediment | place: Canada: British Columbia... | reverse complement strand
CCTTCGGCGTAGGTACTGCCGTTGACAGGGGCCAGGATGAGCACCAGCGGCGCACGTTCCAGACGCTGTGCTGTCTCGTCGGGCGGGGACGTGCTCAGAGTACACGCGAGCATTGCGCCCAGGAGTGCGAGCCAGACGGGGAGAACTCGCTTCAGGTGTTCAGTCGCGCCCATGTCAACTCCTCGTCAGAGCGTGCGAGTCTGTCATGGCCTGGCTTCTTGAGACCGGCGTGTCACGTGTCGCCAGCCGCGCCTTAGTATAGTCTATGCTGGCCAAAGCGTGTACTTCTCTCAAGCCTTTCTCCCGCAGGATGGTACAGGTGGCTGATGCGCGTGTCATGATTGGGTGAGCCACTGTATTTCATCGTGTGTTCGTTGAGACGGAAGCGCCGATCGTCAAGCAAACTCTAAGGCACGCCCGCGCCGATTCGCGCTAAAATCAGGCTAGCCCCATTCACCCCCGAAGTTTCGCAGGAGCGAATTGTGACGAATTCCCGTTCGACCTCGTCGCGCACCGCTGGAGAAAGTCTGTCCTCGTCAGGCCAGTCAACCGGTCACTATTTTATCCGCCGCCGGGGGAGCCGCTATAACATCTTCGGCCCGCAGGGACGGCTCTTTCGCACCTACCAGAGCGCCAGCGTCGCTGGCCCGCGCTGGGAAGAACTCACCGGCACGCCCTGGCCGTATCGCAGCACAGCCTATCAGGCAGGGCTACGGTTGTGGCAGTTGGGCGCACTGGAACGCCGCGAGCCAGGGGCCGAACTGGTGCATCAGCCTGAAGACGATGCCGAAGGCCCGGAAGTTCCAGTGACGCAGGTCCGGAGCCCTATAGCCTTGCCGGATGCCTTGTTCGCTGCGGGCGAGTCGCCTGCCGCGCTCCCGCTGGCTTCGTCAGGAGTTCCACTGGCCTTGCCCGCTCCGCGCTTCGACCTGGCCCACCAGCAATACCTGATGCGCACTCTGCAGGAGAACCCAAGGCGACTGTTCGAAGCGGAAATGCGCCAGGCCTTGCAGCGCGAAGTCGAGTATCATCTGCCTCAGGCGCGTCTGGCACGCCGACTGCTCAAATGGCTGGAGCGCTATGAAGCGCGTCGGCAGCGAGGCGTTCGTCGCCTGAGCAGTGAGACGATCCTGGCTCGTCACATTGCCTGGCAGGAGCAACGTCTGGCGGGGGCTGCCCCTGTCTCCGCCAAACCCTCAGATGCGGCGCTCGCTCGTTGACAGGGCATTTGCCCTGGAAGCTCCGCACTCTAATCCGGGTCGGGAATAGTATGGAAATCGCCGAATCGAAAGCTCGCCCGTCAGTTCTGTTTGAGCTGCGCCCGGTACAACTAACCGATGCTGCCGATCTACAGGCAAATTGCTGGCCACAGCGTACCCTGGAGCAGATTGGCGTTGTGTTACAGCAGGCAGAGCGGTTGGCACGACAGAAGCGTGGCCTGGGGGTAGTGGCGGAGCAGGGCGGGCGAGCGTGCGCCTTTGGACTGCTGGCGCTGTACCCTCGTGCGGCGGAGATCAGCGACCTGATCGTCAGCCCAGAGCTGCGCGGGCGAGGGATCGGTACGGCGCTGATCGCCTTCCTCACGCGCGAAGCGCAACGGCTGGGCGCGACCTGGCTTGAGATCGGCGTGGCAGAGTCGAATCCGCGCGCGCGGGCACTCTATGAGCGGCTCGGATTCGTGGAGACGCGCGCCATTCAGATTGATCTGGGGGAAGGGCCGGAGACCGTGTGGTATCTGGCCAAAGCACTGGATATGCCTTCCAGTCACCAGCCACTGGCGTTGCCGCTATAGAGACCGCGCACGGCGGGGTTTTCCGGGTCGGGATAGCCGTAGCGTTCGATGAGAGTGCCGAGCGAAAACTCGGTATTCTGCCGCGTGCCCAGGAGTAGCTCTTGTAACACGATGTCAATGACCAGCAACAATCTTGCCAGATACTGATACTGTCCGCGTAGCGCGGTGAAGAGCGTGGCGAATACCCGTTCGCGCAGTTCGTCGTTGATGATCCCGCTACCGGGCCAGCCGACAACCCATTCGTGCTGATAGGAACCAATCGAGAGTACATCCCCGCGCAGGCGCACCAACTGATCAATTGCGGCTTTGCGCGCCGAAGCATCAACCAGCCGCCCCGTCTCGCGGAAGGGCACGTTGCTCAGCGAGCGGTAGAGACTGCCGGGCGGCGTGGTGCGCACCAGGCGTCCCAGCCCCTTCTGATAGAAGTCCATCGCTCGCGCCAGCGCGTCAGCGCACTGCCGGTAGTAAGTCACCAGGTGGGGCTGGTCGGCATGGCGGTCTACTCTCCACAGCAGCGAGAGAAAGTCACCGAAGTCCAGTGGCAACTGTGGCGGGCTGAGTGGGCTATAGGGGGATGTCAGTTGAGCGATGCGTTGCGCATCATCGTTGCGCTTGACATTGGTTGGTTCCACCGATTTTCTCCCCGGATGTGCCGTAGACGAGGCTGTTCCTGCCATTGGTGAATACGTTTCCCTGCTCAGGCCGGACGATGCCGCCCCCGCGCAACGTTGATCAGGTCAACCAGCATCCCATAGGCAGTGGTAGTGGGATCGGTGTCGCCTTCGACAATAGTCAGTTCGTGCAGGGTATCGGTCTGAAAGGTGACGGCGCTGGAAGTGCGGCTCACCTGGCAGAGTGGGTCGGCGAAAGGCAGCCGCACCGGTCGCACACTGGCACGCACCTGTGTGCCGTCGCGTATGGCTTCGCACAACAGCTTGATACGCTCTCCTGCCTGAAGGGCTTGCTGAGCATCGGCGACGGTGACACCCGTAATACCTGTGCGCTCCACATCGGCGGGGCGCAGATCAGCGCCCATCAAGACATTGGCGAGCACTACGATTTTCACGGCGGCGTCCCACCCTTCCAGATCGGTGGTTGGGTCGGCTTCGGCCACGCCGATCGCCTGCGCCTCCGCCAGCGCCTCGGCAAAAGATGTGCCCTCTTCCAGGCGCGTCAGGATGAAATTGGTGGTGCTGTTCAGCACGCCGCGAATGCGCTGAATGGTGGTCGCCAGCAGCCCCTCACGCCCGACGCTCAGCACCGGTGCGCCGTCCATCACCGTGCTTTCGAAGAAGAAGCCCAGGCCGCGCTCGGCGGCGAGCGCCTGCAATTCACGGTAGGCGAAGGCGACCGGCCCTTTGTTGGCTGTGACCACGTGCCGTCCGGCTTGCAAGGCCGCGCGAACGTAGTCAGTCGCGGGCTGACCGGTGTGTGGATTGAGCCAGGTCGCTTCCAGCACCAGGTCTGCCGGGCACTGTTCGATCAGGCTCAGCGTGTCGTTCACCGGCGGGCCGACGTGCAGCGTGTGCAACCGTTCGCCGCGCTCGACAAGTGCCAGTGCCTCTGCCAGATCGAGTCCGTCTGGATTGATCGCCAGTCCGTGCGAATGCGTAGCCAGACCGGTGACCGTCACTGTCAGATTGTAGTCAGTGCGCAAAACGTCGGTCTTGCGTAGCAGCAACTGCGCCAGGGCGCGCCCGACATGGCCAAAACCCAGCATCAGCACCCGCATGTGCATAAAGACAGACCTCTTTTTTGTTGTTGGGCGTGCAGCCTCCGCATTGACTCATCAGTGTCCATTATACTCAACTCCGCGATAGGCAGTGTGCTGTTCCTTTTGGCTGCATCAGCTAGACGAGTCTATAATTTCCATGGGTGTGCTTGAGAACGCTTCAATACACACCCGGAACGATCACAAAGCGCACTGGGGAGCTCGACGACATCGGGCTGAGAGGGTATCTGCTGGATACCGACCCACGAACTTGACCCAGGTAATGCTGGCGTAAGGAGTGTTCGCTCATGTGCGGTTGCTGCCTCAGTCCTTCCCCTTGTCGCTCCAAGCGTAATCGGAAGTCTACAGCGCTACAGCCCGATGCGTCCGCTTCTCCAACGCGCGTCTTTGTGACCATCGCTCATCGTTGGCCGCAATGAGTTTCAGGAGGAGTGAGATGTTGCATCGTCTGTGGTCGTTGGTAGTTGTCTTTGTCGTGTTCGTTGCCTCTGGCCTCGCCGGATTTGAAGCCTCTCCGACACGGGCGCAAGAGTCAGGACTTGCGGACGTACGATTGCCAGAACGCCGAACCGTGCGCTTCCAACTCGATTGGACGCCGAACACCAATCATATTGGCATCTATGTCGCGCAGGCACTGGGATTCTATAATGATGTTAACCTCGATGTCCAGATTGTCCGACCGGGCGACACCGATCAGAAAGTGATCGAGGCGATTGAGGACGGGGCTGTCGAGTTCGGCATCAACTACCAGGAATACACGACTTTTGCCATCGCCGAGGGCGCGGAGATCGTAGCCGTAGCGGCGATCATCCAGCATAACACGACTGGCTTCGCCAGCTATGCCGGTCGCAACCCTGTGACACGCCCTGCTGATCTGGCCAATCTCACTTACTATGGCAGTGGTAAGGTTGCTGAAGCGATCATCTCGCGCCTGGTGGCATGCGATGGTGCACAATGGCAACCGCGCTACGCTCAGCTTGGCGTCGTCGATCTGGTAGAGGTGCTGCAGGCGGGCGAAGCCGACTTTGGCTGGATTTACTACGGCTGGGAGGGGATTGAAGCCGAGCTTCGTGGCATCGATCTCGATGTCATCATGCTGCGCGACTACCCCGACTGCATCCCCGATTACTACACGCCATTCATCGTGACATCACGCCGTCTGGTCGAAACCGAGCCGGACCTGGTGCGGGCTTTCGTCCACGCTACTGCGCGCGGTTTCCAGATCGCCATTGACTATCCGTTGGCAGCAGCCGAACTACTGCTTGCTGCCGAGCCACAACTCAACCCAGAGCTGGTACGCGCGAGCGCTTTGTGGCTCGCACCGCGCTACCAGGAAGATGCGCCGCGTTGGGGAGAACAACGGCTTGAAGTCTGGCAACGTTTCACTGATTTTCTCGTCCAAGAGGGGTTGCTCGACGCTCCAATTGACGTCAGCCGCGCCTTCACCAACGACTTCTTGCCGGGTTAGGTCTGTCCCTGGCAGCAACCAATGGCGAACACTCGTGCGACGGGAGGACATCACCTCCCGTCGCTGCGTTTGTCTCGATCCACTCTCGCCCTGTCCAAAGAGCTTTTTGCGGCTCACCTGCCGCCTATGCTACGATCTCTGCGGCAACTCTCATCAAGAGCGGTGGAGGGACCGGCCCGACGAAACCGCGGCAACCTGCCTCCGGATCACTCGGAAAGGTGCCAAGTCCGGCAGAATGTTTTCTGGAAGATGAGGGGCGTTCGCCAGTGCTGAGAGCACCCTGCCCCTTGGATTGCAAGGGGCAGTTTTTGTGTGTCAGTGGAACTCCGGCTGGGCCTCAGCAGCAGGCCGTGGTTCCCTATGAGAACATCTGAGAGACTCGCAAGATGACCGATCCGCAGCCGCCTTTCACCAATCGTCGTTACCTCGACGCCATCGCCGATCATGTGCTGATCTATGACGGGGCGATGGGCACCAACATTCAGCGCTATAACCTGAGCGCGGCAGATTTCGGGGGCGAGCAGTACAACGGTTGCAACGACTATCTGGTCATCACGCGCCCGGATGTCATCGAAGCCATTCACGCTTCGTTCCTGGCGGTAGGCTGCGAGGTGATCGAGACCAACACCTTCCGCTCGAACCGCCTTACCCTGGCCGAGTATGGCCTGCAAGATCGGGTGCTGGAGATCAACCGCGCGGCGGCGCAACTGGCGCGGCGGGTGGCCGACCGCTTCGCTGCCGAGACGGGTATTCCGCGCTATGTGGCGGGCAGCATGGGGCCTTCGGGCAGGCTGCCCAGTTCGGACGACCCCGACCTGAGCAGGATCACCTTCGACGAGCTGGCCAGTGTGTTCTACGAGCAGGCGCGCGGCCTGGTCGAGGGTGGCGTAGACGTGCTGCTGCTGGAGACCAGCCAGGACATCCTGGAGGTGCGCGCGGCGGTGGTGGGCATTCACCGCTATTTCGCCGATGCGGGGGTGCGTATTCCCCTGCAGGTTCAGGTGACGCTGGACACCAGCGGGCGAATGCTCTTCGGCACCGACATCGCCAGCGCGCTGACCACGCTCGAAGCGTTGCCCATTGACGTGATCGGCCTCAATTGCTCAACGGGGCCAGAGCACATGGCCGGGCCGGTGAAGTACCTGACCGAACACAGCACCAGGCCGATCAGCGTGCTGCCCAACGCTGGCCTGCCGATCAACGTGGAGGGGCAGGCGGTCTACCCCATGCAGCCGGAACCGTTCGCCGCCATGCTGAGTGAATTCGTGGACTGGGGCGTCAATGTGGTGGGCGGCTGTTGCGGCACGACTCCGGAGCACCTGCAACAGGTGATCCTGCGCGTGCAGGGTGAGACATTCGCCCGCCGCAAACCCGCCCCCCGACAGCCGCAGCCCGAAGTGGCCGCTTCCAGCGGGATGCGCGCGGTTGCCCTGCGTCAGTCCCCGCCGCCGACCCTGATCGGCGAGCGCATCAACAGCCAGGGGAGCCGCAAAGTCAAGCGCCTGTTGCTGGAGGAAGATTTCGACGGCATTGTGCAGATTGCGCAGCAGCAGGTAGAGGCGGGCGCGCACATTCTAGACGTGTGTGTGGCGCTGACGGAACGAGCCGACGAGGTGGCGCTGATGCGCGAAGTCGTCAAGCGCCTGTCGCTGGCCGTGGACGTGCCGCTGATGATTGACAGCACCGAGCCAGAGGTCATCGAGGCGGCGCTGAGCGTGTATCCGGGGCGCGGCCTGATCAACAGCATCAACATGGAGAACGGACGCGCTCGTATAGACGCCGTGCTGCCCATCGCTGCCAGGCATGGGGCGGCGGTGGTGGCGCTGACGATTGACGAGATCGGCATGGCCAAAACTGCCGACCGCAAAGTCGAAGTGGCGCGCAAAATCTACGAGATCGCGGTCGGAGAATATGGCCTGGCTCCGCACGATCTGATCTTCGACGCGCTCACCTTCACCCTGGCCACCGGCGATCCGGAGATGGCCAACAGCGCCGTCGAAACGTTGAACGGCATCCGGCGCATCAAGGCGGAGTTGCCCGGCGTGCTCACGTCGCTGGGGGTGAGCAACGTGTCGTTCGGGTTATCACCGGCGGCACGGGCCGTGCTCAACAGCGTCTTTCTGTATCACTGTGTCGAAGCGGGCCTGGACATGGCCATCGTCAACCCGGCGCATATCACGCCCTACGCGGAGATTCCCGCCGAACAGCGCCGCCTGGCCGACGCGCTCATCTTCAACGAGCACCCGGACGCGCTGACCGAGTATATCCGCTACTTCGAGGAGCACGAGGTCGCCCTGACGGCAGGGGAGGCGGTTGATCCCACGGCGGAAATGACCCCCGAAGAGGCGCTGCACTGGCAGATCGTGCACCGCAAAAAAGAGGGTGTCGAGGCGTTGATCGATCAGTGCCTGACGCACCAGGATGCAGTGGGCGTGCTCAACAATGTGTTGCTCCCCGCCATGAAAGAGGTAGGCGACCGCTTCGGCGCGGGCGAACTGATCCTGCCCTTTGTGCTGCAGAGCGCCGAGGTGATGAAGAAGGCCGTGGCCTATCTGGAACAGTTCCTGGAGCGCAAAGAAGGGACGAGCAAGGGCACAATCGTCCTGGCGACCGTCTACGGTGATGTGCACGACATCGGCAAGAACCTGGTGCGCACCATCCTGAGCAACAACGGCTATACCGTGCACGATCTGGGCAAACAGACGCCGGTCAGCGTGATTCTCGACGCGGCAGTGCAACATCGGGCGGATGCCATCGGCCTGAGCGCCCTGCTGGTGAGCACCTCCAAACAGATGCCGCTGGTGGTCAACGAGCTGGCGCGGCGCGGGCTGCATATCCCCGTGCTGATCGGCGGGGCAGCGATCAACCGGGCCTTTGGCCGACGTATCCTCTTCCTGGAGGACACCGGCGAACCCTATGCGCCCGGCGTGTTCTACTGCAAAGATGCCTTCGAGGGGTTGGAGGTGATGGATCATCTCACGTCGCCCGACAAGCGCGAGGCGCTGATCGAGCGCACCATCGCCGAAGCCTACGCCGAACTGGGCAAGCCGCGTCCCCCTGTGCGCGACCGGCGGATGGCTGGTCGGCGATCCAGTGTGCGCCCCGCGCCGGATATTCCCATCCCGCCCTTCTGGGGCGCGCGGACCGTGCTCAGTATCCCGCTCGAAGCGGTTTTCCCCTACATTCACAAGCCGGAGCTGTTCCGGCTGAGCTGGGGAGCGCGCAACGCACACGGCGACGAGTGGGCGCGGCTGGAGGCGGACTTCGAAGCGCGGTTGGCGCGTATGAAGCGCGAAGCGTTGGCCGACGGAAGCCTGTGCCCGCAGGCAGTTTACGGCTATTTCCCCGCGCAGGCCGATGGCGAGGCGCTCATCATCTACAACCCTGCTCTCTATGCGGAAGTCGGGGCGCTCAAAGAAATCGCCCGCTTCACTTTTCCGCGGCAGCCGTTCGGCGAATACCTGTGCCTGGCGGACTATTTCGCGCCGGTAGGGGGAGAACTGGTGGACGTATGCCCCTTGCAGGTAGTGACAGTCGGAGCAGGAGCAACCGAACGCTTCGACCGGCTGCAGGCCGCCAACGAATACACCGAAGCCTATTTCTTCCACGGCCTGGCCGTGCAAACGGCTGAGGCGACCGCAACCTATCTCAACCGTCACATCAACCGCGAGTTAGGCATCCCGGTGGAGCGCGGGAAACGCTATAGCTGGGGCTATCCGGCGTGCCCCGATCTGGACGATCACGTGACGCTGTTCCGCCTGCTGCCCGCCGAAGAAATGCTCGGCATGTCGCTGACGCCCGCTTACCAACTGGTGCCGGAGCAGTCTACCGCCGCGATCATCGTGCATCATCCCGACGCCAAGTACTACAGCGTGGGAGTGTCGCGCACCGAACAATTGACGGAGGCATAAGCAAGACCACAATGGCCCGCCTGTCCTTCCGCGATCGCCTGGCCCAGGGGAGCACGATCCTGCTCGATGGGGCCATGGGCACCATGTTGCACGCGCAATATCGCCTGCCCATAGACACGTGCTTCGATGTGCTCAACATCGCCGAGCCGGAGTCCGTGGCCGAGATACACCGGCGCTACCTGCAGGCTGGCGCGGAGATCATCGAGACCAATACCTTCGGGGCCAATCGCTACAAACTGGCCGATTGCGGCCTGGAACGCGACTGCGCCGCCGTCAACCGGGCGGGGGTGACTATCGCCCGCCAGGTCATCGCCGAGCTGGGGCGCGACGACGCCTATGTGGCGGGGTCCGTGGGGCCGCTGGGAGTGCGCCTGGCCCCCTTTGGACGAGTCACGCCCGAAGAAGCGGCGGACGCATTTCGCATTCAGCTTGCGGCGCTGCTGGAAGCCGGAGCCGATCTACTCATCTTCGAGACGTTCACCGATCTGCACGAGATCGCCGTGGCGGTCGAAGTGGCGCGGCAACTCGATCCGGCCATCCCCGTGGTGGCGCAGATGACCTTCACGCGCGATAGTCGCACGGTGCTGGGCGATACGCCCGCTCAGGTGGCGCGCGCGCTCCACGAGACCGGCGCCGACATCATCGGCGTCAATTGCAGCAGCGGGCCGGCACACTTGCTGCGCATCGTGCAGCTCATGCGTCGCGCCGTGCCGGACGCGCGTTTCTCGGTGGTGCCCAATGCAGGCTGGCCGGAGATGGCCGGTGGGCGCGTGATGTACCCCGCCACGCCCGACTACTTCGGCGAATATGCGCTGGCCTTCCGGCAGGCGGGGGCGTGCCTGATAGGCGGGTGTTGTGGCACTACGCCAGAACACATTCACGCCATGCGTCAGGCGCTCGACGATCCGGCGCGGACGGCTCCGCCGGTGCTCTCGGTGACTGATCTACCCGACACCGCCACTGTGGACGTCCCCGAAGAGCCGACCGAACTCTCGCGCAAGCTGGCCGCCGGTCACTTCGTGGTGACGGTCGAGATGCCGCCGCCGCGCAGCTTCACCGCGCAGAAAGTGATCGCGTCGGCAGAGTTGCTGCGCGAGGCGGGCGCGGACTTCATCAACGTGTCCGATAGCCCGATGGCGCGCATGCGCATGAGTCCCTGGGCGGTGTGCCATCTGATCCAGCACCATGTGGGGCTGGAGACAGTGTTGCACTTCCCCACGCGCGGGCGCAACCTGCTGCGCATTCACGGCGACCTGCTGGCGGCCCATGCCCTGGGCGTGCGCAACCTGTTCGTGGTGATGGGCGACCCAACGAAGATCGGTGACTATCCGGACTCGTTCGACGTGCACGACATCGTCCCGACCGCCCTGATCGAGCTGGTCAAGCGCAACCTGAACGCCGGCGTTGACCAGGCGGGCAACTCCATCGGGCAGCCGACGTCGTTCGTGGTGGGCTGCGCGTTCAATGTCAACGCGCACGATCTCGACCGCGAAGTCAGGTTGTTGCACAAGAAGATCAGCGCCGGCGCAGACTTCGCGCTGACACAGCCGGTCTTCGCGCCCGAAGCGCTGGATCGCTTCCGCGAAGCCTACGAGGCGGTCTATGGGCCGCTACAGTTGCCCATCCTGGCCGGAGTTCTGCCTCTCTTTGGCGCGCGCCACGCCGCTTTTCTGCACAACGAGGTGCCCGGTATCGAGATTCCGGAGACCATTCGCCAGCGTATCGCCGACGCCGGAGACGAAGCGCCCGCGGAGGGCGTGCGCATTGCCCAGGAACTGCTCACCAGCCTGCAGGGGCGCGCGCAGGGGGTCTACCTGATGCCCGCCTTTGGACGCTACGACCTGGTCGCCAGCGTGATTGACGTATTGGGCCGCTCGCGCTCGCTTCGTCAGGGCTAGCACTTGGCCGGAGAGCAGTTCGCGTTATCATAGCGGGTGGCGGCTGCAACCGAACCGTGCCGCTTCACGTAATCACCAGTGGGCATCCATCACGGAGAAGACGTTGATGCGCACACGCGAACTTCTGGCGCTGCTGGTTCTGGTCGTGCTGGCAATCTCTGCGTGCGGTTCTGAAGAGTCTGCGCCGGCTGAACCCACTGCTGATCCGCAAACGTTGCTGCAGGACGGCGTGACACAACTGCAGAACGCCTCGTCGTTCAAGTACGAGATTGATATCAGCGGTTACCGGGTTGATGTGCCCATCGAGGGCCTCGATTTGCCCGAAGATGCCGGCGTGTCGTTCAAGTATGTTAGCGGCGAGTTCAAAGTTCCCGATCGCCTGAGCGCCCGCATTCAGTTCCGGCTGGGGGTGCTCAGCACCACTGCTGACCTGATCATGGTGGACGATGAGCAGTATTTCCGGGGAGAACTGCTGACGGGCAACCGCTGGCTCAAGGCAGAGTTGATCCCCGGCTTTTCCCCTGCCATGCTCATGGCGCAACCGGGCGGGATTGCCCATACCCTCTCGACCCTGACCGATCTGGTGCTGGTCGGTCGCCGCGACCTGGACGGCCTGAGCGCTTATCAGTTACGCGGGCGGGTAGACGCCGGGCGTGTCTTTTCGCTGACGCTTGGCCTGAGCCGGACGACCAGCGGTCTGCTGGACATCGAGGTATACGTTGGCGTGCGCGACCGGCGCGTGGCGCGCATCACCCTGGTGGAGCCGCCACCGGAATGGGCCGCGGACGCCGAGCCGACCACCTGGCTCATCAACATTTCCGACTACAATGCGCCGCTGAACATCGAAGCACCCGTGGTCGGTGAGGGCGGCTGATGGTCCGTCCACGCTCGCCCCATGCCTCCTGGCTGATTCTGGCCATTGTCAGTCTGCCCGTGTTCGTCGGAGCGCTCGACCTGACGATCATCTCCGCCGTGCTGCCGGAAGTGATCGTCAGCCTCGACCTGCCGGTGAAGGAGTATCTCGATCAGGCGTCGTGGGCGGTCAGCGGCTACCTGCTCGCCTATGCCATCAGCATGACGTTCGCCGGTCGCCTGTCCGATCAGTTTGGGCGGCGGACAGTCTATCTCGTCTGCCTGTTGATCTTCATGGGCGGCTCTTACCTGGTCACGGTCTACGATAGTCCTCTGCTCAATAGCTGGCTGAGCCGCTTCTACCGGGATGTGCTCGGTCAGACGGCGCCCCGCACTGAAGAACGGTATCTCTACCTGGTGATCGTCGGGCGCGTGGTGCAGGCATTTGGGGCAGGGGCCATGGTGCCGGTGACCATTGCCCTGGTGGGCGATCTGTTTCCTCCAGAGCGGCGGGCCAGGCCGCTCGGCGTGGTTGGCGCGGTGGACACAGTGGGCTGGGTGTTGGGGCATCTTTACGGCGGGGTCATGGTACGCCTGTTCGGCGAGCATGGGCAGGCCATCGTAGACGCTTTTGCCCGTCTTGGTCTCACGGTCGCCAAACCATCCTGGGAGACACTGTTCGTCATCAACATTCCCCTGAGCACCCTGGCGCTGGGCGGGGCCTGGTGGGTGCTACGCGACGTGCAACGCCCGCGCCGTGCCGAGCGTTTCGATGTGCCGGGCACTGTGTTGCTGGTGCTGGCGCTGGTCGGGCTGAACGTTGGACTGGGGGCCAGCCCGGAGACGGCCAGCACTGCCGGAAGTTTTGAGGAACTACGACAAGGGGGCAGCGCCTACCGTGGCTGGCTGCTGGCGGGGGCAGGAGTGGCGTTCGTTCTGTTCCTGGCGGTGGAGGCGCGCGCCCGCCATCCGCTCATCCGGCTGAGCATGTTTCGCCGCCGCAACGTCCTGGTCTCGTCGCTGACCAATTTCCTGGTGGGTTTTTGCCTGGCGATCGGGCTGGTCAGCGCGCCGCTGCTGGTCAACTTCCGTATGGAAAGTCCCACCAGCCAGCAAGTACAACATGCGGCTTATATCGCCGGGGTGCTGCTTTCCGGCCTGACGATTCCCATGGCTCTGGCCGCTGTTCCCGGCGGATGGCTCAGCGAGCGGCGCGGGTATCGCCTGCCAACCGCGACCGGCGTGTTGCTGGCGACGGTGGGATTTGTGCTCACTGGTGCTTCGTGGCAGAGCGACACCCCCTACTGGCTGATGGGCCTGCAGATGGCCGTGATCGGCATTGGGCTGGGGCTGACGATTTCGCCTGTGGGGACAGCCGTGCTCAACGACGTGGCCGAGGACGAGCGCGGAATCGCCGCAGCGCTGATCCTGGTCTTGCGCCTGATCGGCATGACGGTGGCAATTTCATCGCTGACCATCTACGCCCTGGAGCGTTTCGACGTTCTGCTGGCAGACTATATGGCGAGCGGTAGTCTCAGCGTCGAGGAAACCCTGTTGGCCTCGCAGACGGCGAGTCTGGAGGCGGCAGTGGATGTCATCAAGGAACTGCAGTTCATCGGCGCAGCGGTCAGCCTGGTTGCCGTACTGGCTGCGTTACTGCTGCGCGGCGGACGCCAGCGACCAGAGACGGCGAGGGCTAGCTGAGACCGTCCCTTTTCTCCCCGTGGCTGATGTTTCAGCCCAGTTGTGACCCAATTGCATTCTCCCTATAATTAGGCGTGCCAGTCACACCTTGGCCTGTCATCGAACTGGACCTCGCCGATGAATCAACTGTCGCCCATTCACGTCCTGGCCGCTGTCCCACGAGAGGCGCTTTCCCGCTATCGCGAACAGTTGGGGCGCGATCCTCAACTGGTGCTGACCCTGGTCTCCACACAGGAAGAAGTCAGTGCACGCCTGGACAGTCCACAGACGCGCCAAGAGGTACTGGTTCTGGACAGCGGTTTGGGGGAGATGTATGGCTTCGTCAAGGAACTGCGGCAAGCCTATCCTGGTTTGCTGATTGTGTTGGTAGACGAGGGGGCCGATTTTGGGCTGCCGGGTCAGGCGGATGAGCTTTCGGTAGCCCCCTTTGAAGATGACGATCTGCTGCGGCGCATCAAGCGGCTGGCTGAGGAGCGTCGTCTGCAGACTCTGCGCACGGATATTGCGCCGGCGGTGCGGACGCTGGCCAAGAAGCTGACGCGGGCGCGTTCTACCAAAGCCATGTTGCAGGCCGCGGTCGAAGCCATCTGCGAATTGGGGTACGACTATGCGGCCTTCTATGCGCCCGACGAGCGTGTGCCCGATAGTCTGGTGCTGCGCAGTCAGGCTGGCTTGCCGGAACTGGTAGCTATGGCACCGACGCAGCAAAACAGTGAAGAGTCGCTGGTGGGGTGGGTGGTCCGCAACGGACAGAGTCGCGCTATTGGCCCGGCGGATGCCCTATCGCACCCCTTTGTACAGCAGCAACGTATGAACAGGGCGGTGTGCGTGCCGGTGGGTATGGCGTTGCGCTATGGCGTGTTGCTGGCCTGCCGTGCGCAGCCTGAGGCTATTGCTCAGAAGCAGGTGATGATGCTGGAATTGATCGGCGCTCATCTGGCCAACGCGCTGGCCAGACGTGATCGCCCTTGAACATCGAACAGATCGCCCCCAGGAGCGCCATTCCATGAGTTTGCAGATCGGTAGTGCGAACGCTGTGCCAGGGCAGATTGTCTACGGAGCCTTTGAAGCGCTCCCGTTGCCCACGGGCGGCACTGAGTTCTTTCCGGTGATTCTGGCACAGGGCAGGCGCGAAGCGCAGCCGGTGCTCTGGCTGACGGCAAACATTCACGGCAGCGAGTACGACGGCATTGCGGTCATCCATCGCCTGATCACCGAAAGCCTGGTGCGCGACCTGCGTGGCACGATCGTGGCGATCCCCACGCTCAGCCCGGCGGGGTTGCGTACGGGCGCGCGCAGCCCGTACTATCTGAACGGCAGAGACCCCAACCGGCTATTCCCCGGCCTGCCAGCGGTCTACGACGATCAGACCAATCACTTTGCGCCAGCGCTGGAACAGGCTTACGCGCGCCTGTTCGATAGCATTCAGTCTACGGCCAGTTACCTGATTGACCTGCATGACTTCGGCATCCGCTCCATCCCGTTTGCCTTTCGCGATCCGGTGTTCTTTCACAGCCAGGCAGATAAGCCGGTTGCCATGAAGCTGCAGCAGACCATTGGCGGAATGCTCGACGCGCTGGGTCTGACGGTGATCAATGAATTCGCCTCGAATCGCTATATGGACATGGACCTGCACCGTTCGGTGAGTGGGGCGACGCTCAACCGAGCGCGCATTCCTGCCATCACCATTGAGATCGGCGGGCAACAGACGGTGCACGACCTGCATGTGCAGGCGGTGGTGGTGGGCATCCGTAACGTGATGCGTTGGGCAGGGATGTTGCCGGGATCGCCTGAGCCGTTGCCACCCGTGCCAGTCATTCGGCCAGGGTATCCGGTGCGGCGCACCATTCACCCGCGCGTGCCATATGCCTGTATCGTACATCACCTGGTGCAGCCCGGTGACTTTGTGAAGGCCGGCGATCCGGTGGCGCGCATGGTGGACATTTACGGGCGTCCGGTGGGGCCAGACGATGGGCTACTGCGCACCCGTTTCGAAGGCTTCGTCATCGGGTTGTTCCCTGGCATCGCTTTCTATCCGAATGATGCAATCATGGGACTGGCCGTGCGCGATCACAACGAACTGGTCGTGCCCGCGCCACCTCTGTAGTGGGGGCGGTGAGAAGAAAAATCGCCAGCCCGGCGACGGCTGGCGAGGTAAACACAGGGTTGGGCGAGGGCTACGGCTGACTCTGCGCCAACCGTTCGGCGTACTGGCGCTTGTAGTATTCCAGGTATTCCCCGGTCTTGATCTTGCGCCACCACCACTCGTTTTGCTGATACCAGCGGATGGTCTCGGTCATGGCCTCTTCGAAGCTGTGTCGTGGCGACCAGCCCAGTTCGGCGCGGATTTTGTCGTTGGTCAGGGCATAGCGGCGATCGTGACCGGGCCGGTCAGCCACGAAGCGGATCAGACTCTCTGGCTTGCCCAGAGTCTTCAAGATAAAGCGGGTGACCTCGATATTGTGTAATTCGTGCTCTCCGCCCACGTTGTAGATGGCCCCCGGCGCGCCGTGATGCAACACGGTGTCAATGGCGTCGCAGTGATCGTCTACATACAGCCAATCGCGCACTTGCATTCCGTCGCCATAGAGCGGTAAAGGCCGATCGTCTATGGCCTCGGTGATGAAGAATGGCGCGAGCTTTTCTGGATACTGATAGGGACCAAAGGTGTTGCTGCCGCGCGTGACAGTGG
>ENA-ORXB01002418-ORXB01002418.1-sediment-metagenome-genome-assembly--contig:-NODE-2418-length-16071-cov-3.434788_pt1 | contig 16071 bp, 15 predicted proteins | sample MGYA00237863_ERZ511475 | MGnify/ENA primary metagenome ERZ511475 (study PRJEB26305, sample SAMN06343858) | sediment metagenome | isolation source: hot spring sediment | place: Canada: British Columbia... | reverse complement strand
TTTTTTCAAGCAGAAGACGGCATACGAGATTGACATGTGACTGGAGTTCAGACGTGTGCTCTTCCGATCTCGGCTCGCCCACCTGGCCGTCGACGGTGAGATAGGAGGCCTCGTCCCGGGCGTGCGAGATCAGAGTGATGACGCTGTGCTCGGGCACGATGACCGGCCGGTTGGTGAGCATGTGCGGGCAGATCGGCGTGACGGCGATGGCGCCCACCGTCGGGAAGATGATCGGCCCGCCGGCGGCCAGCGAGTAGGCCGTCGAGCCGGTCGGCGTAGCGACGATGAGGCCGTCGGCCTTGTAAATGCAGACGAGCTGGTCATCGACGCGCGCCTCGATGTCGATCATGCGCGCGATGTCGGCCTTGTCCACCACGATGTCGTTGAGCGCCTCGTACTGGGAGACAGTTTGGCCGGCCCGGCGCAGTTCGCATCGGAGTTTCATGCGGCGGCTGATGCGCTGCTCGCCCCGCAGCGCCCGCTCCAGCTCCGGAAACAGATCCTCCAGGGTAATGGCGGTGAGGAAGCCCAGGCCGCCAAGATTGACCGGGAACAGGGGAATGTTGCGCCCGCCGATCGCCCGGGCGGCCGAAAGCAGCGTTCCGTCTCCGCCGAGCAGGATCACCAGTTGGGTGCCTTCGGGGACCTGGTCGCGGGGCAGACCCTCGATGCCGGGTAGGTAGTGGGCGGTCTCCTGGTCGCAGCGGGTCTCGATGCCGCGGGCCTGAAGCCACTGGAGCAGTTCGGGCAGAATCGCCCGCGCACGTTCGGAGTGCGGCTTCGTGATAATGCCGACGGTCCTAACGAGTTGCATGGAGAAGAAACTCCTGATTGCCCTCCATCCCGAGAACGGGGCTGGGAATGAGGGCGCTCTTGTAGCCTAATGCGGCCAGGGCCTTCTCGACGCGGGCGCAAGCGGCCTGATGCAGCGCCGGGTCCCGGACCAGCCCTCCTTTGCCGACCTGGCCGCGCCCTACTTCAAACTGCGGCTTCACCAGCACGACCATCTCCCCGTCCGGCTCCAGCACGCCCGGCAGCACGGGCAGGACCTTCGTCACCGAGATGAAGCTGACGTCGCAGGTGGCCAGCCAGACTCGCTCGCCCAAATCCTCCAGGCGCAGGTAGCGTGCGTTGAGCTTCTCGTGCACGATCACGCGCGGATCCGCCCGCAGCTTCCAGGCAAGCTGGCCTGAGCCGACATCCACGGCGTGCACGCGGAGCGCGCCGTGCTGGAGCAGGCAATCGGTGAAGCCGCCGGTCGAGGCGCCGATGTCGAGGCAGACCCTGCCCGCCACCGAGATGCGGAAGTGCTCGAGCGCCGCCTCGAGTTTCAGTCCGGCGCGACTGACGTACTGGAGCGGCTCGGCGACCTCGATTCGGCTGGTGGGCGCCACTGCGTGTCCGGCCTTGTCCGCCTTCCGGCCGTCCACCATTACCTGGCCGGCGAGAATTAACGCCCGAGCCTTCTCGCGGGAATCCGCCAAGCCGCGCTCCAGCAGAAGCTGATCCAGGCGCCGCTTCTTGAGTCCGCTCATGCGCAGCGGTGCACGATGAGGTCCGCTAGCTCGCGCAAGCGCCGCGCCCGGCCGCCGAACGGATCCAGCACCCGGTGGGCGCATGCCAGCTCCGCTTCGGCCATCCGGTGCGAGGGCTCGACGCCATAGACGGCGGGGAAAGTGATTTTGTGCCGCGCGGCATCCTTGCCGGCGGTCTTGCCGAGCTTCTCCGAAGTCTGCTCGACGTCCAGCAGGTCGTCGACAATCTGGAAGGCCAGGCCGATGTGGTCCCCGTAGCGGGAGAGCGCTTCGAGCTGCTCCTCGCTTGCCCCTGCGTAGATGGCGCCGATTCGGATGCTCGCCCGCAGCAAGGCGCCAGTCTTGGCCCGGTGAATCTGTTCCAACCGCTCGGGGGTCGGGCTCTTGCCTTCGCCCTCCAGATCATGCACCTGGCCGGCGATCATGCCCCCGACGGTCCCGGCGGCTCGGGCCAGCTCCCGGCACAATCGCAGTCGGCATTCGGCGCTGGCGCCGTTCATCTCCGAAAGCACCTGAAAGGCCAGCGTCAGCAGCGAGTCCCCGGCGAGGATGGCGATGGCTTCACCGAACACCTTGTGCGAGGTGGGCCGCCCGCGGCGCAGGTCATCGTTGTCGAGTGCCGGCAGGTCGTCGTGGATCAGCGAGTAGGTGTGCACCAGCTCGAGGGCGCAAGCGGGGTTCTCGACGCCCGCCGGATCGTCCCGGACCGCCTCGGCGGCGGCCATGCAAAGAATGGGTCGGATGCGCTTGCCGCCGGCGAACAGGCTGTAGCGCATGGCGCGATGAATCGTCTCCGGCGGCGTCTTCTCCGAGGGTACCCAAGCGTCGAGGGCGGCATCGACCTGTCGCTGCCGCGCGGCGAGATATTCACGGAGCGTCATCGGCTTCAAACCAAGCGGCGCCCGCCCTGGCCGGGCCGGCCGTGCGAGACGGGAGTCAAGGTCACGGCTCTTGCGGCTCGAAGGGTTGCGGCTCCAATTTGTTGTTGCGCCGCAGCAGGATTTCCACCTTGGTTTCGGCCGCCTCGAGCTGTTTGCGGCAGGCCTCGCTGAGCGCGATGCCTCGCTCGAAAACCTCGATGGCCTTTTCAAGCGGCAGCTCGCCGCTCTCCAGTTGCTTGACGACCGCCTCGAGCTCGGCCAGGCTCGCTTCGAAGCTCGGCGCCGGTTTGTCTTCCTCGGCCATCGCCCTATTCTATCTTAGGCAAGCCCAATCAGCCGTGATCCGCCGGGCGCCGAAATGCGCGAGAATCAGAGCAGGAAAGGAGGCCCACTCGAGCATGGCCATCCGCGACCAGGACGCACTCGATTATCATGCCGGCCCCACGCCGGGGAAACTGGCGATCGTGGCGACAAAACCGTGCCGCACGCAGCGGGATCTGTCGTTGGCTTACAGCCCGGGCGTGGCGGTGCCCTGCTTGGCGATTCATCGCGACCCCAGCCTGGCTTACAAATACACCTCGAAAGGCAATCTCGTTGCGGTCGTGACCAACGGCACGGCAGTGCTCGGACTTGGCAACATCGGGGCGCTGGCGGGCAAACCGGTCATGGAAGGCAAGGGCGTTCTGTTCAAGCGATTCGCCGACATCGACGTCTTCGACATCGAGCTGGCCACGGAAGACCCCAAAGAGGTCATCCGAGCCTGTCAGCTCTTGGAGCCGACCTTCGGCGGAATCAATCTGGAGGACATCAAGGCGCCGGAATGCTTCGAGATCGAAGAGGAGCTGCGCCGCACTCTCCGCATCCCCGTCTTCCACGACGACCAGCACGGCACCGCCATCATCTCCGGCGCCGCTCTGTTGAACGCCCTGGAACTGGCGGGCAAGCGGATAGACCGCATCAAGGTCGTCATCAACGGCGCCGGCGCCAGCGGCATCGCCTCCGCCATTCACTATCTGCGGCTGGGCGTCCGGCCGGAAAACCTCATCTTGTGCGACACCAAGGGCGTCATCTACAAAGGTCGCCGCGAAGGCATGAATCGGTACAAGGAGCAGTTCGCTCGCGAAACCGACGCCCGGACGCTGGCCGAGGCCCTGCGCGGCGTCGACGTTTTTTGCGGCCTCTCGGTGGCCAACTGCGTCACGCCCGAGATGCTGCTGTCGATGGCCGACAACCCCATCGTCTTTGCCATGGCCAATCCGGATCCCGAGATAGCCTGGGAGCTGGCTGTGGCCACCCGCGATGACGTCATCATGGCCACCGGCCGCAGCGACTACCCCAACCAAGTCAACAACGTGCTCGGCTTTCCCTTCATCTTCCGCGGCGCTCTCGACGTGCGCGCCACAGCCATCAACGAGGAGATGAAGCTGGCGGCGACCTACGCCCTGGCGGCGCTGGCGCGCCAGGATGTTCCCGATTCGGTCCGCCGGGCTTACCGGGTCGACCGAATCGAGTTCGGCCGCGACTACATTATCCCCAAGCCCTTCGATCACCGCGTCCTCTTGTGGGTGGCGCCGGCCGTGGCCAAGGCGGCCATCGACAGCGGCGTGGCTCAGCTTCCCATCGACATCGACGAGTATCGGGACCAGCTCGTGCGCCTTCCCCAGCCGCCGCTCGAGGTGATCCGCATGATGATCCACAAGGCCCAGCGCGAGCCCAAACGCGTCGTCTTCCCCGAGGGCGAAGAAGCGAAAATCATTCGCGCCTGCCAGATCCTGATCGACGAGCGCATCGCCCATCCTATCCTGCTCGGCCGTCGCCAGGGGGTCGAGGCCAAAGTCAGCGACTTGCGCCTGAGCCTGGAGGGAGCCGAAATCATCGACCCGCAGGAGTTTCCGCGCCTTGCTGAGTACACCAGCCGGCTTTACGAGCTGCGGCAGCGCAAAGGCGTCACGTTAACGGAGGCCTCCGAGCTGATCCTGAACCGCAACGTCTTCGGAGCCATGATGGTCCGCATGGGAGACGCCGACGCCTTCATCGCCGGACTGACGCAGCACTACCCGGATACGCTGCGGCCGGCCTTGCAGGTGATCCCGCTGCGCGAAGGCGTCCGACATGTCTGCGGCATGTACGTGCTGGTGACGCCCCAGGGCCAGGTCTATTTCCTGGCCGACACCACGGTGAACATCGAGCCGACGGCCGAAGATCTGGCCGAGATCGCCATCATGACGGCCGAAGCGGCACGCGGCTTCGAGGTCGAACCGCGCGTGGCCATGCTGTCGTTCTCCAATTTCGGCAGTGTGCGGCACCCGCTGGCCGAGAAGGTGCGGCGTGCCACGGAGCTCGTCCGCGAGCGGGCGCCGGATCTGATGGTGGACGGCGAGATGCAGGCCGACACCGCCGTCCTGCCGCGCATCATCGAGGAACGCTATCCCTTCAGCTTGCTCAAAGGCGGGGCCAACGTGCTCATCTTCCCGAATCTCGAAGCGGGCAACATCGCCTACAAGCTGCTCCAGCGGATCGGCGGGGCCGAGGCGATCGGGCCGATTCTCATGGGCCTGGCAAAGCCGGTGCATGTGCTCCAGCGCGGCGATGAGGTGGACGACATCGTCAAGATGACGGCGGTGGCCGTGGTGGACGCCCAGGAGAGCGGCCTGCGCCAAAGAGTCAAGGTGCTGGTGCCGTGAGGCGCCGCACCTTCCTCGGGCGTGCGGCTCTGGCCGGCGCCGCCCTGGCCGGCGTCGCCTGCCGCAGGCGCCCGCGTCCCCCAAACATTCTCGTCTGCGTCTCCGATGACCAGTCCTACCCCCACGCTGGCGCTTACGGGGCGGGTTTCCTGAAAACGCCCGGCTTCGATCGGGTGGCCCGCGAAGGCGTGCTGTTTCGGAACGCCTTCGTCTCGGCGCCCTCCTGTGCTCCCTCCCGCGGCAGCCTGCTCGCCGGCCAGGACTTCTACCGGCTCCGCGAAGCTGCCATGAACCACACCATCTGGCCGGCCGGCCTCGAAACCTATCCTGAGATCCTGGCTGAAGCCGGCTACGTTCTCGGCTACACCGGCAAGGGTTGGGGGCCTGGGAATTGGACGGCGTCCGGCCGCTCGGTCTCTCCGGTGGGGCCGGCCTACAACGAGTTTACGCTGGAGCCGCCGGGCGCTCACCTGAGCAACCTGGACTACGCGCGCAACTTCGAGGCCTTCTTAGAGCAGGTCCCGGAGGGCGCTCCCTTCTGTTTTTGGATCGGATTCAGCGAACCGCATCGCCCTTTCGAGCCCGGCATCGGAGTCCGCTACGGCGCGCGCTTGGAGGAGGTGCGCGTGCCGGCCTTCCTGCCCGATACCGACATCGTGCGCTCGGACCTTGCCGACTACGCCTTCGAAATCGGCTACTACGACTCCCACATGGCTCGGATTTTCGCGGCGCTCGAGGTGGCCGAGGAGCTCGAGAGCACGATCGTTGTCGTCACGGCCGACAACGGCATGGCGTTTCCTCGAGCCAAGGCGACGCTGTACGAAGCCGGCATCCACGTCCCTCTGGCGATACGGTGGGGGGAGCGGGTGCGGCCCGGGCGCGTCGTCGACGATTTGGTGAATCTCATCGACCTCGCCCCGACCTTCCTCGAGGCAGCGGGCCTGCCCCTGCCTCCGGCGATGACCGGCCGAAGCCTGCTCCCGCTCCTTGAGACCGGCGGCTCGGGCCGGATCGATCCTTCCCGGGACGCGATCGTGGCCGGACTGGAGCGCCATTTTCCCGGAAGCCGCCCGCGTGGCGCCGGATACCCGATGCGTGCCTTGCGAACTCACGAATACCTTTACATTCGCAACCTCACGCCGGAGAGAAGCCCCGCGGGGGACCGTCCGGGGCCGTCCTGGCCTCCGGGCGATCCCACAGGCGGTTTCGGCGACATCGACGGCGGGCCCTCGAAGACCTTGCTGTGGGAGAGGCGAGACCAGTACCCCGATCTGGCCCGTCTTGCTTTCTCCAGGCGCCCGGCCGAGGAGCTGTATCGGATCCCGGACGATCCGGACAACTTGCGGAATCTGGCAGGCGATCCTGCTCAGGAGCAGACGAGGCGGATGCTTGCCCGGCGGCTTGATGAGTACCTGGAACGGACCCTCGATCCGCGCGCAACCGGCGAAGGCGAGCTTTTCGATCGCATCGCCGAACGCTATCCCTCGGTTGAGTCGAAATCCTAACCGGATTGCTTCAGTCGATTCCGAGGATTTCCGAGATGTCGCCGATATCGGCGGAGCGAATCTGGATCGCCTCGCGCAAGTGGGCCGGCGTCGGACGTTCGTCAAAGGCGCGAAACAGAGCGATCTTGGCCACTGCATATCGCTCCGTGGAACTGAGCGGCCGCCCGTGAGCCGCCTCCCAGCTTGCCACGGCCTCGTCGTGGAGCACCACCTTCACCGGAAAGGAGGGTTTCCGACCCGAGCTGACGTCGAAGACGTACTCGGTGGCGGATCGTAGCCGTCGATAGCCTTCGTAGAAGTACTGATAGACGTAGCCGCTTTGACCGGAGTACGACTTTTGCCGCCGGACCCGCGGCGCACCCGTGAGCGGGGCCTGCCTCCTCCAAAACCACACAATTCAGCGACAGTATACTCAATTGCTCAATCCCGGCGGGTTCGCCGGAATGTTTCGGCTCGAGCGGGCCGCCGAGACGAGCCGCAGGCTCCGATTACCGCAGGTGGCGCATCCGCAGGTTACGGTATCTGACGACGCTGCCCGGGTCGTGCTGTTGCAGCGCCAGATAGCCTTTTCGGTAGGTGTTCTTCTCGTCGACGAAGTCCACCGTGGTCTTTCCGTTCACCTTGATGACGATGTGGTTGCCTCTGGCGATGATGTGCTGGGTGAACCAGGTGTTGGGCGCTACCAGCTGCTCTTTGACGTCGGCGATGGCATAAAGGCTCCCGGTCTTTCGCCAGTCCTTGTGAGTGCTGTTCACCTGCGCCTCGTAGCCTTTCGGCCAGCCCGGCCCGAACTCGGCGCGGAAGTACATGCCCGAGTTGCCGCCGTCGTTGATGTTCACTTCGGCCATGAACTCGCAGTCCTCGCACTGCTCTTTCATGTAAAACAGGTGGCTGCGGTCGCCTCGGCCGACAATGGCCCCCTCTTCGACCGTCCAATTCTCTGGTCGCTCACTAGCTCTCCACCCATCCAGGTCCTTGCCGTTGAACATCACAATCCAGTCCTGCTGGCCGCCGAGCGGCAGGACGGAGAAAGAAACCGCAGCAAGCAGAAGGGCAGGTTTCATCCGCGTGCCTCCAACACGTCCAAGTCTAGCAGAGGCGGCGGAGCATGGGGCGCAAGAGGAAATCAGAGAAGGCTGACGTTTTCGGCCTGCAACCCTTTGGGGCCTTGTTTGAGATCGAACTCGACTTCGGCGCCCTGGTCAAGCTTGCGGTAGCCGTCCATTTGGATGGCGGAGAAATGCACGAACACATCCTCGCCGGTCGAGCGCTGGATGAAGCCGTAGCCCTTGGCGGGGTTGAACCACTTAACGACACCTTTTTCTCTCACCACTACTACTCCTTGAAGAGACAGCCGCTCCGGCGGGGAATCCGGCGGGAGGGCCTCCACGTCTCGGCCCCAAATTCTCTCAACAAACTGGCTTACCAGGCAACCGATTAGCGTTCAAAGGCGCCGGAGGCGGATTGAACGGTGACGGCCGGCGCCCGAGCGAAGCCGGGGGCTAGTCGTCCGGGGCGAGGTGAAGACCCTTGTGGATGGCGTAAAGCGCCAGCTCCAGGCGGTCCGAGACGCCGAGCTTGTCGAAGATGTTGTGCAGGTGATTCTTCACCGTCTGTTCGCTGATGAAGAGCTTCTCGGCCATTTCGCGGTTGCGGTAACCCTTGGCTACCAGCGCGACGATTTCTCGCTCCCGCGCGCTCAACGGGGGATGCTCTCGCCCGCGCGGGCCGGCGGCGCCTCCGTCGTCGTGCGAGGCGAACTGCCGCACCACCGCGGCGGTGGTGTGGGCGTCCAGCCAGATCTCGCCGGCGTGCACCTTCCGGATGCTTTTGACGAGCAGCTCGGCAGAGGTGTGCTTGACGACGATGCCCGAGCAATCGAGCTTCATCGCTTGCACCCACTCGTTCTTGTCTTCCGAGGCCGTGAAGATCAAAATCTTGCTGTTGCCCCTGCGATGCCGCAAGCTCTCGAGCACCGTCATGCCGTCGATGTCCGGCAGTTTCAGGTCGAGCAGGAGGACATCCGGCTGGACGGCGTCGAATTGTTCGAGAAGCTCCCTGCCGGTGCTTGCCTCGGCAGCGAGCTGGATGTCCGGCTCCAGATCGAGCAGCTTTCGAAGCCCTTCGCGGACGATCGGGTGATCATCCACGATCATGACGCGGATGCACCGCCTGACGCCGGCATTCATAGCCGGTTCGGTCCCGTTTTTCTCCTCGAATACGCCGAGTGCACCGGGATTTTTCTCCGGCGCCGGCGGGCTGATTTCCTCCCGGAAATGTTCCTCCGACTCCTGTGGTTGCTTCATGGGCGGATGCCTGCCACTGAGTAAATTCTAAAACCACCTTAGTACCTCGTCAATCGGGCGAACCCCTTAGGCACGGGTACGGGCACGGCGCCCTCCCGCCGCCCGGCGCACGCCTCCCGATTTCGCTAGGCTGAGGAAGGGGTGGCCACGATCTTTCACCTCGACATGGACGCGTTTTTCGTCTCCGTCGAGGAGCTTTTCGATCCCTCGCTCAAAGGCAGGGCGGTGGTGGTAGGCGGGCGGCCGGACGAACGGGGTGTGGTGGCGGCAGCCTCCTATGAGGCCCGCAAATTCGGCGTCCACTCGGCGATGCCCCTGCGCAGGGCGGCGCGGCTGTGCCCGCACGCGGTCTTTCTGGAGGGACACCCGGAGCGGTACCGTGCGGTTTCCGAAGAGGTGTTCCGGATTTTGCAGGCGTTTTCCCCGAAGGTGGAGATGGCGTCGATCGATGAGGCCTATCTGGACATGACGGGCACCGAGCGGCTATACGGGCCGCCCATGAGGGCCGCGCACGCCCTTCACCAGGCGATCAAGAGGCAAGTCGGCCTGAACTGCTCGATCGGCGTGGCCGCCTCCCGGCTGGTCGCCAAGGTGGCCTCCGATCTGGCGAAGCCGAACGGCATCCTCTGGGTGCTGCCGGGCGCCGAGGCCCGCTTCCTGGCGCCGCTTGAAGTGCGCCGGATCCCTGGGGTGGGCAAAGCGACGGAGCAGGCTCTGCTCCGCCTGGGCGTGCGGAAAGTGGGGGAGCTGGCGAGGCTGGATGAATCGCTGTTGGCTGCCAGGCTCGGCAAATGGGGACTTGCGCTGGCCGGCAAGGCGCGGGGTCTGGATGCCGGCGGCTGGTACGACGCCGAGATCGGCAAACCGGAAGCGCCGAAGTCGATCAGCCACGAGCACACCTTCGGCCGCGACACCGAAGATGCGGCCGTGCTGGAAGCCACGCTGGCGCGGCTGACCGAGATGGTGGGGCGCCGACTCCGCGAGCATGCGCTCTACGCCCGCACGGTCGGCATCAAGCTGCGCTATGCCGACTTCTCCACCATCACGCGGGCCCGAACGCTCGAACGTGGCACCTGCGTCGATGCCGAGCTGCTGGCTCAAGTCCGGGCCCAGTTCGAACGAAACTGGAACGGAAAGCCGGTGCGGCTGCTCGGCGTCGCCGTCTCCTCGCTTGCGCCCGCACCCGGGCAGTTGGGCTTGCTGGACGAAGAGCAGCGCCGCCGCTGGGAACAGGCTCTCGCCGCCGTCGACCGCGTGCGGGACAAGTTCGGTGAATCGAGCGTCTCACTGGCGGCTTCGCTGGGAGGCGCCTTCCGCGAGCGGGCCCACGAGAATCCGGCCGGACTTCCCGGCAAGGGCGTCAGGCGGAAGCGGGATTAGTCCGGGGCCCGCTCGCCGGGCCGGGCAGCGAGGACCGAGTTGAGCTCGGCGACAAGCTCCAGCGGATCCAGCCCGTGTTTGCGCGCCACCTGCTCGATCGAACAGTCGTCGCACGACTCCCGGAAGCCGTACCTTTCCAGGACCGGCACGCATACCGGGTGACGCACTCTGACGTCACGCACCAGCATTCCCGGCCGTACCAATTGGTCAAATCGCATCGCGGTCGGCTTGTTCTCCTTTAACAAAGCCCTCTGAACAGTCTACTACTCCGTAACCCGGGGAACGGGCGGGAGGGGAAGTTCGTATCCTTTGAGTAGTGAAGAGCAGCGCATCGTTTGCCGAAGCGGTGTGGGTGGCGCTGGGCTCGCTCCGGGCGAGCAAGCTGCGCAGCTTCCTCACTCTGCTCGGCATCATCCTCTCGACGGCCACGCTCATCCTGGTCATGAGCGTTATCCACGGCATGGACCTTTACATCGCCGAAAACGTCTCGGACATGGGGGTGGACGGCTTCCGCGTGGTGCGGATGGCCTTCCTCGGCAATTTCGATCCGAAGCGTTACCTGGAATTGCTGAAAAAGAATCCCCACCTGCGGCCCGAAGAGTATGCGTTTCTGCGTGAGCACGTCACGCTGTGTCGCGAGATCGGCATTCATGCCGAGCGCCGTGCCACCGTCACCTACCAGGAAAAACAGCTCGAGGGCGTCTCGATCCGGGGCGCCACTCCCAACTTCGGCGTCCTCACGAACACGCGCGTCGCCCTGGGCCGCTTTTTCAGCGACGCCGACAATCGGCGGCGCCTGGCCGTCGCGTTCATCGGCGAGGACCTGCGCCAGGAGTTTTTCCCCAATGTCGATCCGGTCGGCAAGGTGATCCAGATTCAGGGCCGTCCGTTCGAGGTGGTGGGTGTGGCCGAGGCGCAAGGAAGCGTCTTCGGACAGTCCAAAGACAGTTTCGCGGTCATCCCGATCGAGACCTACTTCAAGATGTACGGCAGCCGCGGCGGGCTGTCGATCCTGGCGCTGGCGCTCGACCGCAACCATCTCTACCAGGCGCAGGACGAGGTCCGGATGCTGCTGCGCGCCTACCGTCACCTGCGGCCCTCTGAGGAGGACAACTTCGCCATCCTCAGCTCGGACGCCCTGGTCGAAGCCTGGGACCGCATCACCGGCGTCATTGCCGCCGCGGCCGTGGCCGTGGTCTCCGTCTTCATGGTCGTGGGCGGCGTGGTGATCATGAACATCATGCTGGCCGCCGTCACCGAGCGCACCCACGAGATCGGCATCCGCAAGTCGGTCGGCGCCCGCCGGCAGGATATTTTGAACCAGTTCCTGGTCGAGTCCTCTCTGCTTGCCGCCACGGGCGGCCTGCTCGGCGTGCTGATCGCGGCCATTTTGACCTACATCGGCGACAAACTCACGCCCGTGCCGATGTCGGTGCCGCCGGCGGCGGTCCTGGTCGGGGTCACTCTTTCCGCGGCGGTGGGCCTGTTCTTCGGCATCTACCCGGCGCAGCGCGCCGCGCGGCTGGATCCGATCGAGGCCCTGAGGGTCGAGCGATGAGCCCGGCGGCGTTCCGCGCGGCGGCTTCGATGGCGCTGGGCACCATCCGGGAGCACAAGCTGCGGTCGCTGCTCACCGTGCTCGGCGTCATCATCGGCACCAGCACCATCATCGGCGTGGGCTCGATCATCACCGGCATGGACAGCGCCATCGCCAACGTCATGCGCAGCTTCGGCACCGACACGCTGATCGTTTTCAAGTTCAAAGTCGGGCTGCGGTTCAACCTCACCCCCGAGGAGCGCCAGAGGAAGCCGCTGACGTTTGAAAATGCGCGGGCCATCGCCGAGCGCTGCCCCTCGGTGGCCCATGTCAGCCCGTTTCTGTTCCCCAGGCAAGGGATTCAGCGCGCCAAGTACCGCGGCGCCGAAGCCTACAACATCGAGCTCGGCGGCACCGAGGAGGGCTACGCAAGGGGCGGAATGGCCGAGCTGATGTACGGCCGGTTCCTCACCGAGGCCGACAACCGTTTCCGCCGTCCCGTCGCCGTGCTGGGCGAGGACGTCTACAAAGCGCTGTTTTCGAGCGGCGATCCGACCGGCAAAACGATCGACGTCTCCGGCCGCCAGCTCGAGGTCATCGGCGTGATGAAGCGCCCGGCGGCCTCGTTCCCAGGTCAGGAGGACATGCGGGTGTTGCTGCCGTACTTCACCATGCGCAAGTTCTTCCCGCAAGCCGAGGAGAACATGCTGATCGTGGTGGCCCAGCCCGGCAAACTCGCTCAGGCGCGCGACGAGGTCACCGCGGTGCTGCGCATCGAGCGCCGGGTGCCCCATGACAAGCCGGACAACTTCTCGATCTCGACCGCCGAGCAGATCATTGAGGACTTCCGCGAGGTGATGTCGACGACGGCGTTGGTGATGGTGGTCCTGAGCTCGATCGGGCTGCTGGTGGGCGGCATCGGGGTCATGAACATCATGCTCGTCTCCGTGACCGAGCGCACGCGCGAGATCGGCATCCGGAAGGCGCTTGGCGCCCGGCGCCTCGACATCGTCGCGCAGTTCCTCACCGAGGCGGTCGTGCTGACCGCACTGGGAGGGCTGCTCGGAATGGGCTTCGGGTGGTTGATTTCGGCTTTCGCGCGGGTGGCCTTTCCCGCTCTGCCGACGAGTGTGCCGTGGTGGGCGGCCGCGCTCGGCGTCATCGTCTCCGTCGGCGTCGGCCTATTCTTTGGGATTTGGCCGGCGGGCAAGGCGGCGCGGCTCGACCCGGTGGAGGCGCTGCGCTACGAGTAGCAGGCCCAGCCTACAGGGACGTCCTTCAGGGACGTCCTTCGTCTCCGGGCGGCGCAGGCGGGGGCCGGCCCGCAATCGCGAAGCGGCGCTAAGCCACCCGGTAGCGCGCCAGCGCCTCCTCGTCGACCTCCAGGCCGAGCCCCGGCGCCTCCGGCGCCAGAATGTGGCCGTCCTCGATGGCAAACAGGTGTTTGGTGCGGAGCAGCTTGAGGCCCGGCGCCCACTGCTCCTCCGGCAGCAGCGGCGGCCAGATGAGCGCCACCTCCTGCCAGTCGGCGCCGATCGCGAGAGTAGCCTGGAGCCAACCGGCCAGCATCAGCCCCATCGTGCCGTGGAGGATGGTAGGCACATGGAACGCCTCGGCCAGGATCGCCGCCTTGCGCGTCAACAAGATCCCGCCTACAGTCCGTCCGTCCGGCTGGAGGATGTCGTAAGTGTTGTGGAGCAAGCATTGCCGAAACGGCTCGAGTCCCTGATAGCCTTCGCCGCCCGTAATGGGAATGTCGACGGCGGCGGCCAGGCGCGCCGGCGTGATGTAATCGTCGCGCGCAAAGGGCTCTTCGAGCCAGTAGGCTCCATATTTCTCAAGACCGCGGGCCACCGCCAGCCCGGTCTCGAAATCCCAGATCTTCTGGCCGACCGACTCCGGCGCGTGCGCCGTGCGGTCGAACATCACCTCCAGCGCGTTGCCGACTCGGTCGCGAATGACGCGCAGCGCTTCCACATCGTCGAGCGGACGCGGCCGCCAGGCGCGGATCTTCATGCCCTTGAAGCCCGCCTTCCGGAGTCGCTCGGCCTGGGCCGCCTGGTCTTCGAAGGGGACATGAGACTGGTCCGGGTTGCCGCGCCAGACGCAGGTGATGTAGGCCTTGACCCGCGTGGCTGAACCCCCAAGCAGCCGATAGACCGGCTGGCGCGCGATCTTGCCGATGGCGTCCCAGACGGCGTGTTCGACGCCGCCCCAGCGTGCCAGCCCGCTCTTGAGGTGCTGCTCGACGTTGAACAGGTCCTGGCCGACGAGGATGCGGCGCACCTCGGGGAGCTCTTTGGGAGCCGGGCCGGCGAAGGAGATGCCGTTGATGCCCGCGTCCGTCGTGATCCTCACCACCGGATAGCGATGATTGAAGCCGGCCTCGGACTCGCTCTTCGACACCGGAATCTCGACGGCGAAGATCTCGACGTCGCGAATGCGCACCGGCTTGACCGCGGCCTGGAGGCGGCGCACGGGCGCAAGCAGGGCCGCACAAGTCGCCGAGACGCGCCATAAGAGCTCCCGTCGCGACGGGCGCTCAGGTGCGGACGCGGTACTCATTGAGGGCGTCTTCATCGATATCCAGTCCTAATCCCGGCACGTCCGGCAGCCGGACGTATCCGTTCTCGATCGGGAACGCCTGCCGAGTGCGCAGGAGCTTGAGGCCGGGTTCCCACTGCTCCTCCGGCAAATTCGGCCCGCCGATCATCTCTTGCCAGTCGCAGTTCGGCATGGCGCAGCCCGCCTGGATCCACCCGGCGAGCGTCAGTCCGGCAGTGCCGTGCTGGATGCAGGGCACCCCGAAGGACTCCGCCAGGATCGAAATCTTCCTGGCGATCCAGATGCCGCCGCAGATGCGCGTGTCCGGTTGGACGATGTCGTAGGTCTTGTGGCGGAGGTATTGGAGAAACACGTAAATGGAATTGCCGAGTTCGCCCCCGGTGATTGGGATGTCGACCTCGGCGGCCAGGCGCGCCGGCCCGAGCAGGTCGTAGCCGTCGAAAGGTTCTTCAAGCCAGTAAGCGCGGTATTTCTCCAGTCCGCGGGCGACGCGCAGCGCCGTCGGGTAATCCCACACCCAGCCGGGCCTCACAGCCGTCCGGTCGAGCATGATCTCGAAATCGTCGCCTACGGCCCGGCGAACCACCCCCACCATCTCCACGTCGTCCATCGGGCGGGGCCGCCAGGCGCGCACCTTCATGGCGGTGTAGCCGGCCTGCTTCAAGCGGACGGCATAGGCGGCCTGCGTCTCGTACGCCACGTCGGACTGATCCGGCTTGCCCGGGAAGACGCAGGTGCGGTAGATGCGCAGCCGGTCGCGGTAGCCGCCGAGCAGGCGCGCGACGGGCTGGCCGGCCAGGCGGCCGATGGCGTCCCAGATGGCGTGCTCGGCGGCGGTCCAGGCCTGGTAGCCGGATTCGCCGCGCTCGGTCTGCAAGCGCTTGAGATGCCGGTCGACGGCGAACAGATCCTCGCCGACCAGCGTCGGCTTCACCCACCGCTCGAGCAGCTCTTGCGGCAAGCCGAAAAAGGCCGTCCCGGTGACGCCGGCGTCCGTCGCCACGCGCGTCACCGCGTAGGAGTGAATCTTGTGGGGATCCGGCGGTTTCTCCTCGGCAGGCAGCCGCACGGTGAAGGATTCCACATTGCTGATGCGCACCCGCGGCGGCCGGCCCGGGCGGCCTTGTTCAGCACACAGTCGGGCCGGCAGCAATCCGGCCAGCGCTACGAGATCGCGTCGGCGAAGCGGTTCAACTGGCATGGTTTCCCTGCCAGCCTACCAGTAAAGCTTCGCCGCTAGCTGCATGATACGCGGATCGTGGGTTGAGTTAACAATGCCGAACGTCGCCGGAACGTTCACCGTCGTTCCCATGTCGCGGAACTGCGTGTGGTTGAAGAAATTGAAGAACTCTACACGCAGTTGCAGGCGCGAGGCTTCGCCGAGCGCCGGAATCCAGAAGTTCTTGTTGAAGGAAACGTCCCAGTTGTTGATTCCGAAGCCGCGCTGCGTGTTGCGCGCCAGATTCCCGAACGTGCCCCGGGGAGGCGTTGCATAGGCCGACGGGTCGAATCCCCGCAAGTTGTTCGTCCGCGGGTCCAGCCGCTTCGGCGGGACGCCTGTGGCGTTACCGCGCTGGTTGCCCGTGCCGACGTTGGCGATGTCGCCGGAGGTGAAAATCGTGAGCGGCATCGCCGCGCGGAAGTTGGTGATTCCGGAAAGCTGCCATCCGCCAAGGAT
>ENA-ORXB01002415-ORXB01002415.1-sediment-metagenome-genome-assembly--contig:-NODE-2415-length-16086-cov-3.145731_pt1 | contig 16086 bp, 12 predicted proteins | sample MGYA00237863_ERZ511475 | MGnify/ENA primary metagenome ERZ511475 (study PRJEB26305, sample SAMN06343858) | sediment metagenome | isolation source: hot spring sediment | place: Canada: British Columbia... | reverse complement strand
GAGGTCTCCGGCGCGCAGCAGCATGTCGCCGTACCTTTCAAGCAGATGGGCCGAGGAAACCGTCCCGCTACCTTGCTCAGCCCGGGCGAGCGCCTCCTGGAACAGGTCCGCGGCTTCGTTCGGGTCCCCCTGTTCGAAGCGTAGCTCGGCGAGCAAGAGCAACGCCTCCGGCGACCAATCGGAGCGTGCTTCCGCCCAGGCCCGACGGAGTTCTGCCTCAGCTTCCCGGAGCGCCCCTTGGACGCGGTACAGCCAGGCGATGTTGACCGGAAGGGCAGCCAGGAGGTCTTCGGCGCCGCTTGATGCCGCCAGACGACGGGCCTCGAGGTAGGTCTCCATGGCCTGCCGGTACTGGTACAGGCTCAGATGGGCATTGGCGAGGTTGACCAAGAACCGCGCGGCCGCCCGCCGGTCGCCGCCGGACAAAGCCTCGCGGTAACCCTCGCCGAAGCGGTCTGCCGCCTCGCGATAGCGCCCTTGGCTTGCCAGCCTTCGGCCTTCTCCGAGAATGGAACGATAAGACTGCCACTGAGTCGGTTGTGAGGGAGATTGGGAGGCTGGCTGGCTAGAGATCCTCGACGCGACCCGCTCCACCGAGCCAACCGTAGGAAGGACCAGCGAGAAGAGGAGCAGCCTGCTGAGGGCATTCATGGAGCGCCGTTCTACTACTCGTGGGTTGTTTCAGAAGGAACGTAAGGCCGGCGTTCTTAGGGGTACTCGCCGCGGTAGTACCCCTAAGAATCATACCAGACTTTGCCGTGTGTATGGCATCCCCAATGGAGGGTTTATGAACTCGCTACGTGCGCCTCTTGATCGCAACGAAGGGTTTGAGCGTCTTTACCACAGAGGAAAATCTGGCCAAATCACGACCGGATCCTTGTCCATGATCTCCTCAGGATGGAACGGTGCGTACCCCGTCCTACCCAGAGGCTACAACGGCGGATCCGGCCGGGAAGCCGCCCACGGACATATTCAATTGAAAACAGGCGAGATCTCGACGAGAATCGGCGGTGACCCTCCAGGGCGCGCCGCGCGTCACGCACCGGCCTGGGGCGGCATCTATCTTCAATGAGCCTGCCATGATCGCCCCTCAGCTTCCGCGACACATTCTCAGCGCCGTGGACTTCAGCGAAATCTCCGCCCACGCGCTCGCCTACGCCGAAGCGATCGCCCGGGCGGCGGGCGCCGATCTGACGGCGCTCTACGCCGAATCGGTGCCCATGCCGCCCTATTTCACCGATCGCCAGATCGAGGATCTGCGCCGGCAGTATCGCGAGAGCCTGGCCGAAGCCGAAAAAAGCCTCAGGCGGTTCCTCGAGGCACGTTTGGGGCCGGCTGCCGCGCGAGTCCGCGCCCACGTGGTCGAGGCTGCGCCGGTCGATGGGATCCTTGCGGCGGCCTCCCGCCTTGGCGCCGACTGGATTGCCCTGGGCACCCACGGGCGCACCGGCGTCAACCGCTGGCTGCTCGGCTCGGTGGCCGAGCGTGTCCTCAGGGCCAGCAACCTGCCCGTGCTGACGGCGCGGGCGCCGGCTCGTCCGGCTGCTCCGGTGAGCATTCGCCGGATCCTGTGCCCGGTGAACGACTCCGAGCTGGCGCGGCGTTCGCTCCAGCTCGCCGCACTGCTCGCCAAAACGCTCGGCGCGGAATTGACGGCGATTCACGTCCGGGAGGCGGGCGCTCCCAGCCGCATAGCCGACCTCTGCGCCTGGATCCCCCCGGACGAGCGCGCCCTATGTCGGATCCGCGAGCTCGAACGCGAAGGCGATGCGGCCGAGGAGATTCTCAAAGCCGCCGGTGAGACCGCCTGTGACCTGCTTGTGGTGGGGGCGCGTCACCGCACGTTCTTCGACAGCACCGTGCTCGGCACCACCACCGTGCGCGTGGTGAGGCACGCCCCCTGCCCGGTCCTTACTCTGATCGAGCGCAGCGGAGGGGATCAAGACCGTTCCTGACGGTCCCGCTCGTAGACGACCCAGCTTTTGATGGCCAGGCCGCCGAGGAAGATCCAAGTCACCAGGCGGAAAGGACCCTCCAGCAGCAGGGCCGCAATGGCTGCAAGAATCCCGTAGCAAAGCAGCGCCCCGTGGAGCCTGCGCCGCGTCATCCGGTTTCATTCTCTCAGACGCTGCGATATACTCGGGAGCGAGTTCGGCCATGTGGAAAGCTTCGGTCTTGCTTGTGGCGGCGCTCCTGGCAGCGCAAACCAGGGTGGAGCTCAACGACGGCGAGGCTCATGGCGATCCGCCCTTCCTGCTCGAGGACGGCTGGCGGCCTTTGTTGAATGGGCGGGATCTGGCGGGCTGGCGGGCGCAGGAGGGCAAGCCGAGCGAATGGTTCACCACGCGCGGCGTGCGCTTTGAGCGGCTGCTCGCCCCCACGCGCCTGTTCGCCGTTGCCGAGCCCGGCGACCGCATCGTCAACGGGCCGACGGGCCGGACAGCGAATCTGGTGACGGAGGAAGCCTTCGGCGACGTCGAACTCTATCTGGAGTTCCTGCTCGCCAAAGGCTCCAATTCGGGCGTCTACCTGCACGGGCTGTACGAGATCCAGATCTTCGACAGTTGGGGCTCGACCGAGCCGATGAGAACCTCCGACTGCGGCGCCGTCTATCACCGTTGGATCAACAATCAGGGTGTCGGCGGCTCCGCGCCTCGGGTGAATGCCAGCCGCCGGCCGGGCGAGTGGCAGTCGTTTCAGATCTGGTTTCGGGCGCCGCGCTTTGACGCCGGCGGCCGCAAGACGGAAAACGCGCGGTTCATCCGCGTGCTGCACAACGGCATCCTGGTGCAGGACGAGGTCGAGATCGACGGTCCGACGCGGGCCCACATGCCGCATCCCGAGGCGCCGCTCAACCCCCTGATGCTTCAAGGCGATCACGGCCCGGTGGCCTTCAAGGACATCTACGTCCGGCCGCTGCGGCCGATCATCAAACGTTAGAGCTATCCGGACCAGCCCTCCGTCCCATGCGAGATACTCTCAGGCGACCGCCTCCGACCCGGCGAAGCTGGGCTGAGCCGTTCCGCATCAAGATGGTCGAGCCGGTACGGACCACCACGCGCGAGCGCCGCGAGAAGGCCATCCGCGAGGCCGGCTACAACACCTTCCTGCTGCGCTCCGAGGACGTCTACATCGATCTGCTCACCGACTCGGGCACCTCGGCCATGAGCGACTGGCAGTGGGCGGGCATGATGTTGGGTGACGAGGCCTATGCCGGCAGCAAGAACTTCTATCACCTGGAGGAAGCGGTTCAAAAGTATTACGGCTACCGCTATGTCGTGCCGACCCATCAGGGTCGCGGGGCCGAGCACATTCTCTCGCGGGTGCTGATCAAACCGGGCGACGTCATTCCCGGCAACATGTACTTCACCACGACACGGCTCCATCAGGAGCTGGCCGGCGGACGGTTCGTGGACGTCATCATCGACGAGGCGCACGATCCGGCGAGCGAACATCCTTTTAAGGGCAACGTCGACCTGGACAAGCTCGAGCGCCTCATCCGCGAACACGGCGCCGCGCGTATCCCGTATCTGAGCATCGCCGCCACGGTGAACATGGCCGGCGGCCAGCCGATTTCGCTCGCCAATCTCCGCCAGGTGCGCCGGACGGCCGAACGCCACGGCATCCGCATCATCCTCGACGCCACGCGCATCGCCGAGAATGCCTACTTCATTCAGCAGCGCGAGCCGGGCTATGAGACCCGCCCGGTGGCCGAGATCGTCCGCGAGCTCTGCTCGCTTTCCGACGGCGCCACCGTGAGCGCCAAGAAGGACGCGCTCGCCAACATCGGCGGCTTTCTGGCGGTCAACGACGAGCAGATCTACGACGAGGCGCGCAACCTGGTGGTGGTCTACGAGGGCCTGCACACTTACGGCGGCATGGCCGGGCGCGACATGGAGGCGGTGGCGCGCGGCATCGCCGAATCGATGGACGATGAACACATTCGGGCGCGCGTCGGCCAGGTGGAATACCTCGGCAATCTGCTCAACGACTGGGGCGTGCCGATCGTGAAGCCCATCGGCGGCCACGGCGTCTTCCTGGATGCGCGAGCGATGCTGCCGCACATCCCCCAGACCCAGTACCCGGCTCAGGCGCTCGCGGCGGCGATTTACCTGGATTCCGGCGTGCGCACCATGGAGCGCGGGGCGGTCTCGGCCGGCCGACGCAAGGAGACGGGCGAGGAGTATCTGCCGAAGCTCGAACTCGTGCGGCTGGCCATCCCCCGGCGCGTCTACACGCAGGCGCACATGGACGTCGTGGCCGAATCGGTTTATTTCGTACACCAGGAGCAGGAGGCGGTCCGCGGCCTGCGCATGACTTACGAACCGCGCTATCTCAGGTTCTTCCAGGCCCGCTTCGAGCCGGTGGAGTAGCCCGCAGCAGCCGGTTCCTGCCTGCGCTTGCCGCAAACCCGACGAAGCCTTGCCACCCGTCCGGCTTTCACGCCTTCTCCACCCAGATGGGGCTCGACCAGGCCAGTTGCCCGTTGGCCTGGACCACACGGACGTAATACCAGTCCGTCCGCCTGCCGTCGCCGGTATCGGTGAGCTCGAAAGCCGTTTGAAAGTGCTCGTGGAAGACGAGGCGGTTCACGACGGCCGACTCATTGGGAAACTCGCCCGTGTAGATCATTTCACTCGATTCGGCGAGTTCAGCCAACGTCATCGACAACGACTTCCGGGAGGGTTGGTCGAGCGTGATCGTCAACTTCGTATCCGGCCCGCCGCGCAGCTTGAGAACCACGGCCTTCTGGGAGCGGTCCTGGATCTGCTGCCGCAGGGCGGTGAACGATCGCACGCGGACCAGGCGTTCGGTGCGGTCGAGGAGCTGGTCTCGCCGCTCCTCCTCCAGCGGTCCGGACAGGAAACAGGTCTGGACTGTCTCCAGGGCGCCGCCGTCCACCTGGCAGGTGAAGTCCCAGTCGCAGGTGCGCGTGATTCCAAGCGCCGGCCAGGGACCCCAGCCGTATTCGAAGCGAACCAGCACCGGTTTGGTCCAGCTTGCCCGGGACGTTTCGCGGTCCATCGGGAAGTCGCGATGGATGACGCGATTGTTCTTCACGAGTTCGACGCGATCCACCTGGTCCCATCCGGTGACGGCGACGCGGATGCGGCGTTCGCGCGTGTACGGCAGTTCTCGGCCCATCACCTTCCCGTTCAAGCTGAAGCCGAGCAGAATCCGATCTCCGGTCACGGCATAGGTGCGGCGATCGAATAGCGCTTCGAGGATCGCCTTGCGGGTCAGCTCCGGCGCGAGCACGGCGGCAAGCCCTTCGCCCCAGGCCCCGGGGTATCCCAGGTGGTCGTCCGTGGACGCGATCACGCCGAAGCGGTGCCCCTGCGCCAAAGCGTACTGGAGCGTGTTCTTCGTCCAGCGGCCGGGCTCGGTGTGCCGCAGAAACGGCAGTGGCGCGCGGTCCGACTCCGAGTTTCCCCATTCCGAGTAAATCTCCAGCAGCGGCGAGACGCCCGGATCACGGTGAGCGAAATTGGCGCCGCGACCGCCCTGCCTGACCGCAGGGTGATGGGGGATCATGATGCAACCCCGCCGGGCGGCGAAGCGCTGGAGCTCCTTGAGGTCGTCGGGCGTGTAGAGTTCCGCATCGAGGTCGGGAAAGATCAGGTGGTAGTCGCCGAGGGAGGAGGAGTGCCACTCGTAGCCGGCCAGCGTCACGAACTTGCCCGGCGCATCGAACTCCCGCGCCAGCCGCAACACCTCCGGCCAGCGGGCGCGCGTGACATGAAAACCGTTGAGCCACTTATCCTCGATGTTGCCCTCGAAGTGTCGGATGTCGTGCCAGTGGGCGTGTGGCGTGAAGGCGAAAAAATCCAGATGACTCCGGGCGATTTCATAGGCGCGGCGCAGCGAGCCCTGCGCGTAACCCACGTTTCCGTGGTTGTGCAGGTCGCCGAAGTAGGTCTTCAGATCGGCGGCCTCTTGGCCGGAAACCGAAGCCGGCGCAGCCGGGAGCCCGGCAGCGGCAATGGTCTGAAGCAGACGGCGACGGGACGGACGGGATCTCATGTGACCTCCCTGCGGGTCTTCAATATCATAAGGGCGGCCGGGAAGGGCGAGAGGTCCGCCGAGGGTGTCCGATCCCCGTTCCGCGCTCCTGCTGCGTCGAAGTTCGGAACCTGGGATGAGCCGCTGCGGCACTCCCGCCCGCGAGGCGCCCGCCTCGTTGACGCAGATTCCTCCGGAGGGATCATCGAAGGGGTCCTGCGCTCCGCGCGCCGATCGGCTATGCTTTTCAAGAGCAGCGATGGCCAATGCCGAACATGTCGAGCTTCTGCGGCGCGACGTCGACCGGTGGAACGAGTGGCGCGCCGAACATCCGGAGGTGACGCCCGATCTGGCGGGCGCCGATCTCGAGCGGCTGGACCTCAGCGTGGCCAACCTCGCCGGAGCCGATCTCTCCGGCGCCAGCCTCATTCTGGCAAACCTGCGTGGGGCGGACCTGCGGGGCGCCAACCTCTCGGGCGCCAATCTGGTCGGGGCCCGCATGATCGGCGTCGATCTGGAGGGCGCCGACCTGAGCGGGACCGACCTGCGGACCGCCGAGGATCTCACCGAGGAGCAACTCGAGCTGACCCGAGGCGATGAGGCCACGGTGCTGCCCGAGGGGCTCAACCGACCGGAAGCTTGGAGGCGGGCCGCCCGCGCCGGCTAACGGTCGAGCCCCAGGATCCGCCGGTTACGCGCCACGTCGGTGGCCGCGCCGGCGAAGTCGTCGAACGCCCTCTTGGGCGTCTCGATCAGCATCGAGGCGATGAACGGCGCTCCTTCCCGCGCCCCTTGCGCCGCATCCTTGTAACAGCACTCCCATTCGAGCACGGCCCAGGAGCTGTAGCCCACGGCGGTGAGGCGCGTGAACACCTGCTTGAAGTCCACCTGGCCGTCCCCCAGGCTGCGGAAGCGGCCGGGCCGCTTCTTCCAATCCTGGTAGCCGCCGTAGACGCCGCTGCGCGCCGACGGGCGGAACTCGGCGTCCTTGACGTGGAAGGCCTTGATGAACTCTCCATAGGTGTCGATGTAGCCGATGTAATCCAGGCACTGAAGGACGAAGTGGGAGGGATCGTAGAGGATATTCGCCCGCGGATGATTGCCGGTGGCTTCGCGGAAGCGCTCAAAGGTGGCGCCGTCGTGCAGATCCTCGCCGGGATGAATCTCGTAGGCGAGGTCGACGCCGTGCTCGTCGGCATAGTCCAGGATCGGCTTCCAACGCCGTGCCAGCTCGCGGAAGCCCTCCTCCACCAGGCCGGCGGGCCGCTGCGGCCACGGGTAGACGGTGTGCCAGAGGAAGGAGCCGGAGAAGGTCGGCACCACCGAGAGGCCGAGATTGCGCGAAGCGCGGATGACCATCTTCATCTGTTCGAGGGCCCACTCGGTGCGCGCGCTCGGGTTGCCGCGCACCTCCGGCGCCGCGAAGCCGTCAAAGAGTTCGTCGTAGGCCGGGTGCACGGCCACGAGCTGCCCTTGCAGGTGCGAGGCCAGCTCCGTGATCTCCAGCCCGTTGGTCTGTCCCTTGAGTTCGTCGCAGTAGTCCTTGGACTCGGCGGCGCGCTTGAGGTCCATCACGCGCGCGTCCCAGGACGGCAACTGCACGCCGATGTAGCCGAGCGACTTCACCCAGGCGGTAATCGCCGGCAGACTGTTGTACGGTTCGGTATCGCCCATGAACTGGGCCAGAAAGATTGCGGGTCCTTTGATCTGTGCCATGGCGCTCCTTTCGGCTACGGGAAGTTACCGTACTCATCGTATGCCAAGGCCGCCGAGTTTGACCAGCCCATGTGCGAAGATCGAAGCGGGAGCTTGTCGGCGGCGATCAGTACGGCGCTTTGGCGATGCATGGTGGCGGCCTTGACGGCCTGCCCGGCCGCATTCGCCGCCTCGGTCGTCCGGGTGGAGAATCCCACCGGGTCGGTCACCGTGCGCGTGGCGTCGGGCGAGAATCTCTCCGTGCGGCGGACCAGCGCTCAGCGGGCGATTCGGGAGACCGACACCCGCATCACGCGGAAGCCCAACCTGATCCTGGTGGAGGCCGCCCCGGAGGACGGCGCGCGCATCGATCTGGAAATCGAGCTGCCGTACCGCTTCGAGCTCGAGGTGCGCACGCGGAACGGCGCCGTCTCGGTGCGCGGCTTCCTCCCTCGTGTGGCCATCGACACCGAGGCGGGTGACGTCGAGTTGGCGATGCCCTGGGAGGCGATGCGGCTGGATGCACGCGCCCCGGCGCGGCCCGAGAAGCTCATCCTGCCCGCCGAGGGCCGCTTCCGCGAGGAGCACCGCCGAGACCCGAAGCGCGGCTGGGCGCTCAAGAGCTCGAGCAGCGGGGAACGCACCAGCTACGGCATCGTCGAGTTGCGCTCGGAGAAGCTCGGGCGGCTGCGTCTGGAGGAGTTGCCCATCCCCGAGGAGGCGCCGCTCAAGCTGCCTTGGCAGGCGGCGGACGTTGTCCGGCAACTGCGGCGAAGGCCTGCGTCAAAACGAGCCGCCGAGCCTGCCGCAGCCTCCGGCGCTCGCCGCGCCGAGCCGGGCCTGGCGCGCTTTGCCGCCGACGTGCGTCTGGTAAACCTCACCGTTTCGGTCTTTGAATCGAACGGCAGGCCACTCATCGGACTCAGCGCCCAGGACTTCGAGGTCTTCGAGGACGGCGTGCCCCAGCTCGTTGCGCATGCCGGCGCCGAGGAAATCCCCCTCAACCTTGCGCTCCTGCTCGATTTAAGCGGGAGCACCCTGCGCGACCGCACGGCCATGAAAGAGGCGGCAAAGCGCTTCATCGGCGTGGCGCGGCCTTACGATCGGGTGGCGGTCTACGCCCTTGCCTATGACGTCTTTCAGGTCATTTCGCCGTTGACGACGGACCGGGCGAGCTTGGAGGCGCTCATCGATGCCATCCCGGAGGTTGCCGGCGGCACACCGCTTTACGACACCATCGCGCTCGCCTACGCGCAGGAGTTCAGCAAGCGCCCGGCCGAGCGCAACGCGCTGATCGTCATCAGCGACGGGGTGGATAACCGGCTGCACGAACCCCGCGCGCCGGCCGCCGTGTCGTTCCCGGATTTAGTTGAGGCGGTGGCGGCGATGAACATGCTGATCTACCCGGTCTTTCTCGACCCGTTCACCCGCGTGCCGCCGCCGGCCTGGGCCAAGCGGGCGCGAGAGAACATGGGTTGGCTGGCGCGCACCTCCGGCGGGCGGCTGTTCCCGGCCCGGTCGCTGGCCGATCTCGAGCCGGTCTACGGGCTGGTGGCCGAGGAGCTGCGCAGCGTCTACAGTCTGGCCTACTATCCGAAGAACCAGCGATTCGACGGCGCCTGGCGCAAGGTCGAGGTGAAGGTCAAGCGTCCTCGCGTCCGGGTCAGAACGCGCGCGGGCTACTTCGCCCGCTAAGCGCGCGCCCGGGGCTCAGGGGGTTGGGAAGGCGGAGCGCCGCGCCAGGGGGGATGGCTCGGCCACGGGCCACAACCGGGTCTCGACCGTGAAGCGCCTCCCGTCGGTGCGGATCGAGACCAACCCGTGGCGGTCGGTGCGGAGCAGCATCACGCGGCGCTCTTCGAGCCGGGCCACGACCTCCGGATGCGGCAGGTTGTAGGCGTTCTCCCAGCCCGCCGAGACGACGGCGAAGGCGGGGCGGACGGCGTCGAGAAAGGCGCGGCCGGAGCTGGTGCGGCTGCCGTGGTGCGGCAGCTTGACGACGTCGGTGGGCTCGAGCAAGCCGCTCTCGACGAGCTCCCGCTCCAGGCGTCGCTCAATGTCGCCCGTTAACAAGATCGAATGCCGGCCGTAGCGGAGGCGGAGCACCAGAGAGTCGTTGTTATGCGGGCGTTCGGCGTAACTCTCCTCGCCGGCCGGCGCCAGCACTTCGATATCGGCGCCGCCATAGTGAAAACGATCCCCTCGGCGCAGGCGGCGGATGGCCGCCCCCAGGCTCTGAGCCTGCTCGCAAAGGGAGGCCAGCGCGCCGGAAGGCGGCGCCGCGCCGATCCAAAGCTCGGCCGGGCGAAAGTTGCGGAGGATCGCCGGAAGGCCGCCGATGTGGTCCTCGTGCCCATGGGTGGCGACCACGACGTCCAGGCGGCGAATCGAGCGGCTCCACAGATAGGGCGAGACGACGTCCTCGCCCGGATCGAACGAGCGCCGGCCGCGCGAAGCGAACGCCGGCAGGCCGGCCCCGTCGACCAGCATCCAACGGCCGGCCGGAAGGGCCACCAGCAGACTCTCGGCCTGGCCGACGTCGAGCGCGGCGAGCTCCATCGCGCCCGGCTCGCGTCGCGGCGAGAACGGATGCGCCACGAGCAAGATGGTGAAGACGGCGAGGGCGCCGCACGCCGGAATCGCCAACCGCGGTCGGGCACGCAGGCCGACCGCCGTCAGAACCAGTGCGGTGAGGATCGCTGCGGCGAGCCAACCGGGCGGATCGGGAATTCGCCAGTCCGCCTCGTATCGTGCCAGGCTTCGAACGACCGCCATCGACGTGCCGACCAGCTTCGCGGCCGCCGCTGCCGGCAGGCTCCAGCCGGTCAGGATCGCCACGAAGCCCACCGGTACGGCGAGCGTTGTGAGCGTGACCACCACGGGATTGGCCACCAGGCCGAGCAGGGACACTCGATGGAAATAGGCGGCCATGGGCAGTGCCAGACCGATCTGGATGACGGCGGAAACCGCGGCGAGCTCGAGCACATGGAACAGCAGGCGCAGCACGACGGTCGCGGCGGCCAGCCACCAGCTCGCCGGCGCCCGCGTCCACAGCGCAAGGGTCTCGGCGAGCAGCCGGATTTCCAGGCGAAACTGCGCCAGCCGGGGCGCCAGATGCAGATCGCGTTCGGCGTCAGCCAGGCCGGCGAGGGCGCGCCGGTAGGCCACCACCGTCGGCTCGAGCAACGGCACGGCGAAGGCGCCGATCAGGGCCACAGAGAGAAACGAAAGCTGGAAGCTTGGGTCGAAGAGCTGATCAGGGTCGGTCAGGAGAAACGCTATCGCCACGGCGGCGAGCACGTTGAGCAGTTGCCGGCGGCGGTAGAAACAGCCTCCGGCAAGAAAGAGCGTCAGGCCGGAGGCGGCGCGCAGCACGGGCGTGTTGGCCCCAGTGAGGCAGGCATAAATCCAGGCCGCCGAGCAAGCTGCCACCAGCGTGGCGCCCGGGCCGAAACCAGCCAGCCGCAACAGCCACAACAAGCAAGCGGCGACGATGGTCACATGCAGGCCGGAGATCACCAGCGTGTGGTAGGTTCCGGTGCGGCGGAACTGCTCTTTCCAGACGCGTTCGAGCTGGGAGGCTTCGCCGACGAGCAGCGCTTCCAGCATGGCCCGCTCCGGCGCCTCCCGGGGAAAGAGTTCTCTCAATCGCGCGAGCGCGCGGGCGCGCAGCCAGAAGATCGCATTCCAGAATGGCGAGCCGCATTCGCCCTCGAGCAGGCGCACCCGCCCGGCCGAGGAGATTGCCATCGTCCAGTGAATCTTCTTGCGGGCGAGGTAGCCCGCGTAGTCGAACGAACCGGGATTTTCGTAGTTGCGCGGGCGGCGCAGGCGGCCCTCGAGCTCGACCCGGCTGCCGTAGTCGAGCGGGGGGAAGGTCTCGCCGTCTTTGAGGTAGACGGTCACCCGCGCGCGGGCGCCTTCGGCCAGCTCGACGACAAACTGCCGGCGGTGGTCTACGGCGACCGGCGGCTCGACGAGGCAGCCCTCGACGAGCACGATCTCGCGCGGGGTGGCGTCGATCTCGGGTCTCGGTTCGTTGCTCCTCTGGATCTCTCGCAGCACGCCGGCGGCGATGAGGGCCGCCATCAGCGCGGTCAAAGCCGCGCGGCGCGCATTGGCCCAGATGCCCAGGGCGGCCAACGCGAGCAGAGCCACGAGCGCCGCGGCCGTCTCCTTGAACTCGAATTCGACCACCCGCGCCAAGAGAATGCCCGCCGCCAGGCAGGCGAGCGGCGCCACCAGCGGCTCTTTCCGGCCCGTCATCGAGCAACCCGGCGGGACGCGATTGCCCGCCAGAGGATTTAGTCGGCGGGGGAGCGCCGTCCGCTCAAGGCTTTTCACCACCCGTGTTAAGTTGGAAAAATGCGACGCGCCGTTGCGCTATTGACCGCCGTCTTATCGGCCGCCGTGGCTGCCTGGCCGGCCGGGCAACTCTCCGGACGCCGGGCGCCGGGCTTCGCCCTGCCGGATCGCACCATGCAGTTTTATGATCTGGCGGACTATCGCGGCCGGGTGGTTCTGCTCGACATCATGCTGACGACGTGTCCCGGGTGCGCCACGCTGGCGCAGACGCTCGAAAAGCTCAAGGCGGCCTATGGGGACCGCATCGCCGTCTTGAGCGTGGTGAATCCGCCGGACAACGTCCAGACCGTGGCGAGCTTTATCGAGCGCTTCCAAATCACCAGCCCGATCCTGTTCGATTGCGGCCAAATGGCGGGTTCCTACCTCAAGCCCGATCCCAAGAACCCGCGGATACACGTTCCGCACCTGTTCGTCATCGACCAGGAGGGCATGATCCGGCACCATTTCGGGCACACCGAGACGGCGATCTTCGAGGGCAAGGGCTTAAAGGAGATCATCGACGGGCTGCTGGCCAAGCCGGCGCGGCGGTGAGCGCAGTCGGCTTGACAGTCTCTGGAAACCACCTCACCAAGGACGCACCGATGGCAAAGGACACGCTCACGATTACGGATAACCGGACGGGAAAGACATATGAGGTGCCGATCGAGCACGGCGCCATTCGAGCTCTCGACCTGCGCCAGATCAAGACGGCGCCTGAGGAGTTCGGGCTGATGAGCTATGACCCCGGCTACCTCAACACGGCTTCCTGCAAGAGTACGATTACGTTCATCGACGGCGACAGGGGAGTCCTCGAGTACCGGGGCTATCCGATCGAGCAGCTCGCCGAGAAGAGCACGTACCTGGAGACCGCGTATCTGGTTCTGGACGGAGAGTTGCCGAACCGCCGCCAGCTCGAGGAATGGATCTACCAGATCACCCACCACACCATCCTCAACGAGAACACCAAGAAGCTGATGGACGGCTTCCGCTACGACGCCCACCCGATGGGCATGTTCATCAGCACGGTGGCGGCCCTGTCGACCTTTTACCCGGAATCGAAAAACATCTTTGACAAGCAGGTCCGGCGCAAGCAGATCTACCGGCTGATTGCGAAGGTGCCGACGATCGCCGCCTTCTCCTACCGGCACAACATGGGCATGCCTTACGCCTACCCGGACAACGACTTAAGCTACACGGGCAACTTCCTCAACATGCTGTTCAAGCGCACCGAGCTCAAGTACAAACCGGACCCGGTGCTCGAGCGCGCCCTCGAGGTGCTCTTCATCCTGCACGCCGACCACGAACAGAACTGCTCGACGAGCACCATGCGGCTGGTGGGCAGCGCTCATACCGATCCCTACTGCTCGCTGGCGGCGGCCGCGGCGGCTCTCTACGGCCCTTTGCACGGCGGCGCCAACGAGGCCGTGCTGCGGATGCTCGAGGAGATCGGATCCAAGGACAACGTGCCGGCCTACATCAAGCGGGTCAAAAGCGGCGAGGTGCGCCTGATGGGCTTCGGCCACCGCGTTTACAAGAACTACGATCCCCGGGCGCGCATCATCAAACAGACCGCCGACGCCGTCTTCGAGGTGACCGGCCGCAACCCGCTGCTCGACATCGCGCTCGAGCTCGAGCGAATCGCTTTGGAAGACGACTACTTCGTCCAACGCAAGCTCTATCCGAACGTCGATTTCTATTCCGGGCTGATCTACCAGGCCATGGGCTTTCCCGTGGAGATGTTCCCGGTTCTGTTCGCCATCCCGCGCACCTCGGGCTGGCTGGCCCAATGGCAGGAGATGCTGCTCGACAAGGAGCAGAAGATCGGCCGGCCCCGGCAGCTTTATCTCGGCGCGAGCCGGCGCGACTACGTGCCGATCGATCAGCGTTGAGCAGAGGCGTCGGCGAGGGGAAATGAAGCTGGCGGCGCTGGTGCTGATGGCTGGCCTGGCCATTCAAGGTCAGGACTTCGACGTGTTGATTGTCGGCGGCCGTGTGGTGGACGGCACGGGGAACCCGTGGTTTTTCGCCGACGTGGGGCTGCGCGGCGGCCGCATCGCGGAGGTGGGGAAACTTGGGCGGCGCGCGGCCCGGCGCACCGTGGACGCCTCCGGCCTGGTGGTGGCCCCAGGCTTCATCGACATACACAACCATTCCGATTTCACCATCCTCGAGGACGGCGACGCCCAAAGCATGGTCCGGCAGGGGGTCACTTCGATGATTTTGGGCGAGGGCGGCTCGGCCGCCCCGCTCGGCGGCAAGCAGGGTCCGCCGCCCGCCGGCGCCGACTGGACGGACCTGGAGGGCTACTTCCGGCGCCTGCTTCGCCAGGGCGTCGCCACCCATATCGGCACCTTCGTCGGATCGAGCCAGATCTGGACGTATGTGCGCGGCGAGCGCCCGGGCCCGCCCAGCCGGGAGGAGGTCGCCCAGATGGAGGCGCTCGTGCGCCAGGCCATGGAGCAGGGCGCGCTCGGCGTGGCAAGCTCGCTGAGCGGACCGCCCGGCTCCTGGATCGACACCGAGACGCTGGTGGCGCTGTGCCGCGCCGCAGCCCCCTACGGCGGCATCTATGCCACCCACATGCGGACGGAGGGCGAGGGCGTCTTTGAAGCCCTGGAGGAGGCGCTCGGGATCGGCCGCCGGGCGGGCGTGCGCGTCGAGATCATTCATCTGAAGATCGCCGATCACAAGCTCTGGCGACGCATGCCGGAGCTGATCGCCCGGATCGACGCGGCGCGCCGGAGGCTCCAGGAAGTGGAGGCGCACGTCTATCCTTACCGCGCCGGCCAGAACAACCTGGCGAGCATCATCCCGCCCTGGGCCCACGAGGGCGGCGCCCACGCGATGATCGCCCGGCTGAAGGATCCGGCGTTGCGCCCGCGCCTGGAGCGCGAGATTCTCGAGGGCATCCCGGGGTCGAACTGGTACAACCATTACACGGCCGCCGGAAGCTGGGAGGGAATCCTCCTCGTTTCGCTCTCGAATCCGGCCTACAAGCGCTTCGAGGGCCGGCGCATGAGCGAGGTGATCGCCCAGCTCGGCGGCGCGCCTGTAGACGTACTCTTCCGCCTGCTGATCGACAACAACGGCTCGGTGCCGGCCATCTATTTCCACCACTCCGAGGAGGACATGCGCTACGCGCTCGGCCAGCCGTTTGTTTCCATCGGCTCCGACGGCGCGGCGTTGAAAGCCGAAGGGCCGCTTGCGCGCGGTCATCCCCACCCCCGCTACTACGGAAGCTTTCCGCGCGTGCTCGGCCGGTATGTCCGCCAGGAGAAGGTCCTGACGCTCGAAGAGGCGGTACGAAAGATGACCTCGGCCAACGCCGCCAAGATTCGAATTCAAGACCGCGGGCTCATCCGGCCGGGCATGTGGGCCGACATCGCCATCTTCGATCCGGAGCGCATCATCGACCACGCCACATTCGAGAAGCCGCACCAGTACGCCACCGGCGTCGAATATGTGCTGGTTAACGGCGAGCTCGTCGTGGATCGCGGCCGTCACACGGGGGCGCGCCCGGGTCGCATCCTCTACGGTCCCGGCCGCCGTGTGGCGGAATGAGCCTTCCGGCCGGTGTTAGGCTGAGGGTATGGGCGCGCTGCTGGCCGCTTTAGCGCTCGCCGCAGCCCTTCCGGTCGAGACCGAGGAGCTTCATGCCGCGGTGCGTGCCGGTGATTTGGCGCGGATCCGGCAACTGCTCGACGCCGGCGCTCAGGTGAACGCGAGGAACTCGCTCGGCGGCACGGCGCTGCACGATGCGGCCTGGAGCGGCAACCTCGCCGTGACCGAGCTGCTTTTGGCCCGGGGCGCCGATCCGAACGCCCGGCACGCCGAAGGGGGCTCCACCCCGCTGCACTACGCCGTCATCACGAATCACCCGGAGGTCGTCGCGCGCCTGCTGGCCGCCGGCGCCGACATTCACGCCCGCTCGGGCGGCGGCTCCACCGCCTTGCATCTGGCGGCCAATCGCGGCTACCGCGAGGTGCTGGCGCTGCTGCTCAACCGGGGCATCGACGCCAACGTCACGGACGCCTCCGGCTCGAC
>ENA-ORXB01002414-ORXB01002414.1-sediment-metagenome-genome-assembly--contig:-NODE-2414-length-16088-cov-3.265255_pt1 | contig 16088 bp, 13 predicted proteins | sample MGYA00237863_ERZ511475 | MGnify/ENA primary metagenome ERZ511475 (study PRJEB26305, sample SAMN06343858) | sediment metagenome | isolation source: hot spring sediment | place: Canada: British Columbia... | reverse complement strand
TTCGCTGCCGTCCTCCTGGCGGAACACCTTCCAGAGGCCCCGCCCCTCCAGGGCGGGCTCGGCGGCCGCGGCGCCGGGGGCCGGGGGCGCCGCGGCCGCCTGAAGCCAGACAAGCGCGGCGAGCCCGCTGATAAGGAAGGTGCGCCTCGGAAACCCGATTCTCATCCCGCCCTCTCTCCCTCCGTTACTTCTGCTCGACCGGCACCGGCAGCTTCACCGCACAGCAGCTCTCGCCGGCCGTGTGGGTGCTTTTCTGATGTTCCAGCTCGAAATCGATCACCTGCTTGAGGTTCTGCCAGGGGATCTGCGCGCTGATGCGGCGGCCGTTGATGAACAGGGTCGGCGTCGAGTTCACCTGCAAGGCCCGCCCTTCGGCGACCGAGCGGTCCACTTCGGCTTCCGTCACGCGCTTGTCCAGGCAGTTGCCCAGCTTGAAGTCGTCCAGCTTGCCGAGGGATCTGGCGAATTCCAAGAACTTCGTCTTGAAGTTCGCCGGATCGAGCTCGGCCTGGTTGGCGAAGACCCAGTCGTGGTAGTTCCAAAAGGCCTCCTCCGATTCGCGGTAGACACAGCGGCCGGCAATGGCGGCCAGGCGCGCCCAGGGGTGGATCTGGTCGAGCGGGAAGTCCTTGAAATAGAGCCGGACCTGCTCGGGATAGGTCTGGAGGAGGTTCTCGCGCAGCATGCGGCCTTCCTGGGCGCAGTAGCCGCACTGGAAATCGCTGAAGATGATGATGGACACGGGCGCTCCCGGGCCGCCGAGAGCGGGTTGGCCGTCGGTGTTGAGCTTGGCCAGCTCCTGTGCGAAGGGGCTCCGGTTGACGTCGTAGACGAGCGCGCGCACGATCTTCCGGCCATCCTTGGAGACGTAAAAATCCTGCTCCTGCGCGGCGCCGCCGGCGGAGGCCCGGACGCGGACCGCCAGCAGCCCCGGCAGCTCCGAGGGCTTGGGATCGGAGATCGTGACCTGGATTTGCGGGCCCCAGAGAAACAGGTGGCGAATGTAGGCCTCGAGCGTCGCCTTGTCCAGGGCGGACTTTGGCCCGTCAGCCGGCAGCGCGAGCAAGCCCAGAAAGAGAAAAGCGAAGAGCAGGCGCATTTCTTTCATCTTATCCGATGAGTTACAGGACCGGCCCGATGCGCCAGGGCACGAACTCATTGTGGCCGAGGCGCTCGGAGGCCGTCCGCTCCCCCGAGGCGACGCGAAGCAGCAGCTCGAAGATCTCGCCGCCGACCTCCGCGACGCTAGCCTCGCCGTCGGCGATGCGGCCGGCGTTGACGTCCATGTCCTCCCGCATGCGGTAGAAGGTGTGGCTGTTGGAGGAGATCTTGATCACCGGCACGGTGGGGAAGCCGGTGGCGCTGCCGCGACCGGTGGTGAAGGCGAAGATGTTAGCGCCGCCGGCGGCCAGCCCGGCGAGCGAAACCGGGTCGTAGCCCGGCGTGTTCATGAAGACGAACCCCGGCGTGCGAATCGCCTCGGCGTAGTCGACGGCGTCCATCATCGGCGTGGTGCCGGCCTTGATGACCGCGCCCAGGGATTTCTCGAGAATGGTGGTCAAGCCGCCGTCTTTGTTTCCCGGACTGGGGTTGTCATCGAAGGTGCTGTCGAAACGGCCGAGGTAGGCCTTGTAGGAGTTGACGAAGCCCAGGAAGCGCTCGGCGACGGCGCGGCTGCGCGAGCGTTTCACCAAGAGGTGCTCGGCGCCGAAGGTCTCCGGCGTCTCCGCCAGCACCGCGGTTCCCCCACAGGCGACCAGCAGATCGGAGCAGTGGCCGAGCGCCGGGTTGGCGGTGATGCCGGAGAAAGAGTCCGATCCGCCGCACTGAAGCCCAAGGACGAGCTTGGAGGCGGCCAGCTCCACCCGCCGGTCGGCGGCGGCGCGCTCGATCATTCGCCAGACCTCGCGGCGGGTCGCCTCGACGGCCGCCCGCGTGCCCCCGGTCTCCTGCAAAGTAAGGATCGCGAGCCGGCCGGTGGCGGTGGTCGGCGAGGCGTAGCGCTCCACCCGGTTGACCTCGCAGCCCAAGCCGACCAGCACCGCCCCGGCCACATTCGGGTGGAGCATGATGCCGGCGAGCGTCCGCTCGAGCTGCTCGGTGTCGGCTCCGATGGCGATGCCGCAGCCGCCCTCGATCGGAAAGGCGGCCACGCCGTCGACGCCCGGCGGCATCGTGTCGTTCTCGAAGCTCCGCGCGGCGACCGCGACGGCATAGGCGGCGCAGTTGCTCGCCGCCACGACGGCGATGTAGTTGCGCGTGCCCGCGCGTCCGTCCTCCCGCAAGTAGCCGAGAAAGGTGGGCGTCGGCACCGAGGGTTCAGGCCATGCAAGCTCGCCCGCCGGAAACTCGTAGTCGACGGTGCGCTCCTCGTAGGCGAGGTTGTGCAAATGCACGTGCTCACCCGGCTCAATCAAACGGCTGGCGCGGCCGATCATCTGGCCCCATCGCCGGACCGGCTCGCCCGCCCGGATCGGCGCAAGCGCCACCTTGTGCCCCGGAGGCACCGGCTCGCGGACCCTCGTCGTAGCGCCTGCGATGAACTCGAAGCCGGGCGCAAGCGGCACTCGGGCGACGCCGACGTTGTCCGTTTCGTGCAGGCGGATGACAGCGTTGGTCGAGTTGGGAAGATTGACAAGCAATGACGGATTCATACGATGCGGCCAAGGCTGGACCACGCCGCCCTCGGGCGCCGGTGGTTGGCCCGGCCCGAAGTTTTCGCCCCTGGGGCCATTATACGCTGGAGGGGTGCTGCGCTCTTGCCTGACGGCGGCCGCCGCCGGCGTGGCGGTGTATTTGCTCTACTTTTTCGGCCTCAATGACGTGGGCCTGCTCGGACCGGACGAGCCGCGCTATGCCGCCATCGGGCGCCAGATGGCCCTCTCCGGCGACTGGGTGACGCCGCGGTTGTGGGGCGAGCCCTGGTTTGAGAAGCCGGCGCTCCTTTATTGGATGACGGCTCTCGGCTTCCGGGCGGGCTTGGGCGCCGAGCTGGCGCCCCGCCTCCCGGTAGCCCTGACCAGCCTGGCCTTCCTCGTCTTTTTCCGCCGGCGGCTCGAGCGCGAGTTCGGCTGCCGCGCTTCCTGGTACGCCACCGCAATGCTGGCAACCAGCGCCGGCTGGGTGGCGTTCAGTCATGTGGCGGTGATGGATCTGCCCCTGGCGGCCGCGTTTTCGGCCTCACTGCTGGTGAGTTTCGACTGGATCCGTACGGGCAGCCGGAAGGCGGCCGCCATCGCCGGTGCTTTGCTGGGGCTGGCGGTCCTGGCCAAGGGGTTAGTGCCCGTGGCGTTGGCGGCCCCACTTGTCTGGTTCGGGCGGCGCAAGCCGAACGCGCTCTTCTGGTATGGCGGCGCCGCCGTGCTTTGCGCAGCGCCTTGGTACGTGGCCTGCGCGGCGCGCCACGGCCGGGCCTTTCTGGAAGAGTTCTTCTGGAGGCACCATCTGGAGCGTTTTGCCAGCGAGACGATCCAGCACGTGCAGCCGTTTTGGTTTTACGTGCCGGTGCTGGCAGCGGCCCTCGTCCCCTGGACGCCGCTGCTGGTCTGTGGATTTCGGCGAGAGCACTGGAGCGACCCCAGGCGGCGCTGGCTGCTCGTGTGCTTCCTGTTCGGTTTCGTCTTCTTCTCGGCGGCCATCAACAAACTGCCCGGCTACCTGCTGCCGCTGCTTCCCGCCATCTGCGCTCTGCTGGGGCCGGCGGCCGCCGAGGCGCGCAAGCTCGGCGGGGCCGTGGCGACGGGCGCCGTCTTGTTGGTGCTCGCTCCCTGGACGGCGGCGGTGCTGCCGGAAGCCCTGCGGGTGGGCCTGTCACGGGCCGGGCGGCCGGAGCTGCCCCTCGGCCCGTTGACTGCGGTCTTGCTGCTGGCCGGGCTGGTGTGGTGGTTGGAGCGCAGCGGCAGGCGGGACCACGCCGTAGCCGCCCTCGCCGCCGGCGCGGCCGCAGGGGTGCTCTTGCTCAAGCTGGCCGCCTTCCCGGTGCTCGATCGGGAGGTCTCGGTGCGCGCCCTCTGGCGCCAGATCGAGCCGCGGCGCGAGCTGGTGTGCCTGGAGCCTCTACACCGGAGCTGGCGTTATGGCCTGAACTATTACGCGGTGACGCCCCTGCCCGCCTGCGAGGAGCGCGACCTGCCTTTTCGCGTCACCCAAAAGCCGGGCCTGCCGGCCGAGCTTGCGCCGGCACGGCCCTCAGCCGTGCCGGGGGCCGGGTCACTTCTTGGGTTTTAGCGCCTTCTCGACCTTCTCGAGCAGCGCTTTCGTCTCGGGGGTCTCCGGTATACTCTTGAGCGCTTCCAGAGCTCTCTCGTTCAGTAACTGGAACTTATCCGGCTCGTTCATCTTGGCGGGGGCGTACAACTGGGAGAGCCCGTGGAGCTGCTTGGCCATGCCCAGCAGGAACGTCTCCTTGGGGACCGTCACGTTCTGGCCCGAGAAGATCTGCTGGGCTTTGGCGGCGTCCTCCTCGGCGCCGACGGCGGTCGAAGCCACCATCAGGATGGCGCGTTCGATGGCGCGCCGCTCGGCCGTGGCCAGCTCGGTCTCCGACAAGGCGATTCCCTGGCCGGCCTTGGTCAGCTCGGCCACCGGCAGCGGGTTGCCGCTCGGGTAAGGGAAGGCAATGGGAATGGCCGCACCGGGGCCGGTCTTTTCAAACGCCAGGAAGCTCTCGGCGAAGTTCATGGTGCGGCGGTTGGCCTGGCTGCGGTAGACGTTCATCCGGCGGCGAAACTCCGTGGCCGCCTTCTCGTTCATGCGCGCGCCCGCCTCGAAGGCTTCCGCCAGGTCGATGTAGCCTCTGGCCAGGCCCGCCGTCAGCACCAGCCGGAAAGGCTGGGCGCGCTCGGTAAACTCCCCGCCGGGGGCGATGAGCGGCTGTAGGTGATCGATTGCCTTGAGATAATCCCCCATGCGGTAGGTGTCCTGCGCCGCCTGCCAGAACCACGGCGGCGTGTTCGGCGCCGGACCGGTGGCGCAGGAAATCAGACTAAGTGCCAGGCACAGGAGAAACGGGATGCGGAGGGGGGAAAGCTGGGCTCCGGAAACCATGATGCCTCCTGGTCCTAGACTGCTATCACAGTCAATGCGCCTGATTCAAGCGGTGGGGAAGTCTCGACGTGCGGGGCGGTCTCACGGTCCACGGTAGAGCTTCTCGCCCGCTTCGACGGCGACGGGCAGGTGATTCTGTTTGGGCGGAAGCGGGCAGGTCGTGTAGGGCGTGAAGGCGCATGGCGGATTGAAAGCCTTGTTGAAGTCGAGCACCACCGTGCCGTCCTTGGGCAGCGGAGCGTAGAGGAAGCGCCCGGCCGGATAGGTAGTTTTACCGCTGGTCAGGTCCTTGAAGATGAGGAAAAGTTCCGCGCCGCTCCGGGCCGGCTCGAGCCGCAGGCGCCGCCCCTGAACGTCGAACTCCAAGTATCCCGGAGCGTCGAACTCCTGAGGCTCTCCGATGGTCGAACCGACGCGCAGCGTGCGCGGCTCCGGATAGGGGGTGAAGCGGGCTGTGACGCGCCAGGCGGCGTCGACCGGATACCAGCGCAGGCCGGTAAACTGCCTGCGGAAGCCGCTGTTGCGGTCTCGGAGGCGGATCGCGTAGCGGTCTCCCCGCCGGATGACCAGCAAGCTCAGGTCGCCGACGGTGGCGATCGTGGGAGGGCCCGGGGCGTCGGGCTGCATCTCCAGCGGTGGGCCGGGCCGGTCGGCCCAGCGCAGGAGCGTCCGGCCGTTGGAATGCTCGAACGTCCCCGCGCGGGGCGGAGCGGAGCCCGGAGGCAGGACGATGTCGCAGGAGGGATCCGTGCCGAAACTGTTCGATCCCTGTTTCAGCCAGAAAAGGCCGACCACCGTGAGCCAGCCGTCGTCGGCGGTGAGCCGCTTCTCGCGCTCGCGGCGCCAGGCCTCGATTTCGGCCAGATAGGCGTCGGCGGCCGGCCAGAGGCTGGTCGCAACCAGCGACAGGACAGCGGCCCTGAGTGCGCCTTGCATCCGATATCCGCTCCGGTCTCCGCACCAGCATACGCTAGCCGGGCTGGGGCTCGCCAGGCGCTTCTTTGACATTGACCTGGCCGGGCTGGGAAGATGGGGAATCATGGAACCTAACTTGCAGCCGGACGCTGTCCCCTCCGTCAAGCCGGGGGATACTGTTCGGATTCACTATACCTGCCGCCTGGAGGACGACACGATTTTCGCCACCACCCGCCACCGCGAACCGCTGGAGTTCGTCGTGGGCGAGCCGCAGATTATTCCGGGACTTCAGGAGGGGGTCCTCGGGATGAAGGTCGGCGAGGCGAAAACCTTCAAAGTCGCTCCGGAAAAAGCGTTCGGGCTATACCACGAGGAGATGACGGCGACGGTGGATCGGAGCCTGGTGCCGCCGGAGTTGGAACTGGAGATCGGAACCTCGCTGCGGGTCCGCCATGCCGACGGTCACGAGTCCGACGTCCGCGTGACGGGACTCACCGAGACGACGGTGACAATCGATGGCAACCATCCGCTGGCCGGCAAGGAGCTGACGATGGAGGTCGAGTTGGTCGAACTCGTGGAGGCGTGAGCGGGCAGGTCTCCGCCCCAATCGAGGCGTTTCCATGAGGTTGGGGATCGACTTCGGCACGACGCGCATCGTCGTGGCGCTCGTCGACCGAGGCAACTATCCGGTCATCAGCTTCGAGACGCCGCAGGGCGAGCGAAGCGGCTGGTATCCGCCGCTGGTGGCCGTGCGCGGCGCCGAGCGCCGCTACGGCTGGGAAGCTTGGGAGAGCCAGCAGGAGGCCGGCTGGACGATCATCCGCTCGCTGAAGCGGTACCTGGAGGATGCCGGGCCGCACACCATCCTGGAGATAGCCGGCGAGAGGGTGCGGATGCTCGAGTTGCTCACCGAGCTGGCGGCGTCGCTGAAGGCCGCGCTCGCCGAGCGCTCGACACTGGAGGCGCCGGCCGGCGAGCCGCTCGAGGTCATGCTCGGCGTGCCGGCCAACGCCAACGGCAACCAACGTTTCTTGACGGTCGAGGGGTTCCGGCGGGCGGGTTTCGAGGTGCTGGGCCTGCTGAATGAGCCTTCGGCGGCGAGCATCGAATTCGTACACGCCAACCAGGGCAAACTCCCCGTGCGGGGCAAGGGGATGCTGCTCGTCTACGATCTCGGCGGAGGCACCTTCGACGCCTCGCTGGTGAGCGCCGAGGAGCGCCAGTTTTGCGTGATCGCCTCCGAGGGGATTCCGACGCTCGGCGGCGACGACTTTGACAATCTGCTGGCGGAGATGGCGCTCGAGGAGGCCGGCATCGGCGCGGCCGAGCGAGACGCACTCACACAGGCGCAGTGGTTTCGCCTTCACGAGGAGTGCCGCCAGAAGAAGGAGGCGCTACACCCCAATACCCGGCGCATTACCGTCGATCTGGGTACGGTGGATCCGAACTGGGAGCCGGTGACGCTCGCCGTGGACGCCTTCTATGAGCGCTGCCGCCCGCTGGTCGACGAGACGGTGCTGGCCGTCGAAGATCTGTTGCGGGCCCGCCAGGCCGAGCCGGACTTACTTTATGTCACGGGGGGCGGCAGCGAGTTGCCGCTGGTGCCGCGCGCGCTGCGCGAAGTGTTCGGGCGGCGGGTGAGGCGCTCCACTTACATGTACTCGGCGACGGCAATCGGCCTGGCGATCCAGGCCGACGAGCAGGCCGGCTATGTGCTTCGCGACACCTTCACCCGTTACTTCGGCGTCTGGCGCGAGGCCGATTGCGGTCGCACGATTGTCTTCGATCCCTTGTTCGCCAAAGGCACCCCTTTGCCGGTGCCGGGCGAAGCAAACCTGCGGGTGTCGCGGCGCTACCGGCCGGCCCACAACGTCGGCCACTTCCGCTATCTGGAGTGCAGCCACCGGGCCGAAGACGGGCGCCCGTTGGGGGATATCACGATCTGGGACGAGATCCTGTTCCCGTTCGATCCCGCCTGGCGGGACCGCAGTGACTTGGCCTCGGCGCCGATCGAGCGTTGGGAGGGCGCCTGGAGCCAGGAGATCGAGGAGTCTTACTCGTGCAGTGCCGGCGGCGTGGTCACCGTCGAGATCGCCAATCTGACGGCAGGCTACCGGCGGACTTACCAGCTCGGCCGGTGGGCCGTTCCCAGCGAGCCGATCGTTCCGGGTAAAGGCAAAGACCGAAGGCGTCGGCGAAGAGCCGCCGGACGCGGCTGAGCTTGGCCGGCGGCCTCCTCCCCCAATTAGACACGAGCCGTGGCAAATTGCTACAATCAGCACTAAAGAGGCACCGTTTCATGGCCCCGAAGCCCGCATTTGCCCAGAACGCACAAATCGAACATCCGAAGTTCGGCTGCGGCACCGTCGTTTCTTGCGATGACGAGTATGTGATCATCCACTTCGACGATCACGGACAAAAGAAGTTTATCTCCTCGATTGTGGTTCCCAATCTGAAGAAGATCGACCGCCAGCCTCCGAATCGGACCAAGAGCCGGCGCCCGAAGACCAAGAAGGCCACCGGCACGGCCGAGTAAGCTCGCCTGGAGAACGCGCCGCACCGGCGCGCGAAACTCGCCTGCGACTTTTCGCTCTCCGCAGCACTACTACCACAGATCCCCGGAAGGGATAGCCACATGCGTCGTGCCGAAGTTCTGCTTACCGCTCTGGCGCTGTTGCCGCTCCCGCCGGCGGCGGCGGGGGCCGAGGACCCCGCCTATGCCCACCTCGAGCAGGCGTATTCCGCCCTGCGGGGGAAGGATTATGACGCGGCCATCGCCGCCTTCCGCCGGGCCGTCGAGGCGGCGCCCGACCGCGCCTCGATTCGGAAGGATCTGGCTTACACGCTCTTGAAAGTCGGCGAGAACAAGGCGGCCCGGGACGAATTCGGCGAGGCGATGCGGCTGGATCCCAGCGACCACCATGTGGCGCTCGAGTACGCGTTTCTGTGTTTTGAAACGCGCGAAGAGGCGATGGCGCGGCGGATCTTCGATCGAATCCGCCGGATCGGCGAAGGCGACGCGCGCCGGACCGCCGAACAGGCGTTTGAGAATGTCGACCGCCCGCTCCGGGAGGGCATCGCACGGTGGAAGCGCGTGGTGGAGATGGACCCGAACAACTTCAGCGCGCACTGGGAGCTGGCCCGGCTGGCCGAGCACCGCGACGAGCTCGAGCTGGCGCTCCAGCATTACCAATACGCCTGGCGATTGCGGCCCGACCGGCGCCGCCTGCTGGTCGACATGGGGCGGATCCTCCGGGAGCTGGGGCGCACCGAGGAGGCCCGCACGGCGCTGCTTGCCGCCTCGCGCGGGGCTGAGCCGCGTGTGGCCGAGGAGGCACGCGCGCTGCTCGATGCGCGCTACCCCTATGTCTACGAGTTTGAACGCGCCCTGGAACTCGACCCCACCAACGTCGATCTGCGCCGCGAACTGGCGTACCTGCATCTGGCTATGGGCAACCGCCAGGCCGCGGAAAACGAGTTCCGCCGCATCGTCGAGGCGGCGCCCGAGGATCTGCTTTCGGTGGCGCAGTTGGGATTCCTTTACTTGGGGCGGAAGGACTTCGAGGGCGCCCGGCCGCTGCTCGAGCGTGTGCTCGCCTCCGGCAACGAGGAGCTGGCCGATCGTGTCCGCCGGGTTCTGCACCTGCCCCAGAGCTTGAAGCGACCTCCGGAGACTCCTCCCAAGAAGGTCTCGGTCGAGGCCAAAGTGCTGGCCGAAAGAAGCTACCAGGCGGGTTATCTCAAGGACGCGATGAAGTATTTCACCATCGCCCACCTGAACGATCCCGTGGACTTCGAGGTGATGCTCAAGCTCGGACAGACTTACAACTTGCTGCGGCGGGACGAGGAGGCCATCCTGTGGTTCGACCTGGCGCGGCGCAGTCCGGATGCGGCCGTCGCGCAACAGGCCGAGCGCTCCTACCGGAATTTGCGGCCGGCGCTGGCGCGCTTCCGCACCACGCTCTGGTCGCTGCCTTTGTACTCGACGCGCTGGCGCGACCTGTTCGCCTATGCGCAGATGAAGACCGAGGTCAGCCTGGGCAGGATCCCCCTGCTGCCTTATATCTCGGTGCGCTTTGCCGGTGATGCGCGCCGGAGTGTGGGCTCCGTGGTGCCGCAGTATCTGTCGGAAAGCTCGTTCATCTTCGGCGTGGGCATCCGCACCGTGGTCTGGAAGGGGATGTTCGCCTGGGCCGAGGCCGGCTCCGATGTCAGCTATCTGGACCGCCGCGACCGAGCCGGCCGCATGGCGCCGGACTACCGCGGCGGCTTTTCGATCGGCCGGGGCTGGGGGAACTTCCTGGGCGGGGAGTCTTCGGGGCCGTTCTTTGACACCTTCTTCGACGGCGTCTTCATGAGCCGCTTCTCCAACGCCGTACTGGGGAGCGCCCGAAACCGGTTCGGCTACACCCTCCCGGCGGCGCTCGGAGGCCTGGAGACGCAGTTTTACTGGAACGGCAACCTGACGGTGGATTCCAAGCGACAGATCTGGGCCAACTTTATCGAATCCGGCCCGGGCTTGCGCTTCCGCTGGAGGTCGATGCCGCGCTCGATGTTCTTCACCGTGGATGCGCTCCGCGGGCGTTACCTGATCGAGGGGCATCCGCGGGGGCGCGATTACTACGACCTTCGGGGAGGAATGTGGTATGCGTTCAGCCGGTAGGCTTCTGGCGGTGCTGGTTTTGGCGGGGGCCGCTGCGGCGGCGCCGGAGACGTCCGCCCCGCGCCCGACCTTCTTCTACCACGTGGCGGGCGACGAGCCGGGCCCCTGGCCGGAGATCCTCTCCGCACTGGGGCTGATGCCCGAGGCGGCGGGCCATTCCGGCGTCTTCGTCGTCCGCACCGGACCGGCCGAGCTCGCCCCGCAATGGCGGGAGCGCGTGCAGCGCGGGGCAATCCTGGTGCTCGAGGGGGATTCCGAGCTGGCCGCCGCCTTCGGATTCCGGCCGAGTGAGCGGCGCGTGCCGGTACGCAACGTCCTCGACGTGCACGATCCCAAGCTGAGCATCATCTGGGAACGGCAGCTGGAACTGCCTGTTTTTGAGCTGCCGGAAGGAGCGCGGGTGTTTGCCCAAGAGCGCTGGAGCGGCTCGCCGCTGGTGGCCGGACTGAGGTCGGGCGCCGGCGGCGTGTTGTGGGTCGCGGTGACGCCCGGCGAACACGGCCATGAGCGCTTCCCCTATCTGTTTCAGGCCCTTCGTGATCTGGGCTTCGAGCCCCCGTTTCGCTCCAACCGGCTCTGGGGCTTCTTCGACGGCCCTTACCGCAGCCGCGTGGATCTGGAGTACTTCGCCCGGCGCTGGCGGCGCGCCGGAATTCATGCCCTTCAGGTCGCCGCCTGGCATTACTTCGAGCCGGACGCCCAGCGCGACGCCTGGCTGCAGGCGTTGATCGAGGCCTGTCACCGCCAGGCGATTCTGGTCTACGCCTGGCTGGAGCTGCCGCACGTGAGCGAGGCGTTCTGGAACGCGCATCCGCAATGGCGGGAGAAGACCGCGGTGCTCCAGGACGCCTTTCTGGACTGGCGCAAGCTCATGAACCTCGCCAATCGCGACTGCTATGCCGCGGTGGCCCGGGGCACCCACGCTCTCATCGACCGGTTCGACTGGGACGGCGTGAACCTGGCCGAGCTGTACTTTGAATCGCTCGAAGGGCATGAGAATCCGGCGCGCTTCACTCCGATGAACGAGGACGTGCGGCGCCAGTTCCAAGCCGGCCACGGCTTCGATCCGCTCGAGCTGTTCCGCCCGGACTCGCCGCGGCATTACTCGAAGAATCCGGAGGGATTGCGGCAGTTTCTCGAGTATCGGGCCCACCTGACGCGCCGGATGCAAGAGGAGTGGATCGCCGAAATCGAGCGGGCGCGCGGGCGCAAGCCGCATCTCGATCTGGTGCTGACTCATGTCGATGACCGCTTCGATACACGGATGCGCGATCTGATCGGGGCCGATGCGGCGGCCCTGCTGCCTTTGCTGGACCGCCATCGGTTCACCTTTCTGATCGAGGATCCGGCGACGGTCTGGCACTTGGGGCCGAAGCGGTATCTGGAGATCGCGCGGCGCTACGAGCCTCTGACGCCGCACGCCGAGAAGCTGGCGATCGACATCAACATCGTCGAGCGCTATCAGGACGTCTACCCGACGCGGCAGCAGACGGGCATCGAGCTGTACCAGTTGCTCCACGTGGCCTCCCAGGCTTTCGCTCGCGTCGCCGTCTATGCCGAGCATTCCATCCTGGCGGCCGACCTTGGGCTGTTGCCCTCGGCGATGGCGGCCGTCCGGCGCGTGGCGCAGCTCCAGGACCGGCTCGTCGTCGAGTCTCGCTTCGGCGTGGGCGTGCCCTGGCGCGGGCCGGCGAAGCTGAACGGGCGCCTGTGGCCGTTCGCCAGCGAGGATACGGTCTGGCTGCCCGCGGGCGCGCACGCGCTGGAGCCGGCCGAGGAGCCGGCGCCGCTGCTGCTGATTGATTTCAACGGGGAGCTGCGCAGCGCCTCGGCGACGCCGGCCGGCCTGGAGTTCTCCTACGAAAGCGACTCGCGGGCCATCGCGGTGCTCGCGCGGCGCCCGGCGCGGGTGGAGATCGACGGCGAGCCGGCCTCGGTGCGCCTGGTCGAGGACGGGGACCGGGTGATCCTCTTCCTGCCGCGCGGGCAACATCTGGTGAGCCTGGAAGCCTGGCAGGCCTCGGCGGCCCGGTAGCGGGGCGAGCCTCTCAACTCACAAGGCCCTCCGTCCGATGAAAGGGTAGTGCGGTGCACCGGATCTTTCCTGCTCGGATGGTTGATCGCCGGCCCGGCTTTTGGGGAGAGGCCGCCCGATCCGTACCAGGCCGCGCGCGCGATGATGGAGGCTTCCGTCGCCCGGCAGAGGGAATCGGTCCGCCGGCAGGCGTCGGCCTCGGCGGCGGGGGAGCGCTCGGACTGGTTCACGGTGCCGTGGGCCGGCTCCGGGCTCGAGGCCGAGCCGGATCAGGCAGTCGAGGACTGTCCACCGATCCCGCCGCACGAGCTCAAGGACTACATCGAAGAGATCGCCCGGCGTCAGGGGTTCACCCCGGACCTGTTGCGGGCGGTCATCGAGCGGGAGTCGGGCTTTCGTCCTTGCGCGGTCTCCTCGAAAGGCGCGCAGGGGCTGATGCAGTTGATGCCGGAGACGGCGGCCGAACTCGGCGTCAGCGATCCGTTCGATCCGCAGGAGAACATCGCCGCGGGCGCGCGGTTTCTGAGCCGGTTACTCGAGAAGTACAAAGGCGACATCAGGCTGGCGCTGGCGGCCTATAACGCCGGGCCGGCGCGAGTGGACGCCTTTGAGGGACTGCCGCCGATTCCGGAGACAGTCAACTATGTGGCCGACATTCTCAGGCGGCTGAGCCGCGCGGGCCGGTAGCGGCGGTGGCGAGGGATCGGCAACCCTTCAACACTGGCGCGATCCATCCGATAAGGCCAGAGGGGCTGAACTTAGAGCAGCGCCGCCCGATCCTCAATCGCAGCGCCGGTCTCGCAAAGGAGATGGCACCGAAACGGAGCGTGAGCCGCAACAGGGGCCTGGAACACACGGTGGCGGGGACGCAAGCCTTGCTGGACTGGCGGCCGGAGGCACCGCCCGGGGCCTGGCAACCGAAGGTGCTCATCATCGACGCGGCCGACTCCAGCCGCCGCGTGTTGCGGTCGATGCTCCGGCAGGAGGGGTGCGTTCTTCTGGAGGCCTCACGGGCTGAGGAGGCGCTGGCCATCCTCGAACGCGAAGAGGTCGATCTGATCATCCTCGAGATGGCTCTGCCCGAGACCGACGGCGTCGAGCTCTGCGCCCGGCTTAAGGCCGATCGTCGGACGAGGCTCGTGCCGGTGCTGATGCTGACGAGCGTTCCCGGCATCGAGCGCGAGATCCTGTGCATCCACTCCGGCGCCGACGACCTGCTGGCCAAGCCGCTGCACCCCCAACTGATGCGCATGCGGGTGCGGGCGATGCTGCGGCACAAGGCGGCGCTCGATAGGCTCGAGCAGGCCGAGACGATCCTGTTTGCGCTGGCTCAGTCGATCGAGGCCCGCGACCGGTACACGCACGGGCACTGCCAGCGTTTAGCGGCTTTTAGCGTCGCCCTCGGAAAGGCACTGGGCCTGAGACTGGAGGACTTGGTGGCGCTCTATCGCGGCGGGTATCTGCACGACATCGGCAAGGTGGGGATTCCCGATGCCATCCTGTTCAAGCCGGGTCCACTGACTGACGAGGAGTGGGAGCAGATGCGGCAGCACCCGATCATCGGCGAGGAGATCTGCCGTCCGATGAGGACGCTGGCCGACGTGTTGCCGATCATCCGGCACCACCACGAGCGCTGGGACGGCTCGGGCTATCCCGACGGGCTGCGGGGCGAGAGCATTCCGTTGCTTGCCCGGATTCTTCAGTTGTCGGACATCTACGACGCGCTGATCACGGAGCGGCCCTACAAGCGCGCGCTGTCGCAGGCAGAGGCGCTCGCGGTGCTCGAGGAGGAGGCGCGCCGGGGCTGGCGCGATGCGGAGCTGGTGGCGATCTTCCGGGACGTGTGCCTGAGCGGGGTGAGCGTTCCGGAACCCACCCCCATCTCCGCTTCGCTCGAGAACCTGCGCCGGGGAATTCTGGGCGACATCGGAGTCGGCGCAGCGGCCAGACGCACCCCGTGAAGCGGTTCGGTCCCGTTCAGCCGGATTCGGGTAGAAACGCGGGCGTGCTGATGCCGGCGAAGGGTTGGAACCGGCCGCGTACTTGACAGACGTGCAGCTCGACGTTGCGCGCCCCACGGTCGTACATCCGGGCCACCAAGGCCGACTGCTCGGCCGGGAGCAAGAACAGTGTCGTGCGGCCCCGGAAGCGGTCCAGTTCACTGAGAATCAGCGCCTCGGCTTCCCGCTCGGAGCGGGCCACGCACGGGCCGACCATCTGGAATGAGCGATGGGCGCAGGAGAGGATAAAGCCGTCGACCGAGCCGGAGTCGCCCTCGTGGACGGAGGCGTGGAAGCAGCCCAGGGGATTTTCGATCGCGAAGCGATAGTCCAGCTCCCGGCTGATGCCGCTCACGGCCAGCTCGAGCCCGGCCATGCCGGCGACGTCGTCCAAAGTGGCGTCGCGTATCCGCGAAGCGCCGGCATCGGCGAGCTTGAGCCCGCCGGCGGGAACGGGCAGCACCATGTCCTGGAAGAGGTGGCGCGGCACGAAGCCGTGGCGCGTATAGAGCGAGAAGGAGTCCAGATTCAGAGCGCTCGAGGTGAGGCGCACCGGTTTCCCCTGCCGGTCGGCCACCTCGATGATGTAGCGCAGCAGCGCGCTCGCGGCGCCCGTGCCGAAATAGTTCGGGTGGACGTTCATGATGCCGAGGCCGACGTGGTGCGGGCGCGGGTGGTAGAAGCAGGAGCCGGCCAGCAGGCCGGATGCGGTGTCTCGGGCGACGATGCCGCAACCGGGCTCGAGGGCGTGATAGACCTCGAAGAAGACATCGGCCGCCGTCGGGTCGCCGGAGAAGATCGGCGGCCGGCCGTGCAGGCGGTACCAGAAATTGAGCGACACCTGAATCAGGGAAGCGACCTCGGGGCGGTCGCCGGAGCTCATCGGCCGGACCTCGAAGGGCATGACGATCGGGAGACGATTCTATCAGGAAACCGGAGCTTTGCCGGCTCGCGTCGCGTCGTGGCGCGGCGCAACGGGATCTGGATCGTCCCGGTGGTGTGCACCCGCCGGGCGGGTGTAATCTAAAGGGGAGGCTCGCAGCAGGCCGGAGCCGAAAGGGGTGCTGGCCGCCCCGAGGCGAACCCGGGCCGAAGCGCGCATGAAGCTTCGCTTTTCTCTGCCGATCTTCTGGCTGCTGCCCGTTTACGCAGCGCAGCCGGCCGCCAGTCCGGTGGGTTTCACCGAGGCGAAACAGTACCGGGTGTATCGCCGCTTGACGCTGCCCGGCTCGGTCGAGGCCGGCCTCGTCAGCCGTGTGGCGAGCGAAGTCGCCGGCCTAGTGACCGAGGTCCCCATCCGCGAGGGGGAACGCGTCAAGAAGGGGGAGCTGTTGGCGCGGCTGAGCGAGCGGAGCCTGGAGCTCAGCCGGCGCGCGGCCGAGGCGCAGCTCGAGGAGGCCGAGGCGCGGCAGAAGCTGGCGGAGCGCAA
>ENA-ORXB01002413-ORXB01002413.1-sediment-metagenome-genome-assembly--contig:-NODE-2413-length-16092-cov-3.133874_pt1 | contig 16092 bp, 12 predicted proteins | sample MGYA00237863_ERZ511475 | MGnify/ENA primary metagenome ERZ511475 (study PRJEB26305, sample SAMN06343858) | sediment metagenome | isolation source: hot spring sediment | place: Canada: British Columbia... | reverse complement strand
AAGCCGACACGGGTTCGCGCAGGGAACGCGTCGTCCTGCTCGGGCTGATTCTGCCCGGCTCTGTGGTCGATCGCGAGGCCCCGCTGGCCGAGTTGCGCCTGCTCGCGGAGACTGCGGTGGCGGAGGTGGTCGGCGCGCTGCGCGCGCAGAACCTGGCCGCGCCGGTCGGCCGCGTGACGGGCGACCTCGACGAGCGCACCATCCGGCTGCGTGGCCGGCTCGAGCGGCCGGAGTTTGAAGCGGCCCGGAACTCGCACGTGAGCATCCAGCTCGCCCTGCGCTCGCAAGAGGCGGTGGGCGATCTTTGGGTGGACGCGCTGCCGCTCACCGGCCCCGGCATGCCCATCGAGACCGTGAGCGTGCGCTGGGTCGAGTACGTCGTGGTCACCAGCAACACGCCGAACACTCCGGAGGAGGAGCTGGTGCGGAGAGCGCCGGCGCTGTTTCCCGACGCCCTGCTCGAAGAGTTTCCCATCACGGTGAAGAAGAACGAGACTCGGGCGCTTTGGATCACGGTCAGGGTCGCGGCCAATCAGGAGCCCGGCGTCTACCGCGGCGTTCTGCGCCTGCGCCAGGGCGCCGAGCCGCTCGCCGGCATCCCCTACCGGCTTCGGGTTCACGCCGCCACGGTTCCCTCGCCGGTGCCGCTCAACATCACCAATTACTTCAATCTGAGCGATGCGCACCTCCAGCAGTTTTACGGCTGCGCGCAGTTTAGCGACGCCTGGTGGGAGCTGATGCGCAACCTCGCGCGCTTCATGGGCCGCTACCACCAGACCTCGATCGGAGCCAACCCGGTGCGCCTGGCGCAGGCTGAAGTCGCCGGCGGGGCGCTCCGCTACGATTTCAGCCACTTCGAGCGGTTTGTGGAAACCTTCCAGGCGGCGGGCGTGCCCGGGCCGATCGAAGGCGGCAACCTGATGCACCGGCAGCGAGTGCGCAACGCCCCGCTGATGGTCCGCGCCTGGGTTCTGGAGGGCGGCCGTCCCCAGTTGCGCGACCTGGAGCGCACCGACCCCGGGGCGCGCGAGTTCTTGCGGACGTTCCTGCCCCAGCTCTACCGGTTGCTCGAGCGGCGCGGCTGGACGAAGCTCTATCTCCAGGGCATTCTCGACGAGCCGCACGAGTGGGAGCGCGAGGGGTTCCTTGAAACGGCGGAGCTGGTGCGCCGCCTGATGCCGGGCGTGCGGACGATCGAGCCGGTGGGCGCGCGGCAGGATCTCGGCTTCATGGAGAAGACGGTGGATATTTGGGTGCCGCAGCTGGGCACCTTCGACGACAAGCTCGAGCTGCTCGAGGCCCATGTGCGGCGCGGCGGCGAGGTCTGGTTCTACACCGCGCTCAGCCCCCGAGGCCGGTACATGAACCGCTTCATCGACTATTCCTTGCTGAAGACGCGCCTGCTGCACTGGATCAACTTCAAGTACGACTTCAAAGGGTTCCTGCACTGGGGCGGCAACTTCTGGGGACCGGAGCCGTTCAAAGACACGCAGCCGGTGATCAACGAAGGCCGCACTTACCTGCCGCCGGGCGACGCCTATATCGTCTATCCCAACCGGGCGCGGCGGAGCTTCTGGAGTTCGATCCGGCTGGAACAGATGCGCGAAGGCATCGAGGATTTTGGACTCCTGCGGGCGCTTGCCGAACGCGACGCCGAAGCGGCCCGGCGCATCGCCGGGGAGGCGGTCGAGAGCTTCACCGAATACGTGCGCCAGCCGGCGCGCTTCCGCGAGATCCAACGGAGACTGCTCGAGGCGGCCTCGGCGCGCTGAGCGCTGCCGGTTTCGAGTCCCAGTCGGAGCGGCTAAGATAGCCTCATGCGGCGCCGCAGGCTGGCGGCGATCCTCTGCACCGCGACGGTTGTTGCGGGTTGCGCGCGTGCGCAAAGTTCCCCCTCCGCCGTCGTAATCAGTCAGATCTACGGAGGCGGCGGAAGTCAAGGCGCCACTCTCCGCAATGATTTCGTCGAGCTTTTCAACCGGAGTCAGGACACGGCTGACAACGCCGCCGACTTCAAGGTGCTGCCGCCCGGGCCGCGAAATACCCTGGCTCCCGCCAATGTTTCCGTCGCCTTTCCGGAGATCTCTCCCCAAGGCGTGACAAGCGCCGCAAGCTACGCCGCGGGCGCCGTGGCGCCTGGCGAGATTGTGGTGATTTTCGGGAGCAATCTGGGGCCGCCCGGGCTGGAGAGGCTCCGGCTGACGCCCGACGGCAGGTCCGTGACAACGGAGCTTGCCGGAACGCGCGTCTTCTTCGACGGCGTCGCGGCCCCGCTGTTGTACGTTTCGGCCGGCCAGGTGAGCGCCGTCGTCCCGCAATCCCTCGGCGGTCGCGCCGCCACCCAGGTCCGGGTCGAGGCCGGCGGCCAGCCCTCGGGGCGCATCTCACTGCCGGTGGTCGCCGCGCGGCCCGGGCTGTTCACGTCGGACGCCTCGGGCAAAGGCCAAGCGGCCGCCCTGAACCAGGACTATTCCTTCAACGGAGCTGCTTCGCCCGCCGCCAAGGGGAGCTTCGTGATGCTCTACGGCACGGGTGCGGGCCTGATGAGCCCGGAGGCGGCTGACGGGGACGTGGTTCCTTCGGTCGGGCCGGTTGTGCGTGCCCCGGTGCGGGTCTGGTTCGAGGGGGAAGAGTCCGACGCGGTCTGGGCGGGAGCGGCGCCCGGGATGGTCAACGGCGTGTTCCAGATCAACGCGCGCCTGCCCTTGTCGCTCAAAGGCGGAGGCGCCGTCGCCGTGCGGGTGCGCGTCGGCGGGCAGGATTCGCAACCGGGAGTGACCGTCTTTGTGGACTCCGGCGGCGTCACGCCGGACGGCGCCGGGCCGTCGATCGAATCCCGGCTGGCCAGACTCCGCGCGAGCGCCGAACTCGAGCCGCTGCCCGAGATCCCGCACGACTACATCGGCCTGCCCGCAGGCTGGCTCGGTCTGATCTGCTGGAACATCCAGACGGGAGGCACTTCGACGGCTTCCGATGCGCCGCGGCCGCCGATGGTGGGCGCCGCGCTGGGAAAGATGTTCGGCGGCACCTATCAGATTCTGGCGGCTCAGGAGATCCCCAACGAAGATTCGGCCCGGCTTCTCCGCCGCCTTCTGCTCGGGGGCCCCACCCAATGGCAGAGCGCCTTCTTCGACACCACCAGCGCGATGGACAACGGCTTCTGGTACCGCTCGGGGGTGGCGCTGAGCGACGCCATCCCGCTCTTTGTGAAGGGCCGGGCGGCTGGCGGCAGGCTGGAAGTCGACTCCTCGAGGACGACACACCCGCCCGTGGTGGCCCACTTCCGGGCCGACGACTTCGATTTCAGCCTGGTGAGCCTCCATCTGACCTTTGCCGGAGGAAACACGGCGGAATCGGTGCGCGAGCTGCGCCACCTTCTAGACTATCTGGACTGGTACTTCAACCAGCCGGATAGCGATCCCGATGTCATCGTCTGCGGGGACTTCAACATCCCTTCGGCGCTGAGCGGCCAGACCGGAGGCGGCGGCGTCACGCTCGATGCGGTGTTCGACTCCGACCCCCGGTTCCGCGAGGGCAAGCGCCGCTTCGTGGTCACGGTTCATCAGCCGACTTCGCGCAGCGCCGCCTCCGCCGGGGGCCGGCCGGTGAGCAATTACGATCACTGTGTCCTGTCGGCGGACACCCTCGAAGAGTTCATACAGGCCCGCCGCGTCGATACCGAGATCCTGACGTCGCATCCGGAAGACCCGGAAGTGCGCCTCACCTCGGATCACTTCCCTGTGGTGGCGTTGTTTCGGACCAGCGGCGAGGGCGTCGTGCCGGACCGCAGGACTCGCATCCGTCCCGATGAGCCGGTCTTGTTCTTCCCCGACGCCGGGCCGGGTTCGTTTACCCTTCCGGCGGCGTTGAGCCCGGCCGCTTTGGCGCCGAAGATCCGGTAACCGGCAGCCCGAGCGCATCCTCAGTGCAGTGATTGCAGGCGAGCAACGTCGCCGCGCGCAGATCTTGCGCCCCGCCGATGGCCTCGCTATGATCTTTCTCCTTTATTTTCAGTCGCTTGAAATGATCTGACAGGTTGGCCTCAAGCGTGCGTCTCCTCGGGCAGGAGGTTGAAACAAACGTCATGAGAAGGCGATTCCTCACGCTGATCACCGCCGGGCTGATGATGCTGGCATCCGGCGCGGTCATGGCCCAAAACGCCCCGAGCGCGGGCGTGTGCCCGAACTGCCCCACGGGCGGCGTTCCCAAACGCGACGGCACGGGTCCGGGCGCCAAACGGGGCCAGCGGACCGGCCCGCAAGACGGCTCGGGTCCGATCCACACGCCCCCGAACCAGGGCCGCCGCGCCGGGCGCCGGTAAAGCGTCAGCAGGCCGCGCGTTCCCGCTCCGGTTGAGGCCGGCGCGGGCCTCGCGCGGCCTTCATCTTTTCTCAAAGCCGCCGGGCGGCTTCGTTATGATGGGGGAGGGGTTCCCCCAATGCGGTCACCGAGCGTGCGGCGGCGATCGTTTCCACGCTTTCGGGTCGCCTGCGTCATTTCTAATAGGGCATGGTCGCGGCGGTCGCATCTCGGGGACGCTCTCGAAGACGGATGAGCGATACCTTGCCCCCCATGGTGGCGGAGGCGGCCGAGCGTCGCAGCCGCTTCATTGCCGAGAACCTGCGGCGGATTTTCATCCAGATCTACCGCATGGTCGGCAACGTGGACGACGCCCAGGATCTGACGCAGGAGGCTTTCATCAAGGCACTCCAGCGCGAAGACCAACTGAAGGATCCCGACAAAGCAGCCCACTGGCTTTCACGAATCGCCACCAACACCGCCATCGATTTTCTCCGGCGCAGCAGTCGTGCCGAATTCCTGGAAGTGGAGGCTCTGGCCGAGCCGCTGGCGTCGCCCGCCGAGGAAAGCCCGGAGGAGCTTCTGCTTCGCTCCGAGCGCCGCCTCTTCCTCGAAGAGGGATTGCGGGTGCTGACCGAGCGCGAGCGGCTGGCGCTCGTGTTGCGGGATCTGGAAGGGTTGCCGGCGGCGGAGGTGGCGCGCCGGCTGAATTGCTCCAAGGCGACGGTGCGCTCGCACATCGCCAACGCCCGGATCAAGTTCCGGCAGTTGCTGGAGCGGAGGAACCGATGAGCCATCCTCAGGCGACGGCCTTGGCGTTGTTCGCCGGCGGGGAGCTGCCGTGGTGGATGCGGTGGCGCGTCCGATGGCATCTTGGCGCCTGCGAGACGTGCCGGCGGGAAGTGGAGGGCTACCGCCGCGCTGCGGCGTGGTTTCGCGAGACGGCCGCGGAATTGCCCCCCGGCTTTGATTGGGAGCGCGCGGCGGCCGAGATGCGGGCGAACATCCAGCTCGGGCTGGAGGCGGGCGAATGCGTCTCCGGCCCCGAGCGGGCAGTCAGCCGCATCCGGTGGCGCGTGGCGGCGGCCGTGGCGTCGATCGCCGTCGTGGTGTTGGGCGGCTGGTGGTTGCATATGCCCCACCCCAGGGCGCCGCGCTTCGAGGCGCCTCTCGTCGCGTCGACTTCGGAAGGAATCCAGATCCGGGAACCCGAAGGATCGCTCACGCTGCTCAATTCCGGAGCGGTGCCGGTGATGGTTTCCGCGAGCGCCGAAGGCGCCATGACGGCCCGGTTCATCGACGAGGAGACGGGCCTGGTGACGGTCAACCATGTTTCTGTGGAGTAGGCTCAGCTTCCTCACGGCCTGCCTGGCGGCGGCAGCCGTCTCGCAGACGCTGCGCGTGGACTTTCCGGCCGAGTCTCCGGTGACCGTGGTCTCAGCCGATTGGGGGACTTCCGAGGCGAGCCCGCGCGGCGGCGCCCTCGTCGTCGACCTGCGGACGACGCTCCGGCTGCGCAATTCGGGCGCAGCGCCGATCCGCGGCGTGACCCTGGTCGTGCTGGCGCAGGAGGTGACCCCCGGCGGCAAGGCCAGCGTCAGCGTGCCCAGCCTCAACGTGGCTCCGGGCGAGACCTTTCCCGTGCGCATCGACCTGCGCCTGCTCCGGCCCCTTCAAGCCACCGCCGGGCCGCTGGTGCGCGTGGAACTGGACGGCGTGCTCTTCGACGACCTGACCTTCTATGGACCGGACCGGCTCAACTCGCGCCGCACGATGACCGCCTGGGAGATCGAGGCCCGGCGAGACCGCCGGTGTTTCAAGAGCGTGCTGGCGGCTCGGGGACCCGAGGGATTGCGCGAGGAGATCCTGGCGTCCCTGGCGCGGCTGGCCGACCGGCCTTCGCTGGACGTGCAGGTCAGCCGCCGGGGACGGGCCACCACGCTCGGGGCGGGCCGCCGCCTCGAGTTCGCACTCCTCAGGTGGCCGGATGCACCGATTGAACCGCTCGCAGGTGCGGCGCTGGTGGCGCCCCAGGAGGCTCGCGAGGCAACGCTCGAAGTCCGGAACCGCTCCGGCCGCCGCGTGCGGTACTTCGAGATCGGCTGGATCCTCCGGGACCGGCAAGGCCATGAGTATCTGGCCGGCTCCGTGCCGGCGGAGATCCGGCTCGCACCCGGCGAGATCACCCAGGTCAGCACCGATGCCACGCTCCGGTTCTCCCGCCCCGTGGCCGTTGAAGCGATGAGGGGCTTTGTCAGCCGCGTCGAGTTTGACGACGGCGAACTCTGGGTTCCGAGCCGCGAACATCTTTCCGGCGAGCGGCTGGACCGTCTGGTCGGCCCTTCCCCCGAGGAGCAGCGTCTGGCGAATCTCTACCGCAAGAAGGGGCTCGGGGCGCTCATCGACGAGCTCAACCGGTTCTAGGCTAGAATCGGTGGTTCGAACATGCCGCGCTCAACCGCCTTGGACCCGAAATGCCTCATCGGACGAGAACCAGAGCGACTCACGCTCGACGAACACGAGGCCATCGTGGGGCAGTGGATCGCCATCGAAATCTACGATCCCCAGCGCCTGCCTCTGCGCCGGATCGCGGCCGTCGGAGCGAGCGTCGCCGAGTGCGTCGCTGAGCTTCGCGCCCGGGGCCTTGATCCGGAGCGCTTCGAGTTCATTCTGATGCGCCCGCCCTACGATTGAAGCCGGCGGGCGCTCAGCTCACCCACAGCTCGACAAACTCATCCACCGGCATCGCCTCCAGGCGCGCCGGATCGGCGGCCAGTGCGAGAACCGTTTCGGCACGCCGGGGCGCCAGATGCGCACGGACGGCGCGGGCGAACTTGGCCTCTAGCAGCGGCAGCGCCTCCCGGCGGCGCCGCCGGTGGCCCAACGGGTATTCGATCTCGACGCGCTCAGTAGCGGTGCCGTCGCGGAAGAAGACCTGGACGGCGTTGGCGATCGAGCGCTTCTCCGGATCGAGGTAATCGCGGCTGAAGCGCGGATTCTCGCGGACCTCTATCAGCGCGCGCAGGGCGTCGATCCGGGGGTCGGCCGCCGCCTGGTCTTCGTAGTCCTCGGCCTCGAGCCCGCCGCGCAAAAGCGCCACCGCCGTCATGTACTGGAGGCAGTGATCGCGGTCGGCCGGATTGGCCAGCGGCCCGCTCTTGTCGATGATGCGCGCCCCGGCTTCCTGCGTCTCGATCACGATCCGTTCGATCTCCTCCAGGCGTGCGGCAACCTGCTCATGGAGCTTCACCGCCGCCTCGACGGCGGTCTGGGCGTGAAACTCGGCCGGGTAGGAGATCTTGAAGAGGACGTTCTCCATGACGTAGGTAGCCGGCCGGCGCCCCAGGCGGATCTCCGCGCCGCGACAAAGCACGTCCTGGAAGCCCCAGACCGGCGCCGAAAGCGCCGAGGGGTAGCCCATCTCGCCGCGCAAGCTGTTCAGGGCCAGCCAGACGCCGCGGCTGGTGGCGTCGCCGGCAGCCCAGCTCTTTCGCGATCCGGTGTTCGGCGCGTGGCGGTAGGTGCGCAGCGCGCCGCCGTCAAGCCAGGCATTGGAGAGGGCGTTGATGACGTCCTCGCGGCTGCCGCCGAGCATCGCCGTGGCCGTGGCTGCGGTGGCCACGCGCACCAGCAGCACATGGTCGAGGCCGAGGCGGTTGAAGCTGTTCTCGAGCGCCAGCATCCCCTGAATCTCATATGCCTTGATCGCCCAGGCCAGCAGATCGCGCACCGTCAGGGGCGCCCGGCGTCGGGCGGCGGCGCGACGGCTCAGGTAGTCGGCCAGCGTGAGCAGCCCGCCGAAGTTGTCCGACGGGTGGCCCCATTCGGCCGCCAGCCAGGTGTCGTTGTAATCCAGCCAGCGGATCATCACGCCGAGGTTGAAGGCGGCGCGCACGGGATCGAGCTCCCAGGCCGTACCCGGCACCCGCGCCCCGCCGGGCAGGACCGCGCCCGGAACCACCGGGCCGAGCAGTTTGGTGCAGGCGGGAAATCTGAGCGCCAGCAAGGCGCAGCCCAGCGAGTCGAGCAGGGCCCATCGGGCGGTTTCCATCGCCAGCTCGCTCCGGCTGGGGTCGAAGCCCACGACGTAGTCGGCGATTTCGACCAGCAGCCGGTCCGGCTCCGGCCGGCGCGCATCCTTCGGTGCGCTGGCAGCCATGGCGAACTCCTAGCAGCGCGCTTCGATCGGCACCCACTGGCGGCGATCCGGCCCCACGTAGTCGGCGCTCGGCCGGATGAGGACGTTGTTGGCGCGCTGCTCGAAAATGTGCGCCGACCAGCCGGTAATGCGCGAGACCACAAACAGCGGCGTGAACAGCGGCGTGGGTACGCCCATCATGTGGTAGGCGGTGGCGCTGAAGAAATCCAGGTTGGCGAACAGGCGCTTTTCCTCCCACATGAGCGTCTCGATCGCTTCGGAGATCTCGAAGAGCCTCCGTGAGCCGGCGGCGTCCGAAAGCCGGCGCGCCCAGTTCTTGATGACGGCGTTGCGCGGATCGCGCTCCCGGTAGACGGCGTGGCCGAAGCCCATGATCCGTTCCTTGCGGGCCAGCATCTGGCGAACGCCCTGGCGCGCCTCCTCCGGCCCGGCGAAGCGTTCAATCAACGCCATGGCGGCCTCGTTGGCGCCGCCGTGGAGCGGGCCGCGCAAGGTCCCGATGCCGGCTGCGACGGCCGAGTAGAAATCGGAAAGCGTCGATGCACAGACCCGGCAGGCGAACGTGGACGCGTTGAACTCGTGCTCGGCGTACAGGATCAGGGAGGCATTCATCGCCTCGACGTGAAGCGGATCGGGCTCGCGTCCGTGCAGGAGGCGGAGCAGGTGGCCGGCGATCGATTCGTCGTCGGTGTCCGCCTCGATGCGTTCGCCCGCGGTGGCGTAGCGCCACCAGTAACAGAGCAAGGAAGGAAAGACCGCGAGCAGGCGGTCGGCCACCTCCCATTGACGCGAGAAATCGCCCTCCGGCTCCAGCGTGCCGAGCATCGAGCATCCCGTCCGCATGACGTCCATGGGATGGGCTTTCGCCGGGATGCGCTCGAGTACCTCGCGAAGCGCCGCGGGCAGGCCCCGCAGACCGCGCAGCCTAACCTGGTAGGCCGCCAGCTCGCCGGCGGTGGGCAGCTTTCCGTAAAGCAGCAGGTAAGCCACCTCTTCGAAACGGGCCTTCTCGGCCAAAGTCTCGATGTCGTAGCCGCGGTAGGTGAGCCCGCAACCCGCCTTGCCGACGGTGGCGATGGCGGTTTGCCCCACCGTCTGGCCGCGCAAGCCCGCGCCGGCCGCCTTGCCGCCCGTCGTCTTCACCGTGGCCTCACCGGCAGTCATTTGCCCCTCAGCCTCCTCGTTCAAAGTTCAAGGAATCGGTCGGCTTTTTCCTCCCAATCGCGGTAGCCGAGAACCGCGTAAAGCTCCTCGCGCGTCTGCATCGAGGCAAGCACGCTGCGCTGGGTGCCCTCGCGGCGGATCGTCTCGTAGACCCGCTCGGCCGCCCGGCTCATGGCGCGAAAGGCCGAGAGCGGATAGATGACGGCGGCCACCCCCGCCAGGTGCAGCTCCTCGAGCGTGAAAAGCGGCGTGCACCCGAATTCGGTCAGATTGGCGAGGACCGGGATCCCGAGGGCCGCCGCCCGGCGGAAGTCCTCCAGCGAGGAAGCCGCTTCGAGGAAGATCATCTCGGCGCCGGCCTCGATATACCGCGGTGCGCGTTCTAGAGCACCTTCTAGGCCTTCGATGGCGAGTGCATCGGTGCGCGCCACCAGCAGGAAATCGCGATCGGGGCGATTCTCGGCGGCCGCCTCCAGCCGGCTCACCATCTCGCGGACCGGCACGAGAACTTTGCCCGGACGATGGCCGCAGCGTTTGGCGGGAACCTGATCCTCGAGGTGGCAGCCGGCGGCGCCGGCGCGCGCCAGCTCACGCACCGCGCGAGCGATCATCAACGGAGAGCCCCAGCCCGTGTCGGCGTCGACCAACACCGGCAGATCGGTCGCTCCGGTGATGCGCCGCAAATCCTCGGCGACTTCGCTCAACGTCGTCAGCGCCAGATCCGGCAAGCCCAGCGAGGCGTTGGCCACGCCGGCGCCCGAGAGGTATAGCGCCCGAAAGCCCGCACGCTCGGCCAGCCGGGCGCAGTAAGCGTTCACCACCCCGGCAAGCTGCAAGGGGCGCTCGGCGGCCAGCGCCGCACGGAGGCGCGCACCGGGTGTAGCGACTTTCTCCGTCTGGGGCACGTTTTCCCTCCGTTCCCCCAATTGTAACAGCCGGCCGCCGGCTCTTCCCGCCCGCCGTCTCCGACGAGGCAATGGGGAGCAGCCAAGCAAAGCCCGGGCAGAATTTCGGCCCGTTCCCGCGGCTTTTGCTGTCCAGTTAGGATGAGTCGGAGTCCAAGCGGCGCCCGAGACGCCATGCCACGACCGTTCCGCCGGCAAGCCCTGAGCCCCTCAGGCGAGGCGGACAAGCGTGGTGCGCCCGGCGCGATTCGAACACGCGACCTTCTGGTTCGTAGCCAGACGCTCTATCCAGCTGAGCTACGGGCGCCCAGGTGAGTGCCACTAATAGCCTAACCAGTGATGGCAAAGGGTGTCAAGTGGGGTGCCCGGCAGCCGGCTTGCTCAATCCCCGAAATTTCGATATAGTTTAGGGTATAGCTGCACGCGCGGCCTTCAACGCCATGAAAGCCTCCAACCCTTTCTGGAAGGATTATCTCGAGGGCCAGATGCCGCCGCATCTGGCCTCGGAAATCGACGCCTTCGAGTCGGATCTGGCGCTTCGCCGCCAGGGCAAGATTGACGAGCGCGTTTTCGCCGAAATCCGGCTCCGGCGCGGCGTATACGGCCAGCGCTACGACAGCGGCCAGCGCCACGACGGCCGCACCACGCGCACGCTCGCCTATCCCGACGGCAAGCCGACCAAGGGCCCGAACACCGTCTGGGACGCGCCGGGCATGCAGCGCATCAAGATCCCGTTCGGCGGCCTGAACGCCCGGCAACTGGAAGTCGTCGCCGAGCTGGCCGAGGAATACGCCGACGGCGTCGCCCATGTGACCACGCGGCAGGACTTCCAGCTTCACTTCGTCCACATCGACGATACGCCGACCATCATGCGGCGTCTGGCCGCCGTGGGCATAACCACGCGCGAGGCGTGCGGCAATTCGATCCGCAACGTCACGGCCTGCCCGCTGGCCGGCGTCTGCCGCGATGAAACCTTCGACGTGACGCCCTACGCCAAGATGACGGCCTACTACCTGCTCGGCCATCCCGAGTGCCAGGACTTCGGCCGCAAGTTCAAGATCGCCTTTTCCGGTTGCAAGGAGAACCCCTGCGCCCTGGTGCGCATGCACGACATGGGCTTCATCGCGGCGGTGCGTGAAATCGACGGCGCCGTCCGCCGCGGCTTTGAAGTCTACATCGGGGGCGGCTTGGGCACGGTGCCCTACCAGGCGAAGCTGTTCGCCGAGTTTCTGCCCGTCGAGGAGCTGCTGCCCTTGGCGGTGGCCGTGGCGCGCGTCTACACCAAGTACGGCGAGAAGAAGAACCGGAACACAGCGCGGATCAAGTTCCTAGTTAACAAATTGGGCATCGAGGAGTTCAAGCGCCGGGTCGAAGAGGAGCGTGCCGGCCTGGCGCATGACCCGCGATGGGGGGAGATGCTTCGCGCGATTCCGGCTTACCAGGAGGGGCCGCTCAAGGATCCGAGCCTGCTTCCGATCACCGGGCCTCCTCCGGAGGGCTTCGAGCGTTGGTCTCGGCGCAACGTCTACCGGCAGCGCCAGGTCGGCTACGCCGCGGTCACCATCGCGCTCCCGCTCGGCGACATCACGGCCGATCAACTCCGCCGCGTGGCGGATCTGGCGCGCAAATACACGCGCGAGACCGTGCGGACTACGGTCGAGCAGAACCTGGTTTTGCGCTGGGTGAGCGAGGCCGATTTGCCGGCGCTCTACGCCGAGCTCGAGGCGGCGCAACTGGCCGAACCGGTGGCCGGTTCCATCGCCGACATCGTGGCCTGTCCGGGCACGGACACCTGCAAGCTGGGCATCGCCTCCTCGCGGGGTCTGGCGGCGGAGCTGCGCAAGCGGCTGCTCGCCCAGGGCGTCCACGAGGACGGTGCCGTCAGCAACCTGCACATCAAGATCAGCGGCTGCTTCAACTCCTGCGGCCAGCACCATGTGGCCGACATCGGCTTCTACGGCGTCAGCCGAAACAAGAACGGGTATACGGTGCCACACTTCCAACTTCTAGTCGGCGGCCAGTGGGAGGAAAACGCCGGCTCCTATGGCCTGGCCATCGGCGCCGTTCCAGCCAAGCGCGTCCCCGAAGCGCTCGAGCGGATTACGCGGCGCTATCTGAGCGAGCGCACTTTCGGGGAATCCTTCGGAGCTTTCATCAAGCGGATCGGCAAGGCCGAATGCAAGAAGATGATCGAGGATCTCATGCACGTGCCGCCCCATGAGGAGGATCCGTCCTTCTATGTGGACTGGTCTGACGCGCGGGAGTTCACCATCGGCGATCTGGGCGTCGGGGAGTGCGCCGGCGAGGTGGTCTCGCCGGTCGACTTCCAGCTAGCCGCCTGCGAGCGGGAGGCGTTCGAGGCGCAACTGTTGCTCGAGGCCGGACAGATCGAGCGGGCTGCGCAGGCCGCCTACGCCGCTATGATGCACGGGGCCCAGGCGCTGCTGCGCTTCAAGCTGGGCTCGTGCCCGGAGGAGCCCGAGGCGGTCTACCAGCAGTTCCGGGAGCATTTCTACGACACGCAACTGTTTTTCGATCCGTTTGCCCAGGGCAAGTTCGCCCATTATTATTTCGCCGCACACCGCCGGAACGGCGCCGCGCACGATGCCGAGTCGGCCCGGCAACAGATCGAGGAGGCGCAGTTGTTCCTGGAGGCTGCCCATAGCTGTTATGCGAGGATGCTCTCAGCTCGAGCAGGGAAATGAGAGGGAGCAGGGATGCCGCACGAGCCCGAGCACATTAACTTAAAGATCTTCGCCCGCGAACCCGCGCCCCGCAATCTGGCCGGTGCTATCCCGGTCTTCCACCGCTGGATTCAGGACAGCGCCCTTAACGAGCTGCTCATCGACGTGGCCGATTACCGACACGTGCCGGCGGGCCCGGGCGTCATCCTGGTGGGCTTTGAGGCCAACTACAGCCTCGATCTGACAGAGAGTCGCCTCGGTCTGCTTTATAACCGCAAGAAGCCCCTCCCCGGCTCGCTAGCCGACAAGCTCCGGCAGGCCTGGGAATCGGCCTGGGCCGCCTGCCGCCGCCTGGAGCAGGAGCCGGAATTCCGCGGCGAGATGCGCTTCGATGCAAACTCCTGCGAGGTGATCTTCAACGACCGGCTGCTTGCGCCGAACACGCCGGAGACCTTCGAGGCGTTGCGGCCGGAGCTGGAGGAGTTTTTCGCCGGCCTCTGGGGAGCCAGGACCTTCACGCTCGCGCGCGTGGGCGAGCCGCGGGAGCGCCTGCGGGTGCACGCCGCAAAGGCACCGGCTTGACCGGCGCCGGCCGGAAGCGGCGTTGTTGCGGCGACATGCCTATAATCGGGCTATGGCCGCCTTGCCCGAGGTCGGCGCGCCGCAGCTTGTCGAGCTGGACCGGCTGAGAGCGGAGACCCTCGAGGCGGTGCTCGAGGAGGAGACCGAGCACTGGCGGCAAACACTCGAGTGGGACTTCCGGCCGTCGGCCGATCTGGTCCGCCGCTTCGTTCGCATGCGGGCGCTGAGCGGTTGGGCGCTGGTGGCGGCCGGAGAAGTGATCGGCTATTCCTACTTTGTGGCCGAGGACGGCAAGGGACTGATCGGCGATCTCTATGTGCTTGCGCAGTTTCGCTCGACAGAGCTTGAGAACCGCCTGCTTGAGGCCGCCCTCACCTCCTTGTTTGCCGACGGCCAGGTGCGGCGCGTGGAGGCGCAGTTGATGTTGCTTGAGGCCCCCTTGGAGCGGCCGGTCCCGTACCGCCAGTGGTGGCGCGGCTACCGGCGCTACTTCATGGTGGCCGATCTGGCCGGGGTCGACCGGCTTCCGCGCAGCGCCTCGGCCGATCAGATTCGCATTGAGCGTTTCCGGGAGAGCCTGGAGGAAGAGGCCGCGCGGTTGATCGCCGCCGCCTACCGGGGCCACATCGACAGCCAGATCAACGATCAGTACCGGTCGGTGAGCGGCGCCCGGCGGTTCCTGGCCAACATCGTCCAGTATCCGGGCTGCGGCAGTTTCCACGCGCCCGCGTCGCTGGTAGCCTTCGAGCCGACAAGCTGCGAGCTGGTGGGCCTGTCGCTGGCGAGCCTGGTGTCGGCGCGCGTCGGTCACATCACGCAGATCTGCACGGCGCCGGAGGCGCGCGGCCGGGGGGTGGGCTACGAGCTGCTGCGCCGCTCGATGATCGAGCTGGCGCGGGCCCGCTGCGCGAAGGTCAGCCTCACCGTGACGGCGGCCAATTGGAGGGCAGTACGGCTGTATGAACGCACCGGTTTCCACCTGCTGCGCATCTTTGCCGCTTACGTCTGGAATCGCTCCTGAACGCCCCCGGGGGAGAAGGCCGGAGTGAGCAAGAACCCGGAGGCATCGCGAGCGAAGTGGGACGCGAGGACCGCTCCCGCGGCCGGCGTTGGCCGCCTCCGCCTGCAACTTCGGCGACCGCCTGTCAGCCCTCGGCTCGCCTCGTCAGGGCCGCCGCAGCGGGCGTGTTGCCCCCTTCCGGCAGTGGCCGTCATCTCCTCCGCCGCCTCGCGACGCGCATCTGTGCCGGACTCGTGGGTCTTGTTGTTCCGCCGCAGGGCCTCGTCCACACTCGCTTGGATCGGCGGCAGCGGATGGTCAGCAGGCGCCACGCCCGCGAGACCGGCAGACCGGAGCATCTCTTGCTGCTCAAGGTCGGCTTCTTTGCTGGCGTCCTCGGCCGAGCAAAGAGGGGCCGAACAACTCCGAGGTGTCTTGTTTTTGTCTTCTTCAGCCCCCGGCTAGGCCGGCCGGAGCGACGGCCGCGGCAGCCGGATTTTCGAGCCCGCAAAAGCGTAATAGGTCACAAACACGTAGCAGACACCCGGGACGAGCATCGCCTGGGCCATGCTCCGCGTCAGCTCGAACACTAAGCCCATGAGCGGGGTAAAGATCGCGCCGCCGATAATCGCCATCACGATGAGCGAGCCGCCGAGCTTGGTGTTCGGCCCAAGCTCCTTGATGCCCAGCGCGAAGATGGTGGGAAACATGAGCGACATGAAGAAGCTGGTGAAGAAAACGGCCCAAACGCCCACCCAGCCCGGATAGGCGGCGGCGACGACAATCAGCCCCACGTTGATCGCGCCGTAGATGCCCATCAGGACGCTCGGCTCGATGTATTTCATCAGCCAGGTGGCGGTAAAGCGACCGACGCCGAAAGCCACCAGCGTGCCGGTCAGAAAATAGCCGGCGCTCTTCTCGGGCAGCCCGGTGTAGTCCTGGATGTACTGGATGTAGTAGCTCCAGGTGCCGACCTGGGCGCCGACATAGAAGCACTGCGCCACGACGCCGAGAACGAAGTGACGGTGGTGGAACAGGTCGCGGAAGCGCCCTTTGGCGCGCGCCTGCTCCGGCTCGGCCTCCTCGGCGACCTTGGGGAACTTCGTCGCCAGGATCAGCACAGCCCACAGGAACATGACGCTGCCGAGCACCAGATACGGCGTCACCACGCGCATCGTTTCGTGTTCGAGATAGGCGTCGTAGGTGCCGGCCGCCTTCATCGCTTCGATCTCTTCCGGCCCCAGCTCGATGCCGGAGAGGATGAAGACGGTGCCGACCAGCACGCCGGTGACGGCCCCG
>ENA-ORXB01002408-ORXB01002408.1-sediment-metagenome-genome-assembly--contig:-NODE-2408-length-16150-cov-124.726000_pt1 | contig 16150 bp, 25 predicted proteins | sample MGYA00237863_ERZ511475 | MGnify/ENA primary metagenome ERZ511475 (study PRJEB26305, sample SAMN06343858) | sediment metagenome | isolation source: hot spring sediment | place: Canada: British... | reverse complement strand
ATCCCATAATTTAGCCTTTCCCTAACTCTCAAAATGAGACTACTCCATAAAGTATTTACTTTTTCAGAAATCTCATAATAAACTCTTGCAGACGCCCATCAATCTTTTCCCAAATCTGATATGGCCGTCCGCAAAATGGACATTCCCAACCTTTCAACGTGGCAAAGTCCCGTGTACGATAACGGATGAAGGGCGTTGCATGGATGATAAATGATGTTGCTACAATCTCCCCCGTTTTCCCTAGTTCTTTAATAGGTTCGCCATCCGTACCGATGAGTTCCACATATCCATATTGCGGCAATACATGATAGGTATCCTCATACTCACAAAACCCTGCCAGTGCCGCCAGTTCATAATGTCCGTAGTGACTGAATACGCGGGCGTGAAACACTTCATGAAACAGAGCCTTTTGGAAATTATAGAGATTTTCAGAAGCGCAAAGTAATCCTTTGATGGGAGGAAAAGACCGCCCAGTTTCCTTCAAGAAATGAGCGAAAATATAACCAGATGATGGGTAACAGCGAATCCAATCTGGTCGGTATTCCCATGCTTTTTGGCAGTAAACCTCCATCCATTCTGGCACTAAGTGGTAAGAAGAACAACGCAGCTCATTAAACTCAGGAACGAAAACCATGTGGTCAGGGGAGTGGATCGGCAGGCCTCGGAACACAATTTGTCGGTCGCCTTCCTTCCAACCCACACGAGCGTACTGGTGCGCTTTTGAAGCCAGTTCTTTAGCAAACGCTTTCGGCTCGCGATAAAATCCGAAGGGAATTCCGGTACTTCCCCCTGTCGTAATGTATACTCGCCCTTCTATGGAAGCGGAAAACTCTTCCAGGTGATCACGAATTATTTCCTTTTCGACAAATGGGAATTTTCTGATATCATCTGGGGTCTTGATATCATCCGGATGGACGCCGGCTTGGTCATACAGTCGTCGGTATCCCTTTGTGTTATAATAAGCATGTGCCACGATACGTTTTATCTCAGACAATTGATACTCGGAAATTCGCTCTCGGCTCCAATCATCTGCCTGGTGGAGGAATTGTCGCCAGGAGACATAGTCTGGGTTTTGTAGATCAGCATGAACATATACAATGGATTTGGTCATTTTAAATTATTTTTAACCTGTTCTTCTATCCAATTATAAGTTTTTTTCAAACCTTCAATAAGAGGTTGAGTGGGACGCCAGTTCAATTTTTTCTCTATCAGCCGATTATCAGAATTTCTTCCTCTAACGCCCAACGGGCCTGGAATATGTTTTATGGAAAGCCTTTTACCAGCGATTTGCATAACCATTTCGGCCAATTTGTCTATGGTGACCATCTCATCTGAACCTATATTGACTGGTCCTGTCCAGTTTGATCGCATTAAACGAATGGTACCCTCAAGGCATTCATCTATATATAAAAACGACCGAGTTTGTTTACCATCTCCCCATATTTCAATTTCTCCGCCATCTGGCGCCATGGCCACTTTACGACAAATAGCAGCAGGTGCTTTTTCTTTTCCATCATTCCAAGCCCCTTCAGGGCCGAAAATATTATGATATCTCGCTATTCTAACCTCTATCCCATAATTCCTATAAAAAGACAGTGCTGTCCAAAATAACCCAAAATTTTAGAGGTACCCTTTGAATTTATTAGCTTTTTGGACAAGTTTTGTATGTTTTCAAAACCAGGTTCCAGTTATGATTTTTTTAGTTGATTTATTTTGCTGTCCAAAATATCAGGTTCAATAAAGACATTTAATGAAAGCAAAAGGCCTTTAAACAGGGTTATTTCATTGGGTTGAGGAGATAACCCTACACATCTGGTCATTCTGCTGTCCAAAATATAGGTTTTTTAAAACCCTAATTTGGACAAGAGTGATAAAAAGATAAATATAAACGTTCGCTGAAGAGTTTTTCCCAACCATATTCGCTATCCGGAAGAGCGGGATAGGCACTATCCTCAGCGCAGTTTGGATTATCTGGATCTTCTTGGTTGTATTTTGGATAAATACAAGCCGATGATGAATAAAAAATTCTTTTAGCATTACTTTTGTAGCACGCCTCAAGCATGTTGAGATTAATAAGAGCCGAGTTATGCATTATATTTGCGTCGTTCTCACCCGTAAAAACATAACCTGCACCACCCATATCTGCGGCAAATTGATAAACTTCGTCAAATTTTTGGTCAACCACTTGGGGCATATGTAAGGATCTCTAAGGTCACCAATGATAAAATCATCAGCTTCGGTAGGGCTGAATTGAGGGTATTTCAAGTCAACTCCTCGTACCCAAAATCCTTCTTTTTTTAGTCTTTTTACCATATGACTGCCAATGAAACCACCCGCACCGCAAACTAAAGCCTTTTTCATTTTTACCTCCGGAAAATTGGACTACGTTCGAAGTTTATCTCGTTTATTTCGTTGGTATGGTTGATCACTATGCGAGGAAGGCGAGAAAAGCGAGAAATGCGAGACAAGCGAGAAAAGCGAGACGAGCGAGAAAAGCGGGACGAGCGAGAAAAGCGGGACGGGCGAGAAAGGCGAGAAAAGCGAGAAAGGTTCATTTTTGTCTCCTGATTGCTTTTATGAGGTTCCCAAGCATACCACTTATTTTCTCAACCTTTTGATCAAGTTTAAGAAATTTAGCCTCATCCAGGTATCCAATTTCCTTAGCAATGTAAAGCTGTGTCTTCAATTCACCCGCCGATCCTTTTGCAATATATAAGAATCTTATAAACTCGGAAGCCCTCTCCCTCTCTTTGCCCTCCGCAATGTTGGAGGCGATAGAGACCGCAGACCTCCTAAGCTGGTCTCGGAACCCATAATCTTTTCCAATTTCTCCATCTCCCGAAATCCGATAAATCTCTATGGCTAATGAAGTGGCTTCTTGCCAGCAGTCAAGGTCTTCAAAACGGGTAATCTTCATCGCGTATTTCGTTGATCATTATGCGAGAAAGGCGAGACAAGCGAGACGAGCGAGAAAGGTTCGAAACGAAAAACTGTTCGAAGTTCGAGGTTCAAGGTTTATCTCGCCTATCTGGCTATTTAGTGTGTCTGGTCTATTTAGTTTATTTGGTTTGTTGGTAAAGGCTTTTTTTTATTTCTTCTAAAACCCTAAAAAAGAATGGTTTTATTTTTGGAATGTCAACCTTGATGGTCTCCCACACAGTTTCAAGATCTACTCCAAAGTAATCATGGATCAAAACATCTCTCATACCAGCGATGTCACGCCAAGGGATATCAGGAAATTTCATTCGAAAATCCATAGGTACATGTTTAACTGCCTCTCCAATTACTTCAATCGCCCTCAACACCGCGAAAATGGTTTTTTCATCCTTGATAAAATCTTCATAAGACATATTAGCAACAAAACGTTCGGCCTTCTCCATGCCACCAATGGCATCTTCAAGAAAGTCTATGATCTGCCTTTTCTCAGACATACACTACTTCACCCAAGATTCGCTTACCTATATTTGGCTTAAGAGCTTTTCTCATGACAAGATCTACATTGACACCAAGGATATCTGAAAGGTAATTTTTAAATCCGACGAACTCAAGCAAACCCACAGGTTTTTCAAATTCAACAAGGATATCAACATCACTGGTTTCTTTTTGCTCTTCCTTTACATAAGACCCAAAAATACCTATTTCTTTAACTCCATATTTCAATTCGAGTTCTTTCTTGTGAGATTTAAGGATCTTTTTTATTTCCTCAACTGTCCTCAAGGTTATACCCCCTGCCTTAATTTATGTCCAATTATAGCACACCCATATCAGTTAAAGAAACTTTCTATCTTGGTCTATCTGGTTGATTTCGTTGGTTTCGTCTAAAACAATGCGAAAAGGCGAGACGAGCGAGAAAAGCGAGAAAGGCGAGACGAGCGAGAAAGGCGAGACGAGCGAGAAAGGGGAAAGCCATTTAGGCCTCTGAGCCTCTCTTCTTGCTGGGGCTTTCATTAAAAGCGACCAAATTGGATAACAAAATTATTTCTAATCGTTTATTAAGAAGTAAATCCTAATCTTTCAAAGATTGAAGCAATGTACTGATTAAGGTCTTCTACGTCTTTTTGAGCAAACTGGAATACCTGTTTTAGGTCAATTCTACCATATTCATGCACCATAATATTCCTGAATCCTACTGCCTTTATCATTTTCTCTGTAATATCACGATCTAAGTATCCATTTTCCTCAAGGAGGTAAAACATCTCACCGGCACTACTTGGGACACCAAGTCCTTCTTCACTTATTATATGAGCCGCCATATCAATACAGTTTTGAATGGCCATTTGCAGATTAAAAAGTATACTTTCCTGTCGATCGATATCTTTTATAAAGGCCTCTATATCGACATTTCTTTTATCAATAACCCGCTTTATGTGTCTCCTTATTGCTTCTGCCTTCGACAGAAGGATATCTCTGTCAATCAATAGTAATCTCCTTTAATTTACTCAAAAAACCTTTCTCCATCTGGTCCCTATAAAAGTTAAACTCCACTATTCTCGAAAAGGCAACCATTTTAAATTCGGCATGTTTGAATTTATTGTTAACAATTAGGCATTCCCCTTTTGAAAATACCTGTTTTAATAACCCCTCGCTTGCCTGGTTTAATATGACAGGATGGATATCTTTTCTTAATATTCTCCCCAATTCTGTCATATAAACGTTTCTCTTTTCTATAAGATTGTCTTCGTCCATTTGGTCGAAAATAATACCGATATCGACATCGCTTAGTTTCCTCTCTTTTCCGTGAGCAAATGAGCCAAAAAGGTAAACCGCAATAACTTCCTTCTTATCTCTAAAATAGTCTTTAATTTTGGTGTTCATTTGGTCAGCTGATCGGGATAGTCTTCTTAGTCTATTTTAACTGTTTCATTCTTTTGTCCAGCCCAATGAGCATGAATATTCCTAATCTATAAAATTGAATTGGGAATGTCAAGAAAAAGTCAATTATGTTCGAAGTCAAAGAAAATTGTTCGAGGTTCGAAGTTCATTTTTCTGGTTGGTTTCGTATAAAACAATGCGAGAAAAGCGAGACGGGCGAGACGAGCGAGAAATGCGAGAAAGGCGAGACGAGCGAGAAAGGTTCGAAACGAAAAACTGGTCGAAGTTCGAGGTTCAAGGTTTATCTCGTCCAACTGGTTTGTCTGGTTGATCTCGTCTGTTTCGTTGGTCTCGTTGATCTGTTTGGTTTCGTTTGTCTTGTTAGTTTGGCCAATTTCGTGTATTTGCTTGAAAGAGGGATGAATGATTGATAAATTCAGTCAGCATTATCATTTTCCATTTACGAAAGGAAGTATTTGGGGTTCTACCCTTTTCGAAGCTCAACGACAATCAATCGTAAGAATTTTTGAGAGAAGAGAAATGAATAGAAGGGATTATTACTTAGTTTCTTTTAATTCCTTTAAGATCTTTTCAATCGTAAGATCTTCAAATAATTTTTTTCGATTTTTGGTGTAATCCCCTTCTCCTGGCTCGTATAATAAAATAAATTTGGTTGCTCCAGCATAACCCAATTCCTTCACTAAGGCTTCCCATCCTTTTGTTTTTATTTCTGCCAGAGGCAATCCCATTTTATTTCACCTCCAAACTAATAAGTTCGATCAAGCTTGCAATTTTCACTTTAATAAAATCTTTATGCCTTTCGTATAATTTAATTATCGCATCGTCACAAGTGACAAAGTAATCTGTTTGGGATTTCTCGGCCAAGGCTATATGCAAAGCATCTATTGGAGCAAATCCTAATTCCTTTAGAAAATTGATTATCTCTCCATCTGAAAAATCTACCCTGACAAACTCTCGGGCCAAATTGAAATAAGAAGCGACTCGTCTCTTTCTTTGTTCGTTCGTGTTTTTGTTATTTTCATATTGTAATGCCTCAGAGGCAATAAGGACATGAGATCCCTGCTCTATCTTTTCCAAAAGGTAAATGAATGCGCTGGTCTCCAAGGCCACTCTTTCTTGGCCTTGATAATCAAAAGGTCTATTATAAACACATAAATCAAGATATAATCTCAATTTTTGCCGCCTTTAAATACCTCTCACAGCAAAATATCATCTTCTTTATATACGATTATATTATATCTTGAAAGGGAATTTTCGTCCAATATTTCTTTTATCACCTGATCTCGCACAACTTATTGCCTAAGGTAAGCGGTTTTAGTAAACCCGTTGCCACACGCCTGTCTAAATTGGTCAAATCTCTATCAGATATTTGTTTGTGTTGAGGAGATAATTAAAAAATTCAGTCAACATTAAATATTCATCATTAGGTCAAAGATTCAAACCCCATTAATTGACTTACGAAATGGAAGTAACGAGAAATGATTCTCCGGTCTTTCTGGGTTGCCTGGTTAATCTGGTTGATAACTATGCGAGGAAGGCGAGAAAGGCGAGACGAGCGAGAAAGGCGAGACGGGCGAGGAAGGCGAGACGGGCGAGGAAGGCGAGACGGGCGAGAAAGGTTCAAAACCATAAGTTCAAAGTTCGATTTTCTAAGTTCAAAACAAAAACCTGGTCGATGTTCTAAGTCCGAGGTGCGAAGTTCGATGTCGTTTTCTGAAACTTTCCCCTTAAGGGCTTGTAGACTTAATACATCAAGATTCTCTGAAGGCCATTCTACCTTTTTCATTATTCTCTCAATTATAGTCCTATCCGATTTGTAAATATCCTCAAGAGCCTGGGGTGCGAAATCCACTTTGTATTTCACAACCCTATCCTTTCTTTAACTTCTTCCAAATTGATTCTCTCCTTAGAGGCAGAAGAAGATTTAAATGGGATAAGGAATCATCTATCTGGTTGGTCTGGTCTATATGGTTTGTCTCGTTTCTCTCGTTGATTTCGTTTATCTAAAGGGTGAGGGGTTCGACATCGAGCTCGTCTATCTCTACGGAAACCGATTCTTTAATGATGTCTACGGAAAGAACGAGTCGGTGTCTTTTGGGATGGGTTTTAAGGAGGATCCCCTCTATCCCCCTGAGGGGCCCATTGACCACCCGAACCCTCATCCCCTCTTTGAGATAGGCACAAGGCGTAATCGTCACCCCATTCTTTAGGAGAGTTTGAATCCCGACAATCTGAACCTCGGGGATTGGAATAGGTTTCCCATCACTTCCAAGAATTCGAACCACGCCCTCCGTCTTCAATATCTCGAGATGACTGTAAGGGTCCATCAGGGAGCGAACAAATAGATAGCCCGGAAAGAGAGGGAGCTGAATCCTTTTCCGCCGGTCCTTTCTCCGACTCCACCGCTCAACGAGAGGCAAAAAAGTCTCAATCTTCTTCTTGAGTAATCGGTCATTGACCTTATATTCATGCCTGGGCTGGGTATAGACGGCATACCAATGCATAAAGCTCCGCCCCGTCGATTACATCAGGCTCTGTAATCGCCTTAAATCATTAATTTTTCTTACAAATTTCAATAATGTGCCTTTTTAAGCACAGATTTGGGAGAAATAATATTCTCCCTTTCTTATCGATCAATCCATCTAACGAGATTCGGATTCTCTTAGAATCTTAGACTCTACTTCAGGAAGAAGAGCAAACTCGATTTCTTGAATATGGTCTCTGGGAATCACTATCTCTGTTTGATTCCGAAGCATCACCTTCAATTGGTTTTCCAAAAATAGCCCTGAAATCTTATCCCCATATTTGGAAATCAGGACATCCTTTTCCCCTCCCTCTTTCTGACTCTTCAGCTTCTTTCCAAAAGAGAGACGAGAGACATCCTCCTTTTTAAACACGACGAGGCCGTAAACGGTTCTTACCCGAAGGGATTCGAATAAGACATCCCCTACGAGGATATCTCCATTCCTTAAAACGATTCGGTCTATCCGAGGGGGTGAGGATTCCAGGGAGAGAGGGGATTCCTTCACCCTCAATTCCTCTCTTTTCCTCTCCTCCAGCCTCTCTCTCAAAAAAGATACTCTCTTGACCTTCTCAAATGGAATTAACATCGTCCCCAACTCCGAACGTCCCTGAAAGGGGGCATAGTGCCGAAGGCTAAACTCTCCTTTCTTTCCATCCATGAATGTCAATTCAATCCAATAGACTCCCCCTCTGTTTTTGATCTCAAACAATTCGATCTCATTCCAATCGATCCTCCCAATCCCTCCTTCCTGATCCACGGAAAAGGTCTTCCGTCCTCCCATAGAGAATTGACGAAGGGTAAAAAGTTCTCCATCGATGGTCTCCACCTCAACATTGAATCCATAAAGGGAACCTGGAAGGAGGCTCAACAATAAAACCATCATCACAATCATCCGTCTCATCGCCGTTTCCTTTCAATTTATTCTTCTTGAGGGGTGAACTTCATCCTCCAACTTTTCCCTCTTTAAGCGATCTGAAGAGTGTTTTTAAACCTATACGAAGGAGATGGGGTTCTGTCAAGATCATTTTGAAAAAGAATGATCTCAGTTCATCCCGGTTCCATCTCTGAAGGAGTCCCGTGAGTGTTCCATTGAACCTCTCCAGTAATTCATCATAATCCTCGTTCCTAAATCGATTTAGAATGTTGCGAACGAGAAGATGGAGATTCAGTTCAAGCTTCAGTTCTCGAAGCTCTCGCTTATAGTCTCCTCCATTGAGAATGGCTCGGGCGAGAGCCCTTGCTCCGTAAAGCCCTGTCACTACACCCCCTACTGTAGTGACTTTGACCTGGGCTGCGGCATCCCCCACAAGAAAGACCCCTCGTCTCCCACTCTCCCCTCCACGAAGCCCACTCCATCGATAAAGGGGGACTTTCGCTCCCTGGAACTCTAAGGGTTTAAGCCCTCTCTCTTTCAAAAAAGCCTCAAGCCCCACTCTGGCCTGACGATCATCGTCAGCAATCAATCCTACGGTGGAGAGCTTGGCACACTCAGGAATGGACCAGAAAAAGTATTTCGTATAATCCGGATCGAACCAGACCTGGCAGGTATCAGATGCCCCCTCTCCTTGAAGAGCCACTCTCGCCTGAAGAAGCGCTGTAGGAAAATGACCATCGCAAGAGATCGCTCGAGACACAGCACTGGAGATCCCATCGGCTCCCACAAGGATATCGCTAAGAGGGGTAAAGGTCTTGCCCGATTTTAAGTTCCTGAGTTTTAAGACCATCTTTTTCCCTGCCCGAAAAAAACCTTCGAATTGATATCCTAAATGGATCCGTGCCCCTGCCTCTTCTGCCAGACGTGCCAGCAGCTTAATCAATCTTTCCCTCTCTATGACCAGATCAGGACGGGAAAGCTCGATCCTTACACTTTTTGATCGCGAAAAAATCTCAAGCTTTCTTATCCGATTGACAATAGCCTCCTCTGGAACAAAACCGAGGACTTCGTTGAGCTTGTTGGTAACAATGAGGGTGCGAGGAGGAAGACCTGGGACAGAGGCCCTCTCATAGACTTCCACCTCAACGCCTCCACGGGCTAAATGATAGGCTGCAAAAAGACCTCCAAGGGATGCTCCGATGATGGCTACCTTCATTCCTCTCACTCCTCAATCAAAGGTTTTCTCTTCGACTCCCTACCCATTCTTAAAACCAGGGCCCATAATATAATAAATAGGAATGCATTGGAAGGGATCTGGAGATTTCTTTCTACCAAACTATGAAAGATCAGGGCAAGAATCCCCACTAAGCCGCCTATCCCTAAATATCTCTTTGGATCGTCATACCTAAGGGAACGAAGTTGAGAGAGGGCCTGGATGAGAAGATAGAAAAAGAGGAGTCCAATAAGGGTCATCCCAATGAGGCCCACCTCTGAGGCGAGTTGAAGCAGATCATTCTCTGCGTGCGTGACCAACCCACGAATAGGAAAGGATCGATACATCGGGTAGATTTGAACGAACGTTCCAAGCCCAGAACCTACGAGCGGAAAATCCTTAACAATAGAAAGCGTGTCTTTCCAGATCCTCACTCTTCCTTCCATATCCTCCGGCGTGGTCAAGAAGCGGCTGATGACCGCATCCAGACCAATCCAAGCAGCCCAGAGAAGGGCAAGAAGAAGGATTAAGATAGACGTCCTTGAAATTCTCCTTTCTCTCTCAGGGTTTCTGAAGAAAAAGGTAATCAGGGTAAAGGAAAGCAGAAGGCTTCCGATTCCCATCCGGGAAGAAGAGAAAAGGAGGGCAAGAATCATAAGGATGATGCCAAAGGCAAGAAGAAGGCTCTTTCCATCCAGATTGGAAAGCCTTGCTCTCCAATTGGGAAATCTCCCACCCTCCATCGACTGTCTTGCAAAGAGATAGCCCATTGCTAAGGGAATGACCATCAAAAGATAGCCTGCAAAGGCATTCCGATTGATGAAAGTCCCTGTCACTGCCTCCGGTCCTTTTAGATAAAGGATTTGGCGATGGCCACTGAAGAACTCGAACATCCCGTAGAGGGATTGGGCTATTCCTAAAAGTAGGATGACCAAGATGAGGGAAAGAAAGGTTCGAAGGGTCAACCCATTCCCGTAGAAAAGAAAGAGAAAGAAAAGAGAAAGGGCGAACCATTTGAGGAATTCTATCCGGGTGAGAAAGGGATAGAGAGAGATAGGAAAATTCGTAGATTGGAGGCCAAGGTTCAGATAGGATCGAAGCTCATGAGCCTTTGGAGAAAGGGTCTGAAGAAGCCCCCCGGGTAAAGGAATCATCTGAAAGAGGGTGTGCAGGAGAAAGAGCCCGAGAAGAAGGAGAGGCAGAATGGAGGACTTGGGCTGAAGAGGAGGATGAGCCCTATCGATAAGGATCTGAAGAGCCCAAAGGATCACCATCCCTAAAATCCCGAGTTCCATTATGGAATATGCCCAGAGCTCCACAGAGCCAAAGGCAATGGGAGTAAAGATGATAAGAAAGACTAAAATGATGTTAATCGCTCGGTTCATCCTGTTCCTCAAATTGGCAATGGATCAGGCACATCTGGCCTTTTTCCCTCAAGAACGGCTTGAGGATATTCGGTGACCATCCGGTATGCCTCCTCCCTTCCCACCATCTTTTCTGCCCTTCTTAAAGCCGATGAAAGAATAGGAGGCCTTCTATGATTGGAATGGCCATCGGAGGCAATGAAATGGATGAGCCGATGCCTCAGGAGTTTTTCGGCGACTCCCTTCACCCCCGATCCAAATTCTCCCGTGAGGCTCATGGCCGTGACCTGTCCAAGGCAACCCATTCGAACCATCTCGTAATATCTTTTTGGATTCTTCAAAATCTCGAGACTCCTTTCGGGATGGGTAATAATGGGCGTAACCCCCTTGCTCAATAACTGAAAAAGAACCTCCTCTGCCCTATACGGAATCCCTTGAAAAGGAAACTCTAAGAACAAAAACTTCCCGCCCTGTCCTACTGTAAGGATTCGACCCTCTTCAAGGGCTTTGGGGAGATCTTCGGAGAAATGGACATCAGCCCCTGGAAGAATCCGGATGGGAGGCGGAGAGGTTGAAGACAGTGCCGTCTTTAATTCTTGAACCCGATTCAGGATCGTTTCCGGGCTGTTCTGATAGACCCCATTGAGGAGGTGAGGTGTGGCAACAATCACCCTTATCCCATCCTGATAACTCAGATGGCACATCTGAATGGCCTCATCCAGGCTCTCTGGCCCATCATCTATCCCAGGAAGAATGTGACAATGAAGGTCGATCACTTCACCAATCCTTTCCTTAATTGATCTCCCGGATCTTCAAAAAGCTATTCTCTCGAATCAGATAGAATTGAATCTCTCCGCTCAAATTGACAACCCTATCCTTCTTTTTTAGTCTTTGAACGATCTCATAACGCCCCCTCACGAAGGCACTATAAGTGTAGGGCTCGATAGAGTAAAGGGTCATCTTATAGAGAAGGGATTGGGTCTTCTGAATCGTCCTTCGATAGGCCTCTTCAATATCGGCGTAGGGAAGCACTCGATTCTCTATGGCCTGCTTGGAGAAGAGTTCCATATAGGAGCCAAGATCCAATTTCATAAAGCGTTGGATATACTCCTCGATAAACTGTTTGGCCTCTTCTTGGGTCACCTCCCTTCGAGACTCGGAAGAGCTTATATCAAGAGAAAGAATCAGAATCCATAGGAAAACCCAAATGGAAATCTTCTTCTTCATTAACATCCCCCTTTCCCCTTACGGGATGCTTTGATGTTGATAATCCAAGGAAATAATCTTTAACAGCCCATCTTCCTTGCCTAAAACCCAACGGATTCTGCCTTTCCAGACCTTTCTTTCCTCTCCTTTTTTGGGGATCTGGTCAATCTGATAGAGGGCCTTGACCTCGACGGCATTCTCATAGAGTTCGATCTTCATCTCTTCGAGACGATACCGAAGTTCGAGGCTTTGGTCAAAAAAATGGCTATAGATTCGCCTAATCGCCTCAAACCCATCCCTTTGATTCTGGATCGCTTTCGGAGAAAAGAGCCATAGAAATCCATCGATATCCTTCTGCGTATAGCGTTCGATATATTTGGCCATAAATTGCTTTACTTCCTCCTGTGTGGCAATCAATCGTTGAGGGCCTGCCCAACCGATAGAAAGCATCACGATAAAAATCCCGCAAGCAACAAGACCGATTGTTCTCATTCCCGTCCCCCTTTCTTCCTCCTTAAGGCGATTTCTCATGTTGGTAATCGAGGGTGACGATCTTCAGCCCCCCTTCTTCCCTCTCTAAGGTCCACTGAATGGAACCTTCCCAGACCCTTTCTCGGTTATCTTTTTTTAATACTTGATTCACTCTATATCGGGCGCTCACCCGAACGTGCTCTGGAAGGATTTCTGTCTTGGTCTCTTCTATCCGATATTGGAGTTCCTTGCTCTGATTGAAGAAATCGGCATAGATTTTACGGATCGCTTCAAACCGATCTCTCTGGTTCTGGATCGCTTTTGAAGAAAAAAGGGAAAGAAAACCCTCAATATCTCTTTTAACATAAAAATCGATATACCTCTGAAAGAATTGCTCGATCTCCTCCTCCTTTGCAGCAAGGGGTGCCTCTCTGGTCTTTCTGGTTTCTCTGGTCTCTTTGGTTTCTTTGGTCTCTCTGGTTTCTCTGGTCTCTTTGGGGATTTCTTTTGGTGCTTCTTTTAAGGTTTCCATAGGGATCTCTTTTGAGGCCTCTTTTGGGATCTCCTTTGGGGTTTCTTTCTCCATCCCTTTTGGTAGCTCTTTTGGGGTCTCCTTTTGAATCTCTTTAGCCTCTTCCTTCAATATCATCTTGGGTGGCTCCTCGGAGGGCTTCTTTGGAACTTCTCTTAAAGCCTCCTTTGGAGGCTCTTTTATTACCTCTTTTAAATTCTCTTTGGGAACCTCTTTAAAATTCTCTACCATCATCTCTTTAAAATTCTTTTTTGAATCCTCTAAAGGACGCTCCACCTGAACCGGAGGAAGGAAGGCCTCCTTTTTGATCGGAGCTTCGATAAGAGGAGTGGCTTTGGGGTTTGGTTCTTTGGCCTCTTTTCTTTCAATCAGAATAGGAGAAGGCGCCTCCTTTTTTTCAATGGGTGGAGGAGGCTCCGTTTCAGTAAATTTGGCGATTGGATAGGTGATCTCTTTTGGTGCTTTAGGAAGGAATAACCATTGATACAGAGTCACACATAAGACCGTAAGAAGAATCAACACACTTAGAGAAATAGAAATTCGTTTTAGATGAATCCCCTTCCGGGATTGGGCTTTCTTTACCAATGATTTCTTCAAAGCCCTTTGGAGATCGTGTTCCAGGCGTTTGGAGTAGTCTTTCAACACCTCATAGGCCTCGTTAATCTCCCTCATCTTCTCATCCCCCTCACCTCCTTTCAGGTCAGGATGGTACTGTTTTGTGAGCTCAACCCATCGAGCCCGAATCTCTTCTTCTGAGGCGTCTTCGGGGACTCCAAGAATCTTGTAATAGTCCTTCATCTCGATAAACGGCTCTTAATCCTTCTTCTCTTTCAGGGAAACCTGATCCAGCCAGACGCTTCCAGAGATAAAACGGTCAAACTTCTCAGTCCTCTCCCTTCTTAATCTTACCATTCCCCCCTCTGAGCCCTTGGGAGTTCGAAATGGCATCCTTATTTCCTTCCAATCGTTTTCTCCGGTGAGCATCTCTGAACTGAGATGAAACTTCCGATCCGCACTCACTACCTCTATCTTGATCCCGCTTTTCGTGGTGAGGGCTTGGGTCTTTAATCGAGCCCTGAGGAGGTAGTCTCGATCGGGTTTCCAGGCCACATATTGATAGAGGTGATAAAAATCGATATTCTCCTTCCCATCGAACACAATCTTCAAGGCCCTCTTTCCTTCAAATACCGTATTGGAGTCAAAAGAAATCTCAGCTCCAGCTACCTTTTCCATCCTCCAGTCAAATCCTCCTCCCAGGACCTCTCTCTCTTCGAAACCAGGATTCGTGATGAGATTCCCATCCGAAGCAAGGGCGATTCCTTCCTCTCTTAACCTCTCGGTCCACACCTGGAAGGCCTCACCGAGACTCCCCTGATGGATGAGAAATTCGATATAGCGAATGGTCTCCTTTCGGTCAGGCTTCCAATCAAAAGTCGCTCGCTTAACCCATGCCTTCTTTAATCCCTCTTTTTCTCCCACCTGATAAAGGTAGTCAATAAAATGTTTAAAAGAGGAGGGATCCCTCGGAACGACCTGGTCAAGGATCATATCGAGATCCAGATTCCATTTGAAAAGGAGATCATAGATGGTTGCGGTTTGATTGGGATAATGTTGAAGAAGATAGGAGAGACGGAGGCGAGCCTTTTCAAACTCCCCTCGTTCAAGAAGAAGATTGGCGCTGACCCATCTCCCTAAGTAACCTGTCGGAAAGATAGAGACAGCCTTCTCCAGAGCCTTTTCCGAAGCTTCTACCTCCCCGAGCCTTTGGAGGACTCGGGCCAGACTTGTCCAGTACCGCTGTTCAAGAGGATTTTTTTCGATGGCTTTGAGAAGAAACTCTTTGGACCGTCTGAGATCTGCCTCTCTTAAATCCCACTGGTAGAAGAGGGCCAGACGATAGAAAGGGTCAGGATCTAAGGGATTGATCTGGGTGGCCAGAAGAAGCCTTTTCTTTTCGGGATTCTTCTGATAGGAATAAAGACCTTTCCAGAGGGAGAGAATCTCATAGCTCCCCAGTAAACCGAGAAGAAGGAGAACTCCCGAAATGAAAAACCGCCTCATCGAAATGACCCTCCTCAGGTTGAAGCAGAATCCTCCTCAGAGGAAGAAGCATAGGGAAGCTCTTTCTTCTTTTCTTCCTTTCCATAATAATAATGATATCGATAATAGTAGTATCCATAGTCACTTCGGCGGATGTTGACCCGATTGATCACGACCCCAAGAATCTTGGCATTGACCTGATAAAGAAGGTCTCTGGCCCTCTGCAGCGTTTCCCTCGGGGTCTTCCCAGAAAGGGAGACAAGAATCATCCCATCTACATGGGTAGAGAGAACGGCCGTGTCGGCAAATCCAAGCACTGGCGGGGAATCGACAATGATGTGATCGAACCTGGCCTCCAGGGTTTGCATCATCTCTTTAAAGAGGGAAGAGCCGATCAGTTCTGAAGGATTTGGAGGAATGGGGCCGGAGGGAATGAAGAAGAGATTGGGAATCTCGGTTCCATGGATAATGGATTCAAGGTCGGTCTGGCCGGAGAGGAAGTTAGAGAGCCCTAATCCATTTTCTGTTTTAAATATCCTATGGACCCTCGGCTTTCGAAGGTCAGAATCGATCAGAAGCACCCTCGCACCGGTCTGGGAGAGGGCAATGGCGGTATTGATGGCTGTGGTCGTCTTTCCCTCCTCAGGATTGGGACTGGTGACACCGATCTTTCGAGGAGGCTTTCCTGAGAAGGAGAGAAGGATGGTGTTGATCCCAATATTATTTTGATGGGGTTTTAATGTATTATTTTGACCGAAGAAAGGGGAAAGGGGAGAGTATTTGACAAAACGTTTTTTCGAGTTTGAGTGATTTTTTATCGCATTGAATTGACCGGTTGATAAGAGTAGGGGCGATAGTTTGTGGAGCCATTAATTCACCGGGGAAAGAAGGTGGATCAGGGAGAGTTTTGCATCCTCCCTGATCCCAATCTTTTTATTATATCCTATGATAATTCCGCTCTTTCTCGATCGATCTTAGAGTATCTTTAAGATACTGGTTTAAGCATCTAAGAAGTTTCGGGGGGATTTCTTATAGATTCCTCTTATTGTTGCTTGAGATCGATATTGAAGAATTCCTTTTCGTATCGATCCCA
>ENA-ORXB01002407-ORXB01002407.1-sediment-metagenome-genome-assembly--contig:-NODE-2407-length-16155-cov-3.394950_pt1 | contig 16155 bp, 14 predicted proteins | sample MGYA00237863_ERZ511475 | MGnify/ENA primary metagenome ERZ511475 (study PRJEB26305, sample SAMN06343858) | sediment metagenome | isolation source: hot spring sediment | place: Canada: British Columbia... | reverse complement strand
CGCAGCGTGGCAGCAGCCGCCCGCCCAGTAGCCAGTCCCAGGCCCGCTTGAAGGTGGCGCGTCCGGTGGACGTGGGCAGCGTGCCGTGCGGCGACACCACCAGCGGCACACCGAGCGCCTTCGTCACCGGCGCGACCAGCAGATTCTCGACCGTGCGCAGTTCATGGCAGTGCACCAGATCGATCCGGCATTCGGCGATCAGGGCGCGGGCAGCCGCGGCCAGGCCGCGCGGTGTGGAGAGGTTGAGCCGTCCGCGCAGGCGGTTGCTCAGGTTGCGGACGCGCACCACTTCCACGCCGTCGAGCGTCTCGCGGGGGGCGGGGGCGCGCTCCGTTGGGCTGAGCGTGTCAGTGGTCAGCACGGTGACGTGATGACCGGCCTGCGCCAACGCACGGGTCAACTCGGTTGCCGCGCGCACCGATCCGCCATAAGTCCAGGCGGGCGCGTAGTAGGGAATGACGTGCAGCAGGTTCACCGCGCCACCTCGGCGGACAGGGGCAACCCCACGCGCCGCACCAGCGACGGGCGCAGCCGGACGAGCGCATAGCCCGCCAGGATGAAGACGAACGGGTCGGCGGGCGAGCGGTAGCGCGTGGACGGGTGGAAGATCAGGTAGGTGATGGTGATCGCCACGAACACGGCGACGAGCGGCCACACCTCGCGCCGGTCGCGCCAGCCCAGAATCAGCCCGACGATGCCCAGCGCCAGCAACGGCGTGAAATACAGCGCGTGGATCACCCGTGCCACCTGAAACGCTGTGGACTCGAATTGCAGCACCGCGTCGTCCACCAGGTAGGGGTCGGGCGGCAGGTCGTAGGGCATGATCACCGGACTCCACAGCACCCAGAACTTCGTCCAGAACAGGCGCGGCCAGGCGTCGGGGTGTTCACGAAGGTAGGTCAGCGCCTGCTGCCGGTGCCAGCGATCGGCCTCGGTCTCGCTCAGGTTCGCCGGAGCGCGCTCGATACAGTTGACCCACTGCGCGTCCCAGCCACGAGATAGATAGTCCGCCACGCAGGCGTTGTTGCCCTGGTGCAGGTTGCTACCGGCGTTGGTGCTGATCACCACCAATTCCCCATGCAGGCGCGTGTTGCGCACGGCCCAGGGCGCGATCACCAGCACCAGGGCAATCGCGCTCGCCGCGCTCAGGACGATAGCCCGGCGCAGGCCCAGCACCCGCCACCACCACAGCGCCAGCAGGGGCAGCACCAGCACCACCAGCGTCTTGGTCAGCGCGCCCAGCCCAAAAGCGACGCCCAGCGCCACCGCCCAGCGCGGATCGCGCGTATCGCGCGCCCGGTACGCCGCCGCAAGGCCGGCGGTCAGCAGGAAGATGAACAGACAGGTGTCGTTGAGCGTCAGGTTCTGGTAGAGCAAATAGGGATACGCGCCGTAGAAAGCCGCCGCCAACAGCCCGACCGCTTCACCGGCTACCCGCCGCCCGATCCAGAACAGCAACAGCACCGTCAGCACGTCCAGCCCGATCTGCACGACAGCCACAGTGATCGGATCGCGCCCCAGCGTCTTGTAGACGCCGATCAGGAAGAAGGGATAGAGCGGCGGCAGGTCGGAATCGCCGCTCCGATCCTCGAAGCGGGTGTAGCCGCGCCCCTCGATCACGTTCACGGCGTAGGTGTCATAGCCGGACGTTTGCAGCGAGAGGGTGTGGTCGAAGAGCAGGATGAAGGCGACCCGTCCCAGGACGGTCACCAGCAGGATGACGGCCAGCCAGCGGCGAACGGTCATGCGCGGATGTCTCTCCTGTGCGCGGGACGCGGGCGGGAAATATGAATTCACCGCGGAGACGCAGAGGACGCAGAGACTTTCGTCTTACCCTCTGGGCTCTCCGCGTCTCGGCGATACGGTCTTTCTGCAACCCTGGCGTCCCCTCAATGCGGTTCGCATTGTACCGTGCCGATGCGTAAAATCGCTACACGTGCCGCAAGATGTGCCTGGCGGAGGAGATCGCTCTATGAGACGATGGTTGTTCTGGCTGGGGCTGATGATGGGACTGACCGGTTGCGCGCTGTCCGGCTCCGGAAAGGGATCGGGGGCCAACGTGCACGCTGCGTTATCCGCGCGGCTGGAGGAGATACGCGCCGCCCAGAGCACGGCGCTGGAGCTATGGGATCGCGTCATCGCGGGCGAAACGGTGTCGTGCCAGGAGACAATCCCTGTCCCCACTGCGGTGACGCTCTCCGAACGCGAGCGCTCGGCCTACCCACCCGGCGTGGCAGTTGCCGAGGCGCTGAACGAAGCCATCGGCGCGATCCGCAACGCTGCCGATCTGTGGGCCATCGAATGCGCGGAGGTACGACCCGTGGTGCCGCTGGATATGGCCCGTGCCGGACGCAATGCGGCTCTGGCGGCAACCGCTCCGCTCGACCGGGCGACGATCCTGCTGGCGGCGGGCACGCCCTGACCCCAGCAATGCGCCATCCGGCGCTGTGCAGGGCGGGCGTGTTCTTCGTACAATCTCTGAGACGAACAGCTAACAGGAGTCACGAGAGTTATCAGCATGAGCAAGAAATCTGGATGGCTGATGGTACTGGTAGTGCTGGCAGGGGTCGTGATGCTGACACTGAACCTGCGGGGAGGAGACGAACGTCCGCAGGCATCCGCCGTGCCTGCGACCACACAGGCTGATATCCCGGAGAGTGAGTCGCCGCAGGGCGAAGACTCCCTGCTGCTCCCCCCACAGACGGTCGCCGCCGGTGCGGGGACGATCCTCATTGATCTGCAGATGCCCGACGGCTACAAGCTCAACGCCCAGGCGCCGCTCACGGCCATCTGGCCCGACGACCCGGTGGCGCAAATTCCGCCCGAATCGCGCGACCTGCGCCTGATCGCTCCACAGTTGCCCGTGCAGGTGCCTGTCACCTTTGCGCCCGGACAGACCGACCTGGCGCTCGCCCTGACGGTGTACTGGTGCGAAGCGGTCAACGAGACGCTATGCTTTGTGGACCGGGCCACGCTGGTGCTGCCGCTGACGGTAGCCGCTGAAGGCGATACGCATCAGGCTGTCTTCGCGCGAACCCTGGTGCCGCCGGTCGTGGTAGATACGCCCGGCTAAGGGCAAGGGCGTTTCCTCATCCTGATCCTCATGACGCGCAGGGGCATGGCCCTGTCCAGTACCCTTCGCCAGGGAAGTTCAAGAGCGGACAGGGCTAGAGCCAGCGTAAAAGTTGGCTCGCTTAGTTTACCTCACCCCCAGCCTCGCTTCGCCCGGCTCGCTCTCTCTATGCATGGGGACCACGAGGCGCGCCAGCGCCAGGGGACGAGATAAAGGCCCCTGTGCCAAGCAAGTCTCCGACAACCTCTGCGCACGCCCGTGGGCGTGCGCTACCCGCACGCCTGCCGACCGGCTATAATTCAGTCACGCAGCAACCGACAGCGCAAGAGGGGAGAGACTGGCGATGCTCAGATGGGCGCGATGGGCTATCACACTGGGGCTGGCAGGGCTGCTTCTGGTCGCCTGCGGTCAGGGCGGGCAGACAGATGATGCCCCCGTCCCCACCCTCGCCAGTTTCGAGACACTGCCGACGGCGTACTTCCTGACGCAGAACGCCCCGCCGCCCGGCTTCTCCAGCCTGATGCTCGACCCCATCGAGCGCGGATTGAGCGATCACCCTGGCTGGGCCTACACCCTCAGCGGCAGCTTCAGCGGGACGTTCGACGCCAGCGGTGAGGCGGCGCAGGGGATGCTGAGCGTGCTGGTACAGGGCAATGAACTGGGGCAGGCACGCCGCGTAGTCCTGGAAGTATCCGGCAGCGCATTCGCGCCGGGCCAGGAAACAGTGCGACTGGAAGGCGTGCGCATCAGCAATGACTATTACCTGGTAGACGTGAATGGACAGTGCTCGCAGGGCGACAGCGGCCTGGCAGGCAATGCCATCATCGCCGACCTGGCCGCCGGGCAGATCATCGGTGGGGTGGCACAGGTCGTGCCTACGGGTCATCGCGACACGCAGAGCAATCTACCTGTCTGGCAATACACCTTCGCACCTCAGGACGCCCGCCTGCCCGCCGTCGTGACGCACACGAACAGCGAGGTCACACTGGCCGCTGATCTGTGGGTCGCGCCGGAAGTCAACGCGGTGCTGCGCTATGAGGTCACCGTCACTGTGCGGGGCGTGCACCTGCTGTGGGCCGACCGCACCGGCTCGACAGTGTCGGGCACGCTCTCGCTGCGCTACGAGCTGGACCCGACGGCGCTTGAAGAGTTGCCCAATATCAGCGTGCCGCACGGGTGTTGAATCTTGATGAGCAAAGCACGAGGGGCCAGGGTATAATGGAATCCGCGTGTGAGCCAATGCGCCAATCCGAGGAGAACGTGTATGCGTGTTTCGGTGCTGCAAGAGAATCTGCATAGAGGGTTGTCCATTGTCAGCCGCGCCATTCAGAGCCGCCCCGCGCTGCCCATCCTGGCCAACGTGATGATCGCCACCGACGAGGCGCGTCTGCAACTCTCTGCAACCAACCTTGAACTGGGGATCACGCACTGGATCGGCGCGAAGGTCGAGCATCCCGGCGCGATCACCCTGCCCGCCCGTACCCTGCAAGAACTGGTGGCGACGTTGCCGCCCGAACGGGTGGACATGGAACTGGATTTGCGCACCCTGACGCTGCACCTGCGCTGTGGGGCCAGGTCGGCCAACATCAAGGGCATGGACGCCAACGAATACCCGCTGCTGCCGGAATTCGACCCGACGCACGCCATTCCTGTGCCGGCGGGCGTGTTCCGCGAGATGATCGAGCAGACAGTCTTCGCCGCGGCCAAAGAGGACAATCGGCCGGTGCTCACCGGCGTGCAGATGCGCTTCGATGGCGACCGCCTGACCCTGGCCGCCGCCGACGGCTACCGGTTGTCGGTGCGCCATACCACGCTCGAATTCAGCGCGGGCGACCGCGCTCCAGAGCCGTTGATCGTGCCCGCGCGCACGCTTTCTGAACTGGCGCGCATCATCGGCGACGAAGACGACGAGGTGCTGATCGGCCTGCCAGAAGGACGCGGGCAGATCATGTTCAGCCTGAAGAACGTGGTGGTGGTCTCGCAGCTCATCGAGGGCAAGTTCCCAGACTACGAGGCGATCATCCCGCGCGGTTTCCAGACGCAGGTACTCACCTATACCGACGAATTGCTGGCGGCTTGCCGCAGTTCGGAAGTGTTCGCCAAGGACTCGGCGAACACCGCCCGCATCTTCGTCGAGCCGAGCGGCATGGCCAATGTGCCGGGGCGCGTCACTGTCGCCGGTCGGTCGCAGGAAAAGGGCGATGCTCAGGCTCCGGTGGACGCCAGCATCAACGGCGAGGCGGTGGAGATCTCCTTCAACATCCGGTACCTGATTGACGTGCTGAGCGTGATTCGCGACGAACAGGTGGTGCTGGAGACCAGCGGGCCGACCGCGCCGGGGGTGGTGCGTCCGGCGGGGCGCGACGACTTCGTGCACGTCATCATGCCCATGGCAGCAGGCCGTTAGGAGACAGTGGGCGTGATCGTCTTTGGCACGCGCATCCGCGCCAAAGTGGTCGGCGAGGGACAGTTCTTCTGCCCACACTGTCAGGCGCAGCGTTCCTATTGGCGCAAACGGGCCACACGCTACTTCGCCTTGTATTTCGTGCCAGTCTTTCCCCTGGGACAGCTTGGCGAATTCGTCGAATGCCAGACCTGTCACCTGGCCTTCGAGCCGGCGGTGTTGGAGCGCAAGTTCTCCGCGAACAAGCCGGGGCGGACGGAAGACCTGGCGCAGATGCTCAATACGCTTGCCGAACGCCTGGCCGCTGGCACGCCGGTCGAATATCTGGTGCGCGACCTGACGGCTGCCGGGCTGGAGCGCGATCTGGCGGTGGAGCTGGTGAGCAAGCATCTGTCCGCTGGCCAGAAACAGTGTCCCGACTGCAGCCTGACCTATAGCGCGGCGGTGACGGCGTGCGCCGTCTGTGGTAAGTCCCTGTGAATGAACTCGCGATGACCCGCAAAACGAAACAAGTCCTGTCAGGAAACAGTGCCATGTCTGCCTACGACGAGCAGATCAAGTGCCACGAATACCATATTGATCCGGACTTCTGGCAAGACCCCTACGGCGTCGAAGTGGCCTACGACACGCTGAAATTTCTCTATATTCCCGACCACGTCTCGGCCTATATCGCCAGTATGCTGGCGCACAAGGTCTACCGCTATCAGATCGACAACATCCGCACCAAAGAGCAGATCACGCACGCGGTGATGATCACCATGGGGGGGCTGTTGCCCGGCGTGTTGCTGCACGATCACCTGGCCTGGACGCTGAACAAGAACATCCCCCCTATCGAGTTCGGCACGCTGGGTGTGCGCTATTACGCAGGCCCTGGCGAGCCGCTCGACCAGCCGCGCGTCATACACCCGCTCTCGATTCACGTGGAGGGACGGGTGGTCGGTGTGGTGGAAGACCTGGTAGACCTGGGAGGCACGGCCAGCTTTGTGGCGCGCTTCCTGCTCGAAGAACACAAGGCTCGCAAAGTGGTGTTGATCGCGCCTTTCCTCAAGACGAAGCACGTCATGGAGGAAATGGATGTGATCTTCTACGGCCATGTGCCCAAAGACACGTGGATCATCACCCCGCGCGAGCGCGTCGAAACGCTGATCAAGCGCGTGCCCTACTGGCGCGATCATGGGGCGACGCTGGAGGAGTGCGCCGAGAATCTGCGCAAGATTGGCTATCCGGATTACCTGTTGGATACGTATCTGCGGGCGACCTACGAGCGGGGTTAGAAGGCAATCGTTAGCCGTGCACCCGCGATCAGCAGAGGATGCCCTACGGGCTGGGAAGCGGGTTCGAGCGCTGAGAGCGCTGCTGCGCGTTGCGAGAGAAAACGGCTTGACGAGGGTAGCGGAGGCTGGTACAATTCTGGCCGTGTAGGGTCAGCCCCATTCGTCTAGCGGCCTAGGACGTTGCCCTCTCAAGGCAGAAACAGGGGTTCGAGTCCCCTATGGGGCATCGCATTCCAACAGCCTGAAAGCTCGTTGGAATGCATTTTTTCTACGGCCTTTTCATAGCCCTCGCTGCCTGGCTCCAGGTCACCGAACTCGTCGTAATACAACTCCATGCGCAGCATCAGAAAGTCATCCGCCCAGGGCTTGAGCCGGTAGCTAACAATCCGCCGCGTGTCCAGGTCGAAGACAATCTCGCTGAACAGGTGCTGGTCATCCCCTGGCGATCTTCATCGTCTGCCGTGTCCCCCAGGGTCGCAAAAGGGAGCAGTGGGCCGACGAAATCAAGACTGTCCGTTAACACGGGGCACGGTCATGAAATTATCCTCATTCCCAGTGGAGAGACCTCAAGGCTGTGCTCCAGCCGTAGTTTTATCGCCGTGTCCCGAATACAAGTAGCACTTCACTGTCTGCTGTCCAACCTGCACATCCGGAGGATCAGCCCTGCGGCAGATGTCCATTACCTGAGGGCAGCGGCCCGCAAACTTGCACCCGATTCTCCCATATTCTTTGACTTCGGTTGTTCCAAGTGTGATATGCTTTGCCCAGGATGCGCGTTTCTTGGGGGCAGGTTCGGGAACCGATTCCTTCAGCAACTGCGTATACGGATGGGCAGGCCGTTCCAGGACATCCTCAACCGGCCCTGACTCAACGATGTATCCACGCAGCATGATTGCGATCCGGTCGCTGATATAGTAGGCAGTCGCCAGATCGTGCGTGATATAAATGACGCTCACTTTCTGTTCGTCTCGCAGCCTTTGGAACAGGTTCACGATCTCCATGCGCAGGGATGCATCGACCATCGAGACAGGCTCGTCGGCAAGGATCAGCTTGGGCTTTGAGATCAGCGCCCGTGCCACCGACACACGTTGGATCTGACCGCCAGAAAGTTCGTGCGGATAGCGCAGCCTCACTTCATCCAATGACAACCCAACGTTGCGGAGAGCATCATCCACAACCCTGGCCGCCTCTCGACGGTTTGACGCCATCCCAAAGTTCACAGCAGTATCGAACAGGTATGCTTCTACCCGCCGCAATGGGTTGAAAGTCTCGAACGGGTTCTGGAAAACCGGTTGGACTTTCTTCATAAACTCCTTGAACTCGGATCGCTTGCGGATAGTTGACAGATCGCGGCCTTCAAACAGCACCCTGCCCCTTGTCGGTTCAAGATCGCGAAGCAGCAAGCGAGATAGCGTGGTTTTGCCGCTGCCGCTTTCACCGGCGAGGGTGAATATTTCCGGCTTATCACTCTCCAGAGAGAAGGAGACATCATTAACCGCCGTGAGAAGTGTGCCCCCCACCAAGCCACCAATATGGAATTCGACCGTCACGTGCTGGACATCCACCAGTTTTTCGTTTGCGCTCATAGGGAGCCCCCCTTGACCAGGTGACAGGCCACGCGATGATGTTCCTTAACCGAGACCAGGTCAGGCACCTCGGTCCGGCACACATCCATCACATAAGGGCAACGAGGGTGGAAGCGGCAGCCGCTCGGAGGGTCGGCAAGGTTTGGTGGTGTACCTTTCAGACTCGCTTTGGTCGATCTTTCGCCGATCATGGGCAGCGATTGGATCAGGTGTTGGGTGTATGGGTGGAGCGGCGCATTGAAAATGCTCTCGGTCGGCGCTTCTTCGGCAATCCGGCCCGCGTACATGATCATCACCCGATCGGCGACGTTGGCATGCACAGCCATATCATGGGTTACCAGCAGAACCGTATTGTTGCTCCTGGCCTGGATATCTTTGATCATCTGCAGAACTCCGCGCTGCACGACGACATCCAGGGCAGTGGTAGGCTCGTCCGCAATAATCAATGCGGGCTGGAACACGGTCGCCAGGGCGATAGCCACCCGTTGGCGCATGCCGCCAGAAAGCTGGTGCGGATAAGCGTTGAGCACCTCGGTCGGGAGTCCCAGTTGGTTGATATGGGCGCGCATCTGTTCAAGGAATTTCTTCTTGTCCCTGATGTGCTCGTGCGTATCAACAATATCCTGGAAGGTCCTGATTACCTTGCGCACCGGGTTGAGGACACTCATCGAGCCCTGCATGACATACGAAATCTTCTTCCAGCGGATATTCCGGCGGAGTTCATCTTGCGATATCTGCAGTATATCAACCTGGTAGTCACCAAAGTTGTAGTGGACACTCCCTTCAAGAACCTTCAAGGGAGGTTTGATATTCCCCGAGATCACCTTGATCAGGGTGGTTTTGCCGCAGCTTGACTCGCCTGCCACGCCATATATCTCATTCGGATAGAGGTCAAAAGAAACCCCGTCAACCGCCCGTACGGTCCGGGAGATTCCATAGGCCTCAGTCTGGTAGTACGCGCGGAGGTTCTGTACGCTCAACAGGGTCACAGGTTATCCTCCAATCAGGCGCAAGCGGGTCCGCGGGTCGAGGTACTCGTTGAGACTTGTGAAGAGCAAGTACAGACCGAGGAACAGGACAACTGTCACCAGGGCCGGTGCGGTAATCCACCACCACACTCCCGCCACCAATGCCCCGTGCTGATTAGCCCAAAAAAGGGCGGTTCCAAGCGTAGGAGTGGTCAAATCCGAAAGCCCAAGAACACTCAAAGTGACTTCCATTCCAATTGACCACAGCATATTGTTGAGGGTAGTGGCAAACACGATCGGCAGCACAAAGGGAAGGTGCTCGTGGATCGTGATCCAAAAGCTGCTGGTTCCGGAATAGACCGCGGTGCGTGTGAACGAGCGCTCCCGCAAGCTCAGCACCTGCGAGCGAATCAGGCGGGCGTCAAACGACCAGCCGAAAAGCCCCAGAATAATCGCCAAAGTCAACAAGTTCATGCTCTCGCGCAACAAGAAACCCAGCAAGATCAGGATGGGCAGCAGGGGCAAGACCACAAAGCTGTCGCTGATCGCCATCAGGACTCTGTCAATCCATCCGCCCCGGTACCCGGCGGTCAGGCCGACCAGGACAGAAATCACACGCGAGATAATCGCGGTCACCACCCCCAGAAAAAGCGAATTGCGCACGGCAAAGGTCAACCACCAGAAGAGGTCCTGTCCCCGGGAGGTGGTGCCGAAAAGGTGTTCCCGCGATGGAGGCAGGTCCCACGGCACCACAAAGGACTGGCCTGGATCATAGGGGGAGTTGTAGGACAGGAGAATCATCACGACCACGGCTGCCAGGAAAATGACGGCGAGACGGAAGCGGGCATCATATCTGAGGAGGTCGCGTATAATTTTCAGCATGGCCCCTCTCCTATTGGTAGCGCACCCGCGGATCGAATAACGGGTAGAGCAGATCCATGAGGAAAACGGCGGTAGCCACCCCGATGATCGAATAAACGGTGATGCCCATGATCATGGAGTAATCGTTCCTGTAGACGGCCCTTATGGCCAGACTGCCAATCCCAGGATAACCAAAAACGACCTCCATGATGAGGGCGCCACTGAAGACTGTTCCGAGCGACATGGCCAGTGCAGTGAGCTGCGGCAGCATAGCAGTGCGCATAATGTAGTGGATGAGAATCTTTCTCTTCTTCAGCCCGGCGATCTCGGCGTACACCACATAGTCTTCAGAGATAATGTTAGAGGTGAGGGATTTCATGCCGACAAACCAGCCCCCAAACCCAACCAGCACCAGAGTGGCTATCGGAAGCACTGCATGCTCAATGTATGTCTTGATAAACTCCAGGGAGGACCAATTGGGACGAGTGCCGAGCGGGTAGGCCCCGCTGAACGGGAAGATCGGGATGAAATACGAAAATACCACCAGCAGAACGATGGCCACGATGTAGTAAGGAATCGACCGGACTGCCTGGCCCAGCACTTCGATCGCGTTCAATGCCAGGTTTCCAGGATAGTAGCTGGACATGGCTCCGAGAAGATTGCCAAAAACAAACGAAATAATCACCGCGGGGATCAACAGCCTGAGAGTGTACGGCAAGGCCTGGCCAATCATCTCGGACACCGGGGTCGGGAAATTGCCGAGCGAAGGGCCAAGGTCACCCCGGAGCAAGCGCCCCCAAAACGTGAAGTACTGCTCGACTGGACTGCCCGACAGCCCGTACAGGTCGGTCAGAGCGGCGCGCATCGATTCGATAGATGCCGGATCGAGGGAGCTTCCCATCGCCACCACCTCGGCTACCTGTGCTTCCACGGGGTCAGTGGGAGCGAGCCTGGGAATGATATAGGTGACCGTAATCCCGACAAAAATGAGCGTCAGGTACTGAATGATTCGCGGAATCAGATACCGAAGGATGAATTTCCGCATCGGCGACCTCTCCTTTTATGAAAAACCCTCCACCGCGACTGCCGGTGAAGACAGCCGCAGTGGAGGAGTAACACGTTAGTACTGCTGGCTTGCCCCGATTACCGCTTTCAATTCCCTAGCACCAGCCCCTTGATCGGCGCGATCCTCGCCACGGCGAAGCTACGCCTTCTTGGGCTTGATCTTGACGAACATGTACTTGGTATTGCCCCAGTTCGGCACCGGATTCGTGTAGGGATCATCGATAGAAGGATACCCGGTGAAGTAGGTGGTGTCCATCGTCGTGAAGACGTTGTACGCCATGAGCGGGGTAATCGGCATCTCCTGGACAGCGAGCTTGCAGAACTCCAGTCCCAGCTCGATTCCCTTCGGATCATCGAAAGAAATCTGCTCGAGAGCTTCAATGATCCTGTCCAGTTCGGGGTGCTTCCAGCGCATGCTGTTGCTGCCTGCAGCGTTTTGGCCACTCGGCACATACAACCTGGAGTGCCAGTACTGGAGGAAGAAGAACAGGTCGGGATGGCCACCCCAGGTCTCGATCGTCCAGGCCAGGTTGGCAGTGTACTCGCCAGCGGTCATGATGGGCCAGGGGTTGGCCTGCACGTCGAGGGTGGTGTCGATACCGAAGGCCTTCCAGTTCTCGACGACCATGGCAGCCGCCCGGTTCATGGTCGGGTTTGATTCACCCATGCTCATGAGCGGCACCTTGAAGGGCGAGCCGTCAGGCATGGCCCACTTGCCGTTCTTCTTCTGCATACCGGCGTCCAGCATGAGTTGTTCAGCAGCCTCGAGATCGTGCTTCCACCAACCAGCCCCAATGTACTTCTTGATAATCTCGGGATCGGTTGGCACCAGGTCGCCCAGGGACTTGCGGGCTTCATCGGCGATCCGTTGAGCAGCCGTTGGATCGTAAGGCTTGTAGTCCTGGCCACCCACCTTAATGGTGAAGTCGTTCAACCACGATTCCAGCGGCTGATGATAGTACTGGGGGTACATTCCGGTCGGCGGGACGTGAATGGCGGAGATGGTTGCCGCACCTTTGTAGGAGGCCAGGGCCACCTGGACGATATCGATCGCCAGGGTCAACGCCCAGCGCACTTGCCACTTGTCCAGCCCAGGTTTTTCGTTGTTGTAAATGACGGCTGGCAGGGTGGGATCCGGATGCGCCCAGGGGAACGAAGGGAACCAGCCGACCGAGGTCGGGCTTTGCTTGGCCAGGGTGATGCGGCCTTCGGGCGTGATGTCGTGGATCACATCCAGTTCGTGTGCCATCTGGGCGATGACGCGCTTGTCGCTTGGGCCTGGGTCAATGTACATGGCGTACTTGACAGACACCTCGCCAAGGCGGGCGACTGAGGTCCGCTGCCAGTCCTCGCGGCGCTCCCACAGGTACCATTTGCCGTTCGGATCGAAGTCTCTGAGCTTGTAGGCGCCCAGGCTGACGGGCGGATTGAACTTGAAAGCTACCGGGTCCTCTACCTTTTCCCAGATGTGCTTGGGCATGATGTAGCAGGCCCCCCAACGCACGGTGAAGGCAGAATGGAAGCGCGAGTTGGGTTTCTTGAGGTAGAAGATAACGGTATACTTGTCGGGCTGTTCCATGTGGTCGATGTTGCTTTCGAACAGGCCCTGATACTGCATTCCAGGCGTGTTCTTCAGGAGCTCAACGGTGAAGTACAGGTCGTCCGCTGTAAACTCGACGCCGTCGCTCCAGTAGAGGCCCTCGCGAAGCTTGACCGTCATCTGGGTGAAGTCGTCATTGTAGATCGGCTTCTCGGCTGCCAGGGCATTGTCCCATACGCCGGCAACCCCCGCATCCGGATCGATGTACCACAGCGCATCCAGGGCCAGTTGCTGGAGACCACATACCCACACGGCGCTGTAGCCGCTCCGCCAGCGGTTGAAGTCATCTGCTGGCAGCACAGTCCCTGATGGGTTCTCCAGAATCAGGCACTCATCCCTGGGCACACCTGGGGCAACTTCCTGTCGCCGGGGGTCGGTCAAGAGAGTCGTTGGCCCAGTCAACGACTCAACGGGGAGGGCAGTCGCCGCAGTGAATGCGGCTGCCTGCTTCAAGAACTGCCGTCTCGTTAATGCATACTTTTTCATGCTTTTCCTCCCGAAAGGATAGGCTAATAAGGGTGGACTAGATGGCTTCCAGCAGTACTCCACGCGGACGTTCACTAGACAAATGCGGATGCCGTTCAGGGATCACCCGGTCCATTTATTGGCTGTATTATCTTCTGGCAATATTAGAGTCGGCGCTGGTATGTTTACGTGCTGCTACTTTTTCACCTCACTTGGTCTCACTTGATGTCGCAGATCATTGCCGTCACTGAGTGCGGCTCGAAAGTGTAGACAAAAGGCTGTCCTTTGATAACGTGCTGCTCATTGCGGGAACAGACTTCTTCCGGTGCATCGAAAGAGTTTTCGCTTTTGATGCTGCGGCCATTCACAACATAGACATCCACGCAGTCGCCGACATGCCCCCCGCTGATTGAGAGGGTCGCCTCGACTGCTTCGTTCTCGCTGCGGTTCACAACATAGATGGCCAGCTTTCCAGTCTGAGAATCCAGCGTCGCGGAGACATCGAGCAACCGCACACTTCCATACTGCTTTGAACTGAATGTCTCACTGTCCCACCACACGTCGAGTGCGATATCGCCGCAGGTCTTGCTATACAGTTCAAACGGATAGAAGGTCGAGTGCAACAACAGCCCATCGGGGCGGGTATGGATGGGAGAAATGACGTTGACGATCTGTGCGATGTTGGCCATCCGGACCGCGGCACAGTGGCGGATGAAGGCGTTGAGGTGCATTGCCACGACCAGTGCGTCTTCCAGGTTATAGGGTTCCTCACACTGCTCATCAATATTGGCTCTGTACCAGACATTCCATTCGTCTACAGCGATATAAATCGGCTTGACAATCCTGCGGTCAAGCCGGATGGCGCGAATGAGACCTTCATAAGCGCTCAGCCGTTCCTCAATCAATTCTGACAACGCCATATATTCGGCAAAGTTGTTCTCAGGATTGCCTACGTACCAGTGTATGGCGAGATAGTCGACATATTTGGCTGCCTGTTCCAGCACGAGTTGCGCACGTTCAACCACCTGCTCCTTCCAATCGGAGGTAGTGGAAGCCAGCAGCTTGATCGATGGATCGACCATCTTCATATATTTGCCAAACTCGGTCACAGCGCGGGCATATTCCTGAGGGGTCTTATATCCAATCTGCCAGTGGCCATCGACTTCGTTGCCGATTCCCCAGTAGCGGACGTTGTGCGGAGCATCGTATCCATTAGCCCGGCGCATCCGGACCAACGCCGTATCCTGGGTGCCGTTACAGTACTCCACCCAATCGCGCGCCTCGCGCATATCGCCATCGCCACAGTTCACAACCAGGTATGGTTGGCTATTGATAGCGCGGCAGAATGCCACAAACTCATCTGTGCCGAACTGATTGGTCTCAACGGTTCCCCAGGCCACATCGAGCCGGGAAGGGCGTTCACTACGAGGACCGACGCCATCGCGCCAGCGATAACCAGAGACGAAGTTGCCTCCGGGGTAGCGGATCACTGGCATTCGCATGCGACGGAGTGCAGCGAGTACGTCGCTTCGAAGGCCGGACTCATCCGCGTACGGGGAATCAGGCTCATAGATTCCGCCATAGATACAGCGGCCCAGGTGCTCGGCGAAACCACCAAAAATAGCACGATCAATAGAGCCAAGCCGACGGTCAAGATCAATTTTGATAGAATTCACTTGTAGCTCCGAAATCTAAAGATGAAGCAAAACCGCGCTGTTTCGTCTGTTCAGGTACGGCAGGGTAAACAGGCTACTTGCGTCAGATCGCCTCGTCTGGGGTCAACTGGAGTTCTATTTGACGTGATCAGGCCATGCATGGCATATTGATCATCTGGCGTCTGGCAAGCTACTGCTTCTGAATTCAGCCGCTAAGCAACTCGACACCACCGATGGCCTGTTTAGTTAACAATACTTGCCATTCTCAAGGTCTGTGACAAACATTCAGCCTGATCCTTTTATACAAACAGGCCAGTTAAAATCATTCTACGGCTATAAATGCAAACTTGTCAATAGGTCGATCTAGTAGATCATAGCCGTTTTGTTAACTAAACAGAATGCCAGGAGAGCAGAGCAGTGAGACGGTCCAAAGCCAATATGCGCGACGTAGCAAAAGTTGCGAATGTATCGCCCACGACTGTATGGATGGTAATCCACAACAAGCCTGGAGTATCGGCGAAAACCATTAAGCGCGTTAAAGATGCGATGGCTCTGTTGGATTATCATCCAGAGCCCTCGACAGGGAACTCCAGGGCGACGTCTGTGGGGCTTTTAATTGAGGAAGGCTCTATCCCGGCAATTAGTGATGTGTTCTATGGTGACGTTATTCGAGGTTTCCAAAGTGAAGCCGAGAAGAACGGCTATCAGGTCGTGTTGTCGACATTCAACCGCCAGACCCAGAGTGTCAGCCGGCTAAAAGCGGGCTTTGTTGAGGCAGTAAGGGGATACGCTGTCGCCAACGATGGAGATATCACACCCGAAACGCTCGCGCAGTTGCAGACCCCTTCGGTTCCTGTGGTCTTGATTGAGAGCTACATCGACGGTGAGGAATTTCCCTGCGTTCTTGGGGATAACGTGATGGCTGGCTACAAGATTGCGCGTCATCTACTAAACCTGGGACATCGGGAGATCGCCGTATTGAGAGGCCCAACGAAGTACAGCAGTCTGGTAGATCGATTGCGAGGTATAGTCGCAGCATTGGCCGAGGAGGGCATCCTGGTTCCCCCGCAATGGATGCCATCCCCTGTATCTGGACATCCACACAAAGGCTATCTGCAGATGAAGGAAATACTGCGTCAGGACCGACTCCCTACAGCGATTATCGCGATTAGCGACAAGACAGCGTTTGGCGCAATGGAGGCTA
>ENA-ORXB01002406-ORXB01002406.1-sediment-metagenome-genome-assembly--contig:-NODE-2406-length-16161-cov-4.205795_pt1 | contig 16161 bp, 17 predicted proteins | sample MGYA00237863_ERZ511475 | MGnify/ENA primary metagenome ERZ511475 (study PRJEB26305, sample SAMN06343858) | sediment metagenome | isolation source: hot spring sediment | place: Canada: British Columbia... | reverse complement strand
CGCTGGCGCAAGTGCTTATCCAAGAATCATAGATTTTAAGGCCTTCAAATCTATAGCTGATGAGGTTGGGGCATACCTTATGGTTGATATAGCTCATATTGCAGGTTTAGTTGCTGCAGGAGTTCACCCAAGCCCCATTCCATATAGCGATGTTGTTACCAGCACAACCCACAAAACTCTGCGTGGCCCGCGTGGCGGATTGATCTTGGCTAGAGAAAAGTTTGCAAAAGCAATTGATAAAGCAGTATTTCCAGGAACACAAGGTGGTCCCTCAATGCATGTCATTGCAGCCAAGGCAGTCTGTTTTAAGGAAGCCATGACGGATGAGTTTAGAGATTATTCAAGGCAAATTGTTGCAAATGCACGAAGGATGGCTGAAACCCTCATAGAACGCGGGTTTAGAATCTGCTCAGGCGGAACCGATACCCACTTGCTTCTAGTGGACCTCACCAATAAAGGTCTTACTGGCGTTGAAGCTGAGCGCGTGCTGGGTTCAGTGGGTATTATCGCGAATAAAAATACAATTCCATTTGAGACAAGGAGCGCTTCTGTGACAAGCGGCATCAGGCTGGGAACCCCTGCTATAACAACACGCGGTTTTAAGGAAGATGAGACTGGCCACCTGGCAAACCTTATTGCTGATACTCTTGAGAACATCAACGATGAGGAAACACTAAATCGGGTTAAGAACGAGGTTGCAGCTCTTTGTAGGACATTTCCTATCTATAGCAGGCTAACGGTAGGGGTATAAATACTTAAATTCAAAATTCAAAATGCAAAATGAAAAATTAAATAACGACCGCAGACCGCCGACCGCTGCTTTAGGCTCCTTCGGAGCCTGACCGGGGACGGGAGACCGGAGACAGGCTAAAAGCAGACGGGAGACCGGAGACAGGAGACGGGCACAAGAACAGACCAGGATCCAGGGACCGCTTCACCCTCCCCTAGCCCCTCCCCTCAAGGGAGGGGAAATATAAAGCCTACCCTCCAAGGGAGGGGAACAGCCAAATACCCTCCCCCTTGAGGGGGGAGGGACAGGGTGGGGGTGAAAAATGGACAGGAGATGAGGGACCGGCAAAAGAAGAAGTGTCATTGCGAGGAGCCCGCTAGGGCGACGTGGCAATCTCAAATAAAGAGCAGATGGGAGGCGGGCAAAAGAGCAGGCCGAAGACAGGGAGACCGGAGTTCCGAGGATGACGAGAGGGTTATTATGGACATAAAACAAGAATCTGATGAGATTTCTCTACAAAAATATCAACAATCTCCCAGTAGATTGGATAATCGCCCGTCCTGGGATGAATATTTCTTAAAAATCACAAGACAGGTTTCAGAGAGATCGACATGCCTGAGAAGGAAAATCGGAGCCGTTCTGATAAGGGATAAGCGGATTTTAGCGACAGGTTACAATGGGGCTCCTTCTGGCATTAGGCATTGCTATGAGGTTGGCTGTCTCAGGGAAGAAAAGGGCATAGCTTCTGGTGAGCGCCATGAGCTATGTCGGGGGCTTCATGCAGAGCAGAACGCAATTATCCAAGCGGCTATGCATGGGGTTGCTATTGTTGGGGCATCGATTTATTGCACTCATCAACCCTGCAGTCTCTGTGCTAAGATGTTGATAAATGCGGGGATAAGGGAAATATTTTTCGAAGAGGCATATCCAGATACCCTCTCCGAAGAACTGCTGGCAGAGGCTGGTGTGAAGGTAAAGCAAATTGGCATTAGGAACGAGAGAAATGCTAATTTTGATTAAAATTTAACAAATAAAGCAAGAAACTTAGCAATCAAGCTATTGCAACATAGAAAAATTTTAATTATAGTATACAAAGGATTGGTGTTCGTATTAAATGTTACAATCTAATGATGACCGTTGGCCGCTCTGGGATGATAAGTTTGACGTAGAACCAGACAATACAGTTGAGGAAACAAAAACGGCCAATGGAGAGCAAGTTGAAAATAAAATCTCTAGCGAACACAAAATCTCTAGTAAAATAACTGACAAAAAAATATTAGCGCGCAAGGAGAAACAAGAGCAAAATATTGCATCTGCAAGACAAGAGCTACTCAGGTTTGCTTCTTTAGGAACTGAGCTTTTAGCATCTGTTCTTGTAGGGACACTGCTAGGCTGGGTTGTAAGCCGTCTCTTTGGTGGTGCTCCCTGGGTTTTAGCCATAGGTGTAGTTATAGGTGCTGCGGCTGGGTTCCTAAATATATATCGCGCAATCATCGAATCAGAGCAAGAAGAGGAGCAGCAGAAGCGTGGCTCCTCAAAGTAGGAAAAGAAAAAGCTCGCGAAATCAATCTCCCTTTAAAGTAAGGGAAATATTGATTTACGGATCCCCACTCTGGATTGGGGCACCTGTTGTAGGATGGTATTATGACGGGTTGCTTGGGCTTAAAAGCGCATTAATTGGACTTCTCCTTCTTGGCGTATACATTGGTAGCACGATCATTGCTGCGCGAGAGTCCCGGAGATTGTCAGCTAAAAAGACTGTAGCCATAGCTGTAGCTGGTTTTTGGATAAGATTAATAGGTCTTTGGTTCTTGGTTTTTTTGCTATCGCGTTTTGTAGAGCTAAATCTTTTGGTTCTTCTAATAACGTTAGCAATAGGCTTTACGGCAACAGTGGCAATAAGCGCAAAGGATTGGTTACAAAGTTAACTACTTGGCTGAGGTAAAGAAAGGAGTAGTTAAATTGTCGGTAGAGCAAGCAGCCGGACATGCGGCAGGAGCTAAGGGCTCAGTTATGAGCCATCTTTTGGAGGAATTTAGCCTCTCCAACGAGCACGCTTATGAATTCTTCGGTATTCCTTTACCACACGGACCTGGAATGCATTTCTTTGGAATCGACTTTTCAATAAACAAAGCAGTGGTTGTAGTCTGGATTGCTACGGTTTTGGCGTTTGCCCTCATTTATTATACTGGCAGAGGAGAAGGGCTAGTGCCTCGAGGCCGGCTTAGAAATACCATCGAAGCCATGGTTCAGTTTGTAAAGCAAGATATAGTTGACCCAAATATTGGCCATGATGGAAAAAAGTGGCTTCCTTTTGTAGCTGGCATATTCTTCTTTGTTCTACTTAATAATCTTCTCGGACTAATCCCCGGCTCAAATTCCCCGACCGGAAATTTAAATTTAACCGCAACACTGGCTGCAATTGTTCTTGTTGCGTTTGTAGGGGTTGGTATAAAGAAACAGGGTGTTATTGGTTATTTTGTGAATCTTGCGCCTAGAGGCTTGCCGAAATGGCTTTATGTTATTTTATATCCCATAGAATTTGTAAGTTTGCTTGCTAAACCACTCTCGTTGGCTCTCCGACTTTTTGCAAACCTTTTAGCAGGCCATATAGTTATTGGTGCTCTACTAGGCTTGATAGTGCTATTTGGTAGCTGGATAATTGCTCCATTTCCTTTTGCATTCGCTATAATCATGTATGCGTTTGAGATCTTTGTAGCCTTTATCCAGGCTTATATATTTGCTATTTTAACAGCCCTGTATGTGGGTTCAGCAATCCATCCAGATCATTAGGATATTGGCAAGAGAGGAGGTAGTTTGATGGAAATCGGATCTTTGGCACATCTAGGTTCAGGTCTTGCTATAGGTCTCGGTGCAATTGGCCCAGGGGTTGGTGTAGGAATACTCGCTGGAAAAGCCCTTGAGGGCATGGCGCGCCAGCCGGAGTCGACCGGTACATTAAGAACGACGATGTTCATCGGCATTGCGTTTGCTGAAGCCATTGCTCTTTATAGCTTCGTTATCAGTATTCTACTGTTCTCAAAGTAGAAGGCAAACCGAATTTTTTATTGAGAAATAGGTGGGTTACAAATGATTGAATTGAACCAACCATTAATAGTCTACACGGCTATTGCATTTGCTGTCTTAGTGTTTGCACTTGCAAAGTTTGGGTTCCCCCCAATTTTGAAGATGCTTGATGAGCGCGAGCGCAAGATACGCGAATCAATTGAGCAGGCAGAACGCGCAAGGGAAGAAGCGGAACGGTTGCTAAAAGAATATGAGGATAAACTAGCGGAAGCTAAAGTTGAGGCCCAAAAACTGCTTGCTGAAGGCAAACAGCTAGGCGAGAGTTTAAGGGCTGAAATAATAGCAAAATCCGAAGAAGAAGCCAAGCGCATGATTGCTAAAGCAGAGGAGCAAATTGAGCGTGATGTCGAGCAGGCAATCAAGGAGTTAAGAGCTGAGGTTGCAAATCTCAGCTTAGAAGTGGCTGCAAAAGTTATCGAGAAAGAGCTTGATGAAAAAGCACATGCTCAGCTCATCGAGAAATATCTAAGTGAAGTAGGTCGCTTATAATGAGAGACGAGCAAATAGCCAGGGAATATGCAAAAGCGCTGTTTGAAGCAGCTCTCGGTCAAAACATTCTGGACAGGGTAGTTCAGGAAGTTGACGATGTTGGAGAGCTGTTGACCGACCCTGAATTTGAAGGTTTTTTCCGGTCGGCTAAGATTGACAGCGAAGCAAAGAAAAATGTTTTCAATAAAGTATTCCTTCAAGAAGTCTCGGTAATCACGCGCAACTTCTTTTGGGTTCTTTTCGACAATGGCAGAGAAAGCCTGTTTAACGAAATCCGCAACGAATTTGAGCGGTTAGTTGATGAGCATGACAAGAGGTTGGTTGCTAGAGTTATAACTGCAGTGCCTATAACCGATGATTTAGGGGCCAAAGTGCAGGAAAAGCTCTCTGAGGCTACCAATCGGGAAGTAGTTATTGAAACTGTTACAGATCCAGATATTTACGGTGGAATGTTAATCTATGCTGATGGTCAAATTATTGACGCGAGCGTAAAATCACGGTTGAATCACTTACGCGAACGATTAATTCAAGCGCGGTAAGGAGAAGGTCTATGAGAATCAAATCGAGAGAGATTGCTTCACTGTTGAGGCAGGAAATCGAAAAGTATGAGCCTCAGGTAGAGGTCGAAGAAGTAGGAACGGTTCTCGAAGCCAGAGATGGTATCGCTATCGTCCACGGTATACGCGGCGTCATGGCCAATGAAATGTTGGAGTTTCCCCACGGCATAACGGGACTTGCTCTTAACCTTGAAGAGGATAATGTAGGTGTCGTTATTATTGGCGATTATCTCAAGATTCAGGAGGGAGATATCGTTAAGCGTACCGGAAGGATTGCTGAGGTACCGGTTGGCGATGGACTTCTGGGTCGTGTCGTAAATCCGTTGGGACAACCATTAGACGGTAAAGGTCCAATTACGCCTGAAGGTTATAGGCCTATCGAGTGGTTGGCGCCGGGTGTTGTTCAAAGACAACCAGTTAAGGAACCTTTACAGACAGGTATAAAGGCCATCGACTCCATGATTCCGATCGGCCGCGGACAGCGCGAGCTTATCATCGGCGACCGTAGAACCGGAAAGACCGCAATTGCAATTGATACAATTATCAATCAGAAGGATACCGATGTTATATGTGTCTACGTTGCAATTGGCGGCAAGGCATCAACCTGCGCGCAGGTTGTTGACACACTTGAGAGATTTGGGGCAATGAGCTACACAATAGTAGTTGCTGCTCCAGCTAGCGATCCAGCACCATTGCAATATATTGCGCCTTATGCTGGATGTGCAATGGCAGAACATTACCTGTACAATGGTAAGCACACCCTTGTAATCTACGATGACCTTAGCAAGCAGGCACAGGCCTATCGCCAGATGTCGCTCTTGCTGAGGCGCCCACCAGGCCGCGAAGCTTATCCAGGTGATGTTTTCTATCTCCACTCAAGGTTGCTTGAAAGGGCATGCAAGCTTAGTGATGAGCTAGGCGGTGGTTCTCTGACAGCTCTGCCAGTTATTGAAACTCTTGCAGGTGACGTTTCTGCATATATTCCAACAAATGTTATTTCAATTACAGATGGCCAGATATTCCTCCAATCAGACCTTTTCTATTCGGGTGTAAGGCCGGCTATCAACGTTGGTATTTCGGTATCCCGAGTAGGTGGTAATGCACAGATTAAAGCCATGAAACAGGTTGCAGGAAGCCTAAGGCTTGATCTAGCTCAGTATCGTGAACTTGAGGCATTTGCCCAGTTCGGGTCTGAGTTAGATAAGGCAACACAAGCTCAGCTAGCAAGAGGACAGCGCATGGTTGAGCTTCTAAAGCAAGGCCAGTATCAGCCAATGCCGGTAGAGGAACAGATTATAGCGATCTTTGCTGGCGTACGTGGCTTCCTTGATGATATCGATGTTACCAAGGTTAAAGAATTTGAAAAGGGTTTGCTTGAGCTAGTTCGAGCGAAATATTCTGATGTTGCAAAACGCATTGTCGAGGAAAAGGTCATCTCTGAAGAAACAGAGAAGAGACTCTCCGAGATCATACAGGAGTTTAAATCAATGTTTGTTGGCACATCTCTGTAGGTTTTGAGGATGATGGGCGATGTCAAAAGCTAGAGCTGTATTAAGAAGAATAAAAAGCGTTGAGAAGACAAGCCAAATAACTAAAACCATGGAGATGGTTGCTACTGCAAAGATTAAGAAAGCGCAAGCACGCATTGAGGCAGCACGGCCATATGCCATAAAAATGGTTGAGGTTCTTCATAGCGTAGCAAAGCATGTGGGCTCGGATAGCCATCCTCTTCTTGAAGTGCACGATCCAATCGAGAACGTTGTTATTGTACCAATTACGTCTAACCGTGGCCTTTGCGGTGCTTTTAATATGAACATATTGAGGCAAAGCGAAGCCCTTTATCGGCAAGAGACAGAAAATGGAAGAAATGTATCTTTTCTTTCAGTTGGACGTAAAGGCACTGGATATCTAAAGTTCGTTGGGCGCAACCTAATTGCATCACATACGGATTTTAGCGATAACCCAACGTTTCTTGAGGCAAAAATAGTTGCTGATAGATTAATTGAAATGTATCAGGAGAGAACTCTTGATAAAGCTTATATCGTTTTTAATCACTTCAAGTCAGTTATGGAACAAAAACCAATGGTGCATCAGCTGTTGCCAATAAAACAAGAAGAAATAGCCGGCGAAGAAGAGGGTGCAGATAAGAAAGGTATTGCTGAATATGAGTTCGAACCTGATGCGGTCCGTGTGCTTTACGACCTTCTACCTCGGTATGTGGAGACGGTTGTACTTAGGGCACTAATGGAGTCTGCTGCAAGTGAGCATGCGGCAAGAAGAGTAGCAATGAAAAACGCGACAGATGCTGCCCTTGAGATGATAGAAAGCCTTACCCGTTGGTACAATAGGGCAAGGCAAGCGCAAATCACACAAGAGATTGCAGAGATTGTAGGCGGCGCTAACGCGTTGCAGGAAGCATAAGAGAATAAAGAGGTGAAAAGCTTAAATGGGCGTAGGGAGAATAGTTCAGATAATCGGTGTCGTCCTAGACGTAGAGTTTGAGCCTAACGAAATCCCGCCAATCTATAACGCACTTAAGATCTCGGCGGACACGCCACGTGGCAAGGTTGAAGTTATAGCCGAGGTAGAGCAGCATTTAGAGGGCAACAAAGTTAGGGCTGTTGCCATGTCGTCAACCGATGGTCTGGTAAGGGGTATGGAAGTTGAGGATTTAGGTGGACCGATTTCCACTCCAGTTGGCGAGGCAACTTTAGGAAGGCTCCTAAATGTTTTAGGTCAGCCGATAGACGACGACAGGCCAATAAATGCGAGCGAGGTCTACCCAATTCACCGCAAACCACCAATGTTTGAGCAGCTGCAGCCAACAACTGAGATTTTTGAAACCGGTATCAAGGTTGTGGACCTTCTTGCACCTTACGTAAAGGGTGGTAAAGTTGGCCTGTTTGGTGGAGCTGGTGTGGGAAAGACGGTTCTTATCATGGAGCTAATCCATAACATTGCTACCAAGCATGGCGGTTATTCAGTATTTGCTGGCGTAGGTGAGCGCACCCGTGAAGGCAACGACCTATGGCTTGAAATGAAGGAATCAGGTGTTATTTCAAAGGCCTCCCTTGTCTTTGGCCAGATGAATGAGCCTCCAGGTGCACGCCTTCGCGTTGGTTTAACTGGCCTGACGATTGCGGAATATTTCCGTGATCAGGGCAAGGATGTTCTTCTCTTTATTGATAATATCTTCCGCTTTACACAGGCTGGCTCTGAAGTATCAGCGCTTCTTGGCCGTATGCCGTCAGCCGTTGGATATCAGCCAACGCTAGGAACTGAGATGGGTGATTTGCAGGAGAGAATTACATCAACCCGGAAGGGATCGGTTACGTCAGTACAGGCAATTTATGTCCCGGCTGACGACTTAACTGACCCGGCGCCAGCAACAGCATTTACACACCTGGATGCAACAACCGTCCTTTCCAGACAGATCGCAGAGCTAGGTATTTATCCAGCTGTCGATCCACTTGACTCAACTTCAAGAATTCTTGAGCCAGGCGCTATTGGTGAGGAGCATTATAATGTTGCGCGTAGCGTCCAGGCAATTCTGCAAAGATACAAAGAATTGCAGGATATTATTGCAATCCTTGGTATGGATGAGCTTTCTGAAGAGGATAAATTAATTGTACAGAGAGCAAGAAAAATCCAGAAGTTCTTAAGCCAGCCGTTTAACGTTGCTGAGGCATTTACTGGCCAGAAGGGTGCTTATGTACCACTAGCCGAGACTATTCGTGGATTTAAAGAGATCGTTGAAGGCCAGCATGACTCACTGCCAGAGCAGGCATTCCATATGGTTGGGACTATCGATGATGCTAAGGCTAAGGCTGAACGTATTATGGCTAGCGTTGCTTCATAGGGCTTTGGAGGTTTAATCATAAATGGCTAATAAGCTTATTTGCGAGGTAGTAAGCCCCGAGCGTGTCGTCTATAGCGGCGAGGCAGAAATGGTTGTGGCACGCGGCGTGGAAGGTGAGCTTGGAATAATGGCGCGCCACATCCCGATTGTCACGCCGCTTGAGATCGGCGAGCTAAGGGTTATCCGTGAGGATGGCGTTGAATATATTGCTGTTATGGGAGGTTATCTTGAGTTTAGAGATAACAAGATGACTGTCCTAGCTGATATTGCTGAGCTTGCTTCACAAATTGATGTGGCGCGTGCCCAGCTTAAGAAAGAAGAGCGCGAGCGGGAGCTTGCTGAGGCAAAAGCTAGTGATGAGGCATTACTGCAAGCTGAGATTAGCTTAAAGAAGGCGCTTCTTAGACTTAAGGTTGCTCAACGGTATAAAGACTAATATGCCGAATCAGGCCATACGAATGTAAATAGCCACATAAGCAGTGGCTATCTGTTTTGTCCTGCATAACAAGCACTAAATTTGACTACCATTCGATTCTCTTTTATCCTTTATTTTTAGGGTAATTTAATTGAGCTTATCTTGTTTTTCTTCTGTAGTCGCTGGGAATCTATAAAATCGGGCTTTTGCATTTATGTAAGGTTGATGAGCAGCATAAACTACAGGTCAAGCCCAATTCAAAATGCAAAATTAAAAATTAAAAATCAAGCAGAAAGGGGACGTTCTTTACTTATTAAACTTACGCTGTTGGCTCGCGCATAACGACCGCCGACTGCCGACCGCTGACCGCAGTCAAAATAGGGTCCAGGGGACAGAGGTCAGGGTCCAGGGTTAGGAATTAGGGGAGCCTGTTATTGCGAGGAGGCTGCGAAGCATCCGACGTGGCAATCTCATTCCCCTCTCTTGAGGAAAGGAGCTAGGGGAGGGTGAACAATTTTTAATTTTGAATTGTTTTGGCGGCGGTCTGCCGTCGGGCTCCGAAGGAGCCTATAGCAGCGGTCGGCTGTCTGCGGTCATTTATGCAATCCCTCGGCGTTGCTCGGGACATGCTTTGCATTTTTACTTTTTAATTTTTAATTTATCTATAGCTCTAGTTGTAAACGCTTAAAATAGTGAGCTTGAACAAGAGAAAGCAGTCTATGGGTAGTAAGTTTGTTATAAGAGGCGGAAAAAAGCTAAGCGGTAAGGTAAGAATATGCGGGGCAAAAAACTCTGCATTGAAACTTATGGCAGCAGCGTTGCTGGCTGATGGTCCCACCATCTTAACCAATGTACCGCTAATCACCGATGTGATGACCATGGCGGCTGTTATTGAACGTCTTGGAACCTCTGTAAGCTATGAAACTCCCGACACGATAAAGATTAATCCTGGTTACTCACTATATGCTGAAGCGCCTTACGAGCTTGTTAGCCAGATGCGCGCATCAATAATAGTCTTAGGGCCGCTGCTTGCAAGGCTGGGTAGGGCACGCGTTGCAATGCCGGGAGGTTGCAATATTGGTTCTCGAAAGATTGATATGCATATTCGTGGGCTTGAGTTATTGGGTGCAAGATTTGAGGTAGGTCATGGTTTTATTGATGCAACAGCTGAAAAGTTGGTTGGAAACAAGATAACTCTTGATTTCCCAAGTGTGGGCGCTACTGAGAATTTGCTAATGGCAGCAACGTGCGCCGAGGGTACAACAATTATCAGCAATGCTGCTAGAGAGCCTGAAATAGCTGACCTTGCAACTTTCTTAAATCAAATGGGGGCTCAAATAGAGGGGATTGGAAGCTCAACCCTTCAGGTGACAGGAGTTAAAAGGCTTAAAGGAGTCGAGTATAAAGTAATTCCAGACAGGATTGAGACAGGAACTTTTCTGGTAGCAGGTGCAATAACTAATGGTGATGTTCTTCTTGAGGATGTAGTTCCAGAGCATCTTGAACTTGTCATAAGCAAACTGAACGACATTGGCGCAGATATAAAGGTTGATGGCAATAAGATTAGGCTAAAAGGATGCAGAAAAATTAAACCTGTTGATTTAGCAACCCTTCCTTATCCTGGATTTCCAACTGATTTGCAAACGCTCTTCATGGCTCTTCTGTCAATGGCCGATGGTACCAGCATTATTACTGAAAATATCTTCGAGAACAGATTTATGTTTGTCAATGAGCTTAACAGGATGGGAAGTGATATAAGAACTGAAGGGCGTCACGCCGTTATCCAAGGTGTTCCTAAATTAACTGGCGCGCCCGTTAAAGCACCGGATTTAAGAGGTGGCGCAGCGCTTGTAGTAGCTGGTCTTGCTGCTGAGGGTGTAACTGAAGTGCTGGATATCTACCATATAGATAGAGGTTATCAGAACCTTGAGCACAAGCTACAAATGCTAGGCGCTGATATTGAGCGCCTGGGTGCCGAAGAACGGTCAAGCAATCTGCGAGTAATAAAATAAGAGTAATAAAATAATTACTGATAGCTTACCTTCATTTTTTGTTTATCAACAAGCTCAATCCAAGTCTGGCCTCGATTAAGTTTGATCTCGGCCCCTGTGGAATCGTAGTAGCGGGTTAGGTCATCAAGGGTTGGTCGCGTCCAGGTAGCACTGATAGCTTTTCCATCCTGAAAGACGATAGCGTCGCCACTTCCTATCAAGCTAAGACGTATTCTTCCCTTAGGATCATTTGCAATGTTAGAGATTGGTACATACTGTATTATTACATTCTTAGCTGCTATTTGTTGGCCATTTGTAGCATCAATATGTGATTTCCCCGCTATGCTGCGTTTATATAGATTTCCCTGCCGATCATAGTCGTAATGCACAGCAAATGCTGGTTTTGAGAAATTAATATCTATAGACGCACTAACTGGGCGCATCTCAATCGGGCTATCATCCTTAAAATTTGGTTTTTGAAAGAAGACATCTGTTCTATATCCCTTTTCAGCGGCTTTGCTTCTTAAGTTGTCAGTTGATGTAAATAGATTATGTGGTGCTCTGCGCTCACGGATGCGCCAGAAGGCGTCGCTATTTGAAAATTCATCGATGTTGCTAACGTTAAACCCTTTTATCACGCCGTAAATATACGACGGCCCTCCACAGTGTACATAGATAGCATTGTATTGCTTTGCAAGGTCAACGTAGTACTCTCGTGCGCTTCTAACAGGGCCGACCGGGTTTGCGTCGTTATGCAAGAAGATAGCCATAAACCTTGTTATTCCACCCTCAGCAACGGTTTCATAAACAATGCAAGCCTGGCTTAGGCCAGATTGAGGTCGAGCATCAGGATGGTCTTCAATCATGATTGCAATTGGGCGCCGCAAGCTTTTTTCCTCAGTTGTGTCTTGGTCGTCAAGAGGGCAGCGGAAATTAATGTTTGGCATGTTTGGCGGCTCTGTGTTAGAAATCTTTTTGACCTCATTACTGGACTCAACCTCTCGATCTCGTTCATGCCTGCTCAAAGATGATGTTGCAGGCCAGTAAACGATGGTTAGAGAACCGGCAACAAGAAGCAGCGATAATAACACTATTAAAAAGAGATAGATTTTCTTCATAACTTAAAGCTAATCCAGTTTAGTGATATACTAAAGTTCAACTCTATACTAAATCCAGTTATGAACACCACAGTAGCATAAACTACCAGGGGGATGTCAGTCAAGCCAGTTGACTTCACGCTTTATTGGCGTTTGATAAAAGCAAGAAAAAGGGCTAATATCGATAGGAGATTGCTATGGGAGGAAATTTTGTGCTAGGAGTGGAAGAAATCCAAAAAATAATTCCCCATCGTTACCCGTTTCTGCTGGTAGATAGAATAATCGAGCTTGAATCAGGTAAACGAGCCAGGGGGATTAAGAATGTAACTGTGAACGAGCCGTTTTTTGCAGGTCATTTTCCAAATTACCCCGTTATGCCTGGTGTGCTAATTGTGGAAGCTTTGGCGCAAGTTGGGGCGGTGGCAATCTTAAGCCAGGAGGAGAACAAAGGCAAGATTGTTTTCTTTGCAGGTATCGATGGTTTTCGATTTAGGCGGCAGGTTGTCCCTGGCGACCAATTGACTCTTGAGGTTGAGATAATAAAATCGAAGGGTCCTATTGGCAAGGGAAAGGCTGTTGCTTCTGTTGGCAGTGAGGCTGTTGCAGAAGGCGAGCTGATGTTTGCTGTTAAATGACCGCCGACAGCAGACCGTCGGCGGTCGTTACACGATTTTAATTGCTTAGGCGAAAGCAAAAGAAAGATAAAGGATTGGTGGTAATAAAGGGTTAACAATGGAAGATAACCAGATATCTCTGACAGATAAAATAACATCAAAGAGCGCCCGCGTTGCAATAATAGGCATGGGTTATGTTGGGCTCCCGCTGTCAGTTGCAATAGCTCAAGCTGGCTTTAAAGTTACAGGGATTGATTTAGATAAAGAGAAGGTATCAAAGCTAAATGATGGTGAAAGCTATATTTCAGATATTGAAACACCTGTCGTTAAGGAGTTAGCAAAAGCCGGTCTCCTTAGCGCAACGACTGATTTTTCTGTTATCAAAGAAGTTGATATTGTCAGTATATGCGTGCCAACACCGCTAAGTGAAATGCGAGAGCCAGATATCTCCTACGTGCGCTCTGCTGCTAATGAAGTGGCTAAGTATTTAAAGTGCGGCCAGCTGATCATTCTAGAGAGCACCACCTATCCCGGGACAACCGAAGAGGTCATCCTTCCAATTCTTGAGGAAAGCGGCCTAACCGTTGGCAAGGATTTTTATTTAGCCTTCTCACCGGAAAGGGTTGACCCGGGCAATAAGACCTACGGCATTAAAAACACACCTAAAATTGTTGGCGGCGTGACGCAAATGTGCACTAAGGTTGCTGAGCAGTTTTATGGACAGTTTATAGAAAGAGTAATTCCAGTATCTTCGACCCGAGCTGCTGAGATGACAAAACTTCTAGAAAACATTTTCCGCTGCGTAAATATAGCGCTTGTAAATGAACTAATGCTGTTATGCGATCGTATGGATATTGATATCTGGGAGGTCATCGATGCTGCATCAACCAAACCGTTCGGGTTCATGCCTTTCTTCCCTGGGCCCGGTTTGGGTGGTCATTGCATACCAATAGACCCGTTCTACCTGTCCTGGAAGGCACGCCAGTATGATTTCCATACCGAGTTTATAGAACTTGCTGGAAAAACAAACGAGAGCATTCCATATTACGTTGTTTCAAAAGTTGGTGAAGCATTAAATTCGCATGAAAAAAGCATTAAAGGATCCAATATACTGATTCTTGGAATTGCTTATAAAAAGGATATAGGCGATACTAGAGAGTCGCCCGCGCTTAAAATTATTGCCCTTCTTGAAAAGCTAGGGGCACAAATTGCCTATCACGATCCTTATGTTGCTGAGGAAATTATTGGCACAAAAACATATAAATCGGTAGAGCTTACTCCAGAGGTTGTGCAGGAAAGCGACTGTGTTCTTATAGTCACAGACCATTCTTCAGTTGACTATAGCTTGATTGCCGAGAATGCAAGGCTTATTGTCGATACCAGGAATAAGCTAAAGAATTTTGTTGGCAATCATATTATTCATATATAACAGGAGAACAATATTGGTTAACATAGGAGTCATAGGATACGGATACTGGGGACCAAACTTAGTTAGAAACTTTTATCAGATAGCAGAAAGCAACCTTACTTTCGTCTGTGATCTAAATCCAGATAACTTGAAAAAAGTAAGAGCACTATATCCAAAAGTAGAAGTTACTAAAGATGTTGATGATGTCTTAAATAATTCTTCAATAGATGCGGTTGTAATAGCAACTTCTGCAATTACCCATTATGAGCTGGCAAAAAAAGCACTTCTTGCAGGAAAACACATAATGGTTGAAAAACCACTTACCTTAAGCAGCAAGACAAGCCGCGATCTTATCGAGACAGCAGAAAGACAAGGCTGCATACTTATGGTAGGGCATCTTCTTGTTTATCACCCAGCAATTGAGTATATAAAAGAACTAGTAGACTCTGGAAGTCTTGGAGATATCCACTACCTTTACACCCAGAGGCTAAACTTGGGGCAGGTTAGAACGGATGAGAACGCATTATGGAGCCTTGCACCTCATGATATCTCAGTTATTAGCTATCTCTTGGGCGATACAGAGCCAATAGAGGTCTCAGCCAGAGGCGCCTCCTACATCACACAGGGTATTGAAGATGTTGTCTTCTGCTCGGTTGCTCTTGAAGGCGGTGCAATGGCCCATATCCATGTAAGCTGGCTTGACCCTCACAAGATAAGAAAGCTTACAGTTGTTGGAAACAAGAAAATGGCTGTCTTTGATGATATGGAAAGCTCTGAGAAGGTTAGAGTCTATGATAAAGGGGTGGGCTCAAATCCAGATTATGCCTCCTATGGGGAGGACTTAACCCTAAGGTTTGGGAATATAACTATTCCCTCAATCAAAATGAAAGAGCCTCTTCGAGCCGAATGCGAGCACTTCATTGAATGTGTAAAGACTGGCAAGAGGCCAAGAAGTGATGGCTATGACGGGCTAAGAGTTGTCAAGGTACTTGAGGCAGCGCAGGAGTCTTTAGAAAATGGCGGAAAACCAATTGAAATAGTGAGGGATTAATTTTGAGCGCTTTTATTCATGATACAGCCAAAATTGGAGAGGGCGTTACTATTGGCCGCAATGCTGTCATTCTTGCAGATGTGGAAATTGCAGAAGGTGTTCATATCGGCCATAACGTGGTGATTCATGAGGGAGCAAAGCTGGGGAGAGGAACGGTTATTGGCGATAATGCGGTTGTTGGAAGACAGCCAAAACCAGCTGCTACAAGCAGCCTTTCCTATAGCAAACCTTTTAAGCCGCTTGAGATAGGGGAGAGCTGTACAATTGGCGCGGGAGCTGTTTTATATGCGGGCTCTACTATAGGTAATAAAACTATGGTAGCTGACCTTGCCTCAATTAGAGAAAATTGCAGGATAGGAAGTTTTTCGCTAATTGGCAGAGGTGTTTGCGTTGAGAATGATGTAAGCATTGGTGATTACACCAAGGTGCAATCAAATGCATATATAACAGCTTACACAACGCTTGAAGATTATGTTTTTATAGCGCCATGCGTAACAACAACCAATGATAACTTCATGGGGCGAACTAAAGAAAGATTTAAATTTATGAAAGGCGCTCATGTAAAGAGAGGTGCTCGAGTTGGCGGCAACTCGATCTTGCTCCCGGGTATTGTGATAGGCGAGGAAGCATTTGTTGCTGCTGGCTCAGTTGTGACAAGAGACGTCCCTCCTGCAAAGCTTGTCATGGGCATTCCGGCAAAAGTTGTAAGAGACGTTCCTGAGGAAGAGATGTTGAAATGAGGAGAATTCATGTCCATTCCATTACTTGATTTAAAAGCACAGTATGACTCGATAAAAGATGAATTGGAGTCCGCAGTCTTAAGCGTTTTAAGAAGCGGGCACTATATTCTGGGTCCAAAAGTT
>ENA-ORXB01002401-ORXB01002401.1-sediment-metagenome-genome-assembly--contig:-NODE-2401-length-16193-cov-4.389985_pt1 | contig 16193 bp, 15 predicted proteins | sample MGYA00237863_ERZ511475 | MGnify/ENA primary metagenome ERZ511475 (study PRJEB26305, sample SAMN06343858) | sediment metagenome | isolation source: hot spring sediment | place: Canada: British Columbia... | reverse complement strand
TAGTTGTTCAGGATATGGGGGGAGGGGGAAAATATCGGCGTTTCCGCGTCGACGTGTTGTGTCTCGCCTTGGGTATGACCCCCCTGGCGGAGCTGGCGGCCATGCGGGGTTGCAGGATGGTCTATCATGCGGGACTGGGAGGATTCTTTCCCTGGCATGATGAGGACATGCGTACCGATCAACCGGGGGTTTACGTGGCCGGAGATGCGGCGGGGGTGGAGGAGGCGTCGATAGCTATGGAGGAGGGCAGGATGGCCGGATTATCGGTTGCTAAGGATCTGGGGGCGATAAAGGAGAGACAGGCAGAGAGGAAAAGAACTTGCATACGCAAGCACCTTGACGAACTGCGCGGTGGTCCCCATGGTGCGGCAAAGTTGGAAGCCAAAAGGAGCATTTGTCAAAAGTGAAGGGAAAGCCTGCTTTCACGCCTGAGGTCATTGAAGAGGCTTGGGAGAGGGCCAAGGAGGCCCCGGTAGCCTTAATCGATTGTCGAGAGGAAATTCCCTGCAACCCATGTGAAGATGCATGCGCAAAGGGGGCCATAACCGTGGGGCCGAATATCTGCGCCCCACCGATGTTCGACCCCGGGAAATGCAACGGTTGTGGAAAATGCGCATTGTTATGCCCGGGTATGGCCATAATTCTTCTGGACCGTAGCGGGGGAGTGGGAGCCGTGCGGGTAAGCGTTCCTTATGAGATGAGAGAGACTCTGACGGCAGGAGAAGAGGCCTGGGCGGTGGATAATGAAGGAAAGGCGCTGGGCAGGGGGAAAATAATCAAGGTAAGCGGTAAGGATGAAGTAGGCGGTACCAGGCTGGTCACCTTGGAGGTTCCCCAGGACTGGGCGCTAAAGGTTAAAGGAGTATCCGGCCGAAAATTGTTGATAGAAGTGCCGGAGGAGGTGGAAGAAGCCCCGAGGCAGCAGGATTTTCTATTATGCCGCTGTGAGGAGGTGCGCGTCTCTTCAGTCCGGGAAGCGGTGGGCTTAAGGTTCAGATCACTTGGCGCCCTAAGGCGCTATTCGCGTGTGGGGCTAGGGATTTGTCAGGGAAGGTTTTGCCAGTCTATGCTGAGGGATAAGTTGGTCGGGGAATCGATGATGGAACATGCGGCAGCGGGAATCTTCAAAGTTCGTCCGCCGGTGCGCCCGGTGAGCTTGAGTCGTTTAGGGGGAGAAAATGGATGATGTTCTGAGCTCCGAGGTGGTGGTCATAGGTGGAGGCGCTATCGGCGCGGCCACGGCTTACTATCTTTGCAAGGAGGGGGCCGAGGTTATGATCGTCGAAGCAGAAGACCTGGCCGCAGGAGCCTCGGGGGCTTGCGACGGCTTCCTGTCCCTTCAGACCAAACAACTTGGCAGCCACCTTGAGATGGCTATGGAAAGCATAAAACTGTTCCCGGAAATAGCGAAAGATCTGGAGGCAGAGATCGAATACAATCCTTGCGGCGGACTCATGTTGGCCACTACTCAGGAGCAGATGAAAGAGTTGAGGGCGAGAGCGAAAAAACTTAAGGCGTCGGGGTTAGAGGTCGAGGTTCTTTCCGCCGCGGATTTAAAGAACTACATGCCCGAAATGGGGAAAAACGTCAAGGGCGCCTCGTACTGCCCTCAGGATGCGCAGGTGAATCCCATCAAGCTCACCTTGGGACTGGCCCAGAAGGCGCAGGAAATGGGGGCGACCATTCTCAAGGGAGTGAAGGTCGAGAATATCGTGGTGACCAATAACCGGGTAAGGGAGGTCAACACCTCGGAAGGCAGCATTCACTCGCGTCGCGTGGTCTGCGCCGCGGGGACGGGATCGAACCAGATCGGCAAGATGATCATCGTGGATATACCGGTTATGCCTCAGCGAGGGCAAATACTGGTCACCGCGGCCAGGGAACCGGTCCTGAAAACCATTGTTTACGGGGCGGAATATCTGGGGACCAAGGCGAGCATCGATGAGTTGATGCCCAAGGAAGAGGAGGCGCTGAAGCTGGGTTTAGGATTCACCGCGGAGCAGACCGCCAGCGGCAATATCCTCCTCGGCAGCACGAGAGAATTTGCGGGATTCGATAATCAGACCACTCCGGAGGCCATAAATGCCATAGCCAAGAACGCCATCAACTACATGCCTTGGATAAAGGATGCCGACGTGATACGCAGTTTTGCGGGACTGCGTCCCTATTCCCCGGACGGCCTGCCCATTATGGGAACGGTGAAGGGCGTAAGGGGGTTTTACATTGCGACGGGCCATTCGGGGGATGGCATATGCCTGGCGCCGATCACCGGCAAGCTCATTAGCGAGTTGGTTCTGGACGGAGAAACCAGCCTGGATATCTCGCCCTTCTCGCTCTACCGGTTCAAATAGACAAAAGACGATAGCAGACCCCGTAGGCGCGATACGGGCTCAAATTATGGCCGTAAACTCGCCGATTCCCTATAATCGTAGAGGACATGGGAGGATTTCGTATTGAAAGTGCTCTTTGTGTATCCGGATTATAAAGTGAATATCGATCCCCTTACCGGTCGCATGATCGGGGTGGATGAAGGGGGTTGGTATATGGAGGGAGTGGCCAGCCTCTCCGCGGTCTTGAAAGAAGCGGGCCATGAAGTAGCCCTTTATCATATGGTGAGACCCGTGGGGCGTGGGGAGTTCCAAGGCAGGTTGCGCTCGGAGAGCCCCGATCTTATCGGCTTCGTGACCATGACACGTGAGTACCCGCAGGTCAAGGAGTACGTGGCCTGGGCTAAGGACGCCGTTGATGCCCCTATCATCTCCGGAAGTTATCACCCTACCACCCTTCCGGAAGAGGTCATTAACTCGGAAGGAATAGACATGATCTGCCGCGGAGAGGGGGAAAAGGCTCTCTTGGAACTGGTTAAGCGCATGAGCGCGGGGGAGGATTATCGCTACACGGAGAGCATTTGGGTAAAAAGCGGCGGCGAGATCTACCGCAACCCGGTGCGACCGTTGCTAGAAAATATAGACGAATTGCCGCTTCCGGATTTCGGTGTTTTCGATTTCGACAAGCTCGTCTCCACGCGCATCAATACGGGCGTGGTGATCCTATCCCGGGGATGTCCCTACAGTTGCACCTATTGCTCCAACAAGAGGATGCGGGACATCTATCCCAACAAGAGGCACTATTCCCGCTTCCACAGCCCGGAATACAGCATTGAGTATCTCAAGAAGCTTCTTTCGGAATGTCCACGCCTGCAATATCTCAATTTCAGGGATGATATACTGCCTTGGAAGGAGGGATGGCTGGAGAAGTTCACCCGCCTATATAAAAAGGAGATAGGCCTTCCCTTCATCTGCAACTACCGCGCCAACCTGGTTACCCCGGAAATCGTGCGGATGTTGAGGGAGGCGGGCTGCTACCAGATGTTCTTCGGGGTGGAAAGCGGCAACGAACACATACGCAACGAGATCCTCAACCGCCACATGTCGAGAGAAAGGATAATCGCGGCCTTTGAAGCTTGCAGGGAGGCGGGCATCAAAACCGTGGCTTACAACATGGTGGGACTTCCCTATGAGGATAAATCTAAGGTGCTGGACACCATCAAGCTTAACGTGGAAATAAAGGCCGACCATTCGCTGAGCCCGATCTATTACCCTTATCCGGACACCCCGCTGTTCGAGAGGGCGGTGGAGGAAGGATGGGTGCCTCCAACTTACGACTACCGAGAGGATCGCTACGTGGACCAGCCTACCCTCCCACGGGAGCAACTGTATTTCGTGCGCTACTATTTCCGGACCATGGTTCGGATTTATCGCTTGCTCCGGAGATTACCCCCGCCGCTATCAAATTACCTGGAGAAAATGGTCGATAATGTATTTGTAAGTGAGCGCCTGCCCCATGATGCTCTGGTTGGCGTGGCGAAGCATGCAGAGAAAGGCTTCAACGTAGCTAAAGGGTATCTGAGCAGCAAGTTTCCAGGCTTATACATCAAGGTGAGAAACCGCTTGAGGGGTGTGGAGAAGGAATAATTGGAACAGGTAAGTCGGCGCGAGGAAGGCCGAGATTGAATGGCAAGGGGGATAAACGATTCCGGTTGCAAGGGGATCGAGGAGAACTTCTCTCGCCTGATTGGCGAGTCGGGAGGATTTCATGGCTGAATGTGTGAGTTGCGGCAGGCAAATTGCGCCCGGAAAGCTTTTCTGCGATGCCTGTTACGGAAAGATGAAAGGAGGCAAAGGCCCTTCGGGCGCAACAGGGAAGCCTGGAGCGGCGCCCGCATCCGGGGAGGGTACACCGAAGGCCGTTATCCCGGGCGGGGGTGGGCAAGGGTTGGAGGGAAAAACCGGGCATTTGGCGAGGCAGGCCGCTTCCGAAGGAAAAGCTAGGGCAACGCTTACTCCATCGACGGGGAAGAAAGTAATAGCCATAAAGCCTGACCTGGAAAAGACTTCCAAAGGAAAGCCTAAAGGAGGGGACAAGCGGTTCACCTTGACCATATCCTTGAGTGAGAACGCCTATCGGAAGCTACACCGCCTAAAGGGAAAGAAAGAGAAAGCGGGCCCCGCGGAAGGCATGAGCGGATCACAGCCGACCCCCTTATCGGCTCGCCCACGTACCGGAAAACGGAGATCTGGGCCCTACGGCAGGGCAAGGCTGAGAGCGGTAGGCGCCGGGACTGAAAGGCCAGGAAAAGAGGCGGGCTTACTGCAGCGCTTGTTCAATCCCGGGGAACAAGCTTGGGATAACAGGGATTGGGCAGCGGCTGCATGTGCCACCATCTCAACCTTATTGTTGTTAACCCTTCCCTTTGTGGGCTGGTTGCGGTTCAGCTGGGCGATCGAGGAGGGCGGGAATCAGGTGCTGGATATAAAGGGCCACCAACTAGGGTGGCCGATATATCTCATCATGGCGCTGGCTTTCGCGGCGTGGTTATATATGGCGCTGACCAGATATCTTGCGAAACCACTCTTTAAAGTGGATTTCGGGTTGGTCTTGTTGGTTGGCGGAGCCCTGATAATCATCCTCTTTTACGTTTCCATATCCTCGAGCGGCCTGGTGGCCGGGGCAGCCGATAAGGCCCTGGCTCAGCCACCGGGCACCTTCACGAACATGGTGGGTGACAGCAATCGCGAGAACCTGGTGCCGGCGTATCTCATGGTCTTGATGGGGCTGTTGCTGGCCTTCTCGGGTTTGGCGCACCTCTCGGAGCGCCGGGGTGCGCGTGCGTAGACGAATTGTAATAATTTGGGAGTGTGTTGGTTGGCGGATAATGCGTATGACCTCTTGCAAGAGGCAAGGGCACTAATGAGGGAGCGCAAACCGTCCCTGGCGGTTGATCTTCTTAAGCGGGCCAAAGCTCTTGAGCCTGGTCGAGGTTCCATTTTGGAAACCCTAGGGATCGCTTATTTCAACTGCGGTTGCCATCAGGAGGCAAGGAGGGAATTCGAGGAGGCTCTGGAGGTCGATCCTACCAACCACTATGCGAGGTACGGGCTCAGCAAGTGCCTGCGACGCCAAGGGAGATTGCAATTAGCTATCGGACAGGTTAAGTTGGCCGTGGCCATGGCGCCCGAGATCGAGATATACAGCCAGACCTTAAGCCGTTATCAAAAAGAGCTTGAGGCGAGCGGGGAGCGCTGACTCATGGGCGACGCACGACCCGCCATAAACCGCTACCAGAGCTTCGTCCTGGACATGGATGGGGTAATATACATCAACCAGGAACCCATCCCGGAAGCGGTGGAATTTATTGCGAGGTTGAGGGAGAAAGGGAAAAGGATTCTCTTTCTGACCAATAACTCCAAATTGACCCGTTTGGAGTATAAAGGCAAGCTAGCCGGCATGGGCATTGATGCCCACCTGGATGAGATAATGACCTCCGCGACGGCCACCGCGAATTACCTCAGGGAAAATTACCGGCTAGAGGGAGCCACCGCCTTCATGATTGGCGGGGAAGGCTTGCGGGAGGAGCTGGAAAGCACCCACCTTCGCTTGCTTGAGGGGGACGAGGCGAGGCGGGCCGATTACGTGGTGGTCGGTTGGGATACCGAGTTGACCTACGAGAAACTGAAGATCGCCTGCCTGGCCTTGCATGAGGGGGCGGTTTTTGTTGGGACCAATCCGGACGCCACCTTTCCTTCTCCGGATGGTCTCTGGCCCGGCGCGGGCGCTATTCTGGCCGCGGTGGAGAAATCGGCCGGTCGAGAGGCTCTGGTGGTGGGGAAACCCAACGTGTATATGATGCAGCTGGCCATGGAAGCGGTGGGCGGCAGGGCGGAGGTCACATTGATGATCGGAGACCGCTTGGAAACCGATATCCTGGGAGGATGGAGAGCGGGAATGGACACCTGCCTGGTCTTGACTGGCGTGTCCCGGAGAGAGGAAGTGGAAGGGTTCCAGCCTAAACCGGACATGGTGGTGGAAAGCCTCTCGGAGTTATTGTAATCTTCATTTGAGTTGGGACATAGTGAGCACCGCAGCGGTCAAGAAATGGAGAGAAAGTGATCCCTCTTTACGATAGAAACCCTACCCGCAGGACCCCTCTGGTCGTGCTGGGACTGATCCTTGTCAACGTGATGGTTTTCGTGTACATGCTTTTTCTGAATAATATGCAGGGCGAGATCTTCGTCTATCGCTTTTCCGTAGTGCCATGGGAGATAATCCACGCCAGTCCCTTGCCGCCGGCAGCCCTGCAACAGCTCTTTTCCTTCCCCTTGACCAGCATTCCATCCAAACAGGTTTATCTTTCCCTGGGGACTTCCCTCTTTCTGCATGACGGCTGGATACATATAGGCGGCAACATGCTTTTTCTCTGGATTTTCGGCAATAACGTGGAAGACGTCATGGGGCACCTCCCTTTTCTGGGCTTTTATCTTATCTGTGGCATGTTCGGCACCCTGGCCCATGTTGCGATTTATCCCAACTCCTTTAATCCCCTGCTGGGGGCCAGTGGGGCCATTTCGGGTCTTTTAGGTGCTTATCTTATTCTTTACCCACGGGCGTGGATATACACGCTGGTCTTCATCTTTATCATCCCGGTGCCCGCCTTCTTGGTGATCGGATTCTGGATAGCTTTGCAGTTCATGCAGGGCTTGACCTCGGTGGCGGGCGGAAGTGCCGCCGGAACGGCTTGGTTCGCCCATCTAGGCGGGGTCACTATGGGCCTCATCATCAGCGGCATTTTCTACCCTGTGCTGCGCAAGCGCCGTGATGCTTACAGGCTGGAGGCAAGGGTAGGCTGGCCTGGGCAAGGCGTGTGATCGAGAACACTTATATTGGGCCCTAGATGAAAAAATGCTCGAGGATGGCACGGGCGGCCTCCTCAGGGCTCTTGGTTTCGTATCCCTTGACGCCCACCAGGCGGGTTCTGAGCATACCTATCTTGGGCAGGCTTCCGCTTACGATAGATTTCTCGCACCAGGGCCTTAAAAGATTGCACGGTGTCGATGAACCAGTTGTGATAGTCGGTGGTCACGATGTTCTCGGCGCGATATTCCTCGGTGATATAGATTGGGCGGACTTCACCTGCAAGCGGCAATACTAGTTAAGCATGTACGGCATTGAAAGTTGGATCGCCTCCATCCATCAGCGATCCGCTGCTACGAGAATAGGGTATGGGTTTATTGCGGGGCCTCCGCCGGGGTGGATCTCGAAATGAAGGTGGGGCGGCCCCCCTACGGCGTTTCCGGTATCGCCCACATAGCCGATGACCGTTCCGGCGCTGACGTGCCCGGTGGCGGCAAAGCGCTGCAGGTGCATGTAGTAGAAGACGTTGCCGTCGTCTCCCACCAGCCGCACGTACAGGCCCGCATTTTTTCCCTGGCCCTGGTTGACCGTGCCCGTGACGCAGGCCACGCAAGGCGTTCCCATGGCGGCGAAGATGTCGTTGCCCTGGTGCAGGTGGCCGGTGCGAGGGGCGTGCCAGTCATTGGAGAAGGAGTGGGGGCCCGCAACCGGGAAGACGAAAGATCCTATCTGGGTTAAAACAGGCGTGCCCCCTCCTCCCCCGGTGGTGGCAAGGAGATTGAGTATCTCCTTGTTCAGATTATCCAGAAACGCTTGCTGCTGGGTTATGGAGGCCTCCATAGCCAAGCGTTTGGCGTTGAGCGTGCCCACCACTTGCATCTGGCGGGTTTCCTCCTCCTCGAGCTCCCGTTGCCTCTCGCTTATCTCCTCGCGCAGCCGCTTCACCTCGTCGAAGATCTGCATATCGCGGTGGCCAATATAAGTAAAAAAATCGTAGCGGTTAAGCAGGTCGTCTAGGCTGGTGGATTCCAGGAGCACTTCCAAGGAATTAACTTCACCGGACTTGTAGATGGAGCGTAGCCTCTCGTTTAGGATGGTGCGGGCGCGCTTATAATCTTTCTGGGCTTTTTCCAGTTGCTGGCGGTTGCTCTCCACACGGCTGCGCACGGCCTCGTATTCATCCAAAGAGGCATTGTATTCCTGGGCCAGCCGCTGGCTCTCCGCCTTCATGGCCTCGATCTGCCGACGGGTCCTTTCCGCCTCCGCCTGTTTTTCCTCCAAGGTGGCAGCGGGGGCGGACAAAGGAACCAGAGCCACCAATATGGCCAGGGTTACCAGCCACGTGACCGGGAAAATTAACGCGCCTTTCTTGGCCATGTCGCCTCCGTACTTTTTCCTCATCCTTAAGAGGATTATTCGACCTCTTCTGTTGGATTATTAACCCAATCCTTTATGTTCCAGGCTTTTCGCCGAAAAAAAGCGCGCACTCAAACCGCCTTGCGGCTTCTTCGGTTTGCCGAAACCTTAACCGCCTGCTCTTCTCTGAATGGCGCCACATCGAACATCTTGACTCTGCCCGCTCTTTTAGGAGATGAACCATATTTACAATGCATCCCCTAATAAATATAGCATTCCATGACGAGATTTGTTAATGCAACCACCGCAGGATACCGCAATAATGACTGTCCTTACGAAAGCAAGTTTGGGTCAAAGAAATGAAACCCGTTCACAATCCTCAAAGGCACTCGACCAGCCCTCACGGCGTGAGGAACGTACGGACCATTTTAGATCCCCCATCGATCATGTCGAACATGGTATTGTCCTTGGCCTGAGGTGAGCACAGAAGGCCTAGGAACTACAAGATCACGCTTCTGCTAAAATTAAGCATCGAAGCGGATCGCCGGGAGGTTTGGGTTGATATCGGTACATGATCTTTCCAAGCAGTTCAACGGCGTTAAGGCGCTTGACGGCGTCACGCTGCATATGGAAAAAGGGGAAACCTTCGGGCTCATCGGGCCTAACGGAGCCGGCAAGACCACCTTAATCAGGATTCTTACCGGGCAGATAGCCCCCAACCGCGGTGAGATATATCTGGGTGAGGAGCGTATCGATGCTCGAGATACACGTTATAGGCGAAAGGTAGGGCTGGTTCCGCAGGAAGCGGCTTTTTACGGGCGCCTTACGGCACGGGAGAACCTCATTCTTCTGGGGCTCTTGTACCGCATGGATAAAAGGGAAATCGGGGTGAGGGCCGACCGTTTGCTGGCCTGGGCGGGCTTGGGGGAACATGCCGCGAGGCAGGCGAGGCATTTTTCCCGCGGCATGCAGCAACGCTTGAGCCTGGCTATGGGTTTGATACACGATCCGGAGCTGATTTATCTTGACGAGCCGACTTCAGGCCTGGATCCGGCGGCCAGAGGCTCACTCTGGGAACTGATCCACCGCCTCTCCGAGGAGGGCAAGTCGATTTTCATGACCACCCACAACATGGAGGAGGCGGATCACGTTTGCGACCGGCTGGCCATATTGGTGGAGGGAAAGGTTCGGGAGGAAGGAACGCCCGAACGCATTAAAAGCTTGCTTGGGAAGGACCGGATAGAGTTGCGCTTATCCGAGGAGAGGAACGAGGATTTGGAAGACATCTCCTCTAAGCTCGGGCTCAACTGGAGGCGTGAGGGCGATCTTATCGTCATCACCGGAAGCGATCTCGTGGGCAAGATGCCGGAGATCATGTCGGGGCTTGCGGGGGTGGTGCGCAACCTTCATTACCGTGAGGTGACTCTCGAGGACGCCTTCCTGCGTTTCATGCGGGAGGTGAAAGGATGAGGGGTTGGAAGGCGCTCATGGCCAAGGACTGGAAGCTGGTCTTCCGCAACCGCCTTTTATTGGTGGTGCTCATCGTCTACCCATTCCTGATCATGGGAGTGATCGGCGCGGCCTTTTATGACCTGGGAAGACCTGTACCTCTGGGTCTGGTTAATCTCGACCGTACGGGAATAGGGGAGATAGCCTGGGTGGGAAAGGAAACGGACTCGTCGTTGGCCGTTAAAAGGCGCTTTCGCTTTCTGGCGGAATGGGAACATGGGTACGAGGACTTGGACCAAGCCCGTGGGGGGCTGGAAGCGGGAGATGTTGATGCCTTTCTAATATTAGGTCTGGAAGAAGGAGGAAGAGAGTATATCGGCGCGCGCCTCCCAGATAACGGTATACAAGAAGCCCTTACACTACTGGAAGAATATCCCGGCGAGATCAACCATTATGCCACGGCGCAGGAAGCTGTGGCATCGCTAGACGAGGGAGTCAGCAACGTTCTCCTGGCGGTAAGGGAAAAGGACTACCCTTACCTGGCGGAAACGGTGTGGCTGCAAGGGGAAAACAGCGATGCCGGCGCTTTGCTGCAAAGGTATGCAGAAGACGTTACGGATATTAGGGCGTGCGACTCCGTGACGCAGGCACGGCAGGACCTCAAGGAGGGCAGGGTCGACGCGGTCATAGTCATTCCCAGGGGGTTCGTCCATCGTCTGAAGGTGTTGGAGGAGGTGGCGGATATCCAGGTTATCCTGGACCAGTCTAGCTTGGTAAAGGCGGAGTTCGCGGAGACGAGCATCCGCGGTTTCATGTCGCGTATCAACGAAGGCGTGGTCAAGGGCAAGATGGAGGCGGTGATAACCGGGCTTTATGCCTTGGTTGGGGGCGGCGATTTTTTCGGCACCGAAATCACCGGGCTGGAGCAGATCAGGGAAAACCTGGAGAGGATAAAAGAGGTCGTAAAGGCGGATCCTACGCTGCAGGCGACGCTTGACGAGGGTATTGAGCTGGCGGACACGGTCATTAATGACATAGAGGAGGCGGCTGCTTATTTACGGGCCACCGCGTTACCCATAGACCTGAGGATATCCTCGGTTGCGGGCAGACCATTGTCTGCCAAGGATGCGGTGGTGCCTTCCCTCATCGCGCTGTCCATACTCTGGACCGGCGTTCTCTGCGGCGCCATTCTTATGGTCCTGGAGGACGAGGAGAACATGCGTACACGTCTGGAATTGACGGATATGGGCCCTTTCGCCATGGTCGCATCCAAGCTTTCCTTGGCCACCATGGTGGTGTTTGCGCAATCCACGGCCATGCTCCTCATGGCCGTCATCGTCTTTAGGGTATTCGCTTCTAATTTCCTCCTGAGCTTGCTGGTAATAGCAACGGCTTCTTTTTCCTGCATCGGCATAGGGCTGGTCATCGCGGCTTTCGCGCGCCAGGTGGCGGGAGCGGTGATACTTTCCGTGCTGGTGAGCTTCCCTCTCATCTTCATGACCGGAGCGGTTTTTCCTCTTTCACAGATGCCCGCCTTTATGCAATGGATAGCGCGCGCCATACCGCTCACCTATGCCCTAGACGCCCTTTCGGGAGTCATGCTGAGAGGAGAGACTCTGGCCGACGTGGGCTGGCAGGTGGGCGCGCTGCTGGCTTTCGGGGCCGTTCTGCTTGTCCTGGGTTCCGTTCTGGTGCGACGCAGGACCGCCTGAGAGCAGGCTGGATATGCTAAAATTACTCTTAACCTGAGAGGAGAAAAAGGGGGAGAGATGGAGTATTTCAATCCTGTCGAGACCTTGGATCGCGAACAACTTAGCCGGTTGCAACTGGAAAGATTGCGCTCTACCGTCGATCGCCTTTACGAGAAAGTGCCTTTTTACCGGAAAAAATTGCAAGATATTGGATATAAACGCGGTGACCTCAAGGACCTGGGAGACCTGGCCAGGTTGCCTTTTACCACCAAGGACGACCTGAGAGACAACTATCCTTTCGGGCTGTTCGCGGTTCCTATGCGCGACATCGTCCGTATTCACGCCTCGTCGGGAACCACCGGCAAGCCGACAGTGGTGGGCTATACGTTGAAAGATATCGAGGTATGGTCGGATCTCATAGCCCGCACCATTGTGGCCGCAGGAGGCGGCCCGGATGACGTAGTGCATGTCGCTTACGGCTATGGTCTTTTTACGGGAGGCCTAGGCCTACATTACGGAGCGGAATACCTCGGAGCCACCGCCCTTCCCATGTCCGGCGGAAACACCAAGCGGCAGGTGCGCATGATGGTGGATTTCGGCAGCACCATATTATGCTGCACACCGTCTTACGCCCTGAATATCGCCGAGGTAATGCAGGAGATGGGAGTAAGCCGCGACGAGGTAAAATTGAAATCAGGCATTCTGGGCGCCGAGCCCTGGTCGGACGAAATGCGCCAGCAGATCGAGGAAAAGTTACGCATATCGGCTCATGATATTTACGGGCTGTCGGAAGTGGTGGGCCCGGGGGTGTCTATAGAATGCGGCGAAAAGAAGGGCTTGCACGTCTTTGAGGATTGTTTCATCCCGGAGATAATCGATCCGGCTAGCGGAGAGGCCTTGCCGCCGGGGAAAGAGGGGGAGCTGGTCTTCACCAATATCAACAAGGAGGGCTTGGCTCTTCTGCGCTATCGCACCCGGGATATCTCCAAGCTGATCGAGGAGCCGTGTCCCTGTGGGAGGACTCACGTGCGCATGGAAAGGATAACCGGGAGGACGGACGACATGCTCATTATAAGGGGGGTAAACGTTTTTCCCTCCCAGGTGGAGACGGTACTCATGCAGATCCCGGGCCTCAGCCCGCACTATCAGCTGGTGGTGGACAGGGTGGAGAGCCTGGACGTGCTGGAGGTGCAGGTGGAGGTGTCCCCGGAAGTGTTCTCGGATGAGATAAAGCGCCTGGAGGAACTGGAGAAAAAGATCCGCGATGAGGTCCAGAGCTATCTGGGGGTAAGCGTCAAGATCCGCCTTATGGAACCGCGTTCCATTCAGAGAAGCGAAGGCAAAGCGGTGCGGGTTATCGATAAAAGGAAGATCTAGGAGGTGGGAGGGTGAAGGCTAGGCAGGTCTCCGTTTTCCTGGAAAATAAATCGGGCAGACTTTACGAAGCTTGCAAGTGTCTGGCGGAGGAGAAGATCAATATCCGGGCGCTGTCCATCGCCGAGACGGCGGATTACGGGGTGCTCAGGCTGATCGTCAATGAACCGGACAAGGCCATGCGGGTGATGAGCGAGAAAGGGTTCACGGTCAGCGAAACGGAGGTTATTGCGGTGGAGGTGCCGGATGAGCCTGGTGGCTTGGCTGGCGTTCTTGCTCCACTCTACGAGGCGAACGTTAATATAGAGTACCTATACTGTTTCGTGGAAAAGAGCGGGGAGAGCGCCATCGTGGTCTTCAGGGTGGAGCAGCTCGACACGGCGATCGATTCCCTGCAGAGGAGCGGGTATAAGGTAATGCGTGAAGAAGATGTATACCGCATTTAAAAGCATAGGCTCCAAGGAGGTAAGAATTGGCGGTCCACACCACGAGCCTGGAACTGTCCACTCCGGGAAACAGCGAGATCGTGGACATCACCGTACATGTGCAGGAGAAGCTGTCCGGATCTCAGATAACCAAAGGCCTGCTTACCATATTCGTTCCCGGATCCACTGGTGGCGTTATTACCCTGGAATATGAGCCGGGGCTTATCAAGGATCTGGGAGAAGCTTTTGAACGCTGGGCACCGAGAGATATCCCCTATGCGCATGATCGCGCTTGGCGGGACGGTAACGGTCATTCTCATGTACGGGCTTCGCTGGTAGGGCCTTCTTTAAGCGTGCCCTTCGAGAACGGCCGCCTGACCTTGGGCACCTGGCAGCAGATAGCCTTCGTAGATTTCGATAACCGACCACGCAAGCGCGTTTTGATCCTCCAGATCATGGGAGAATGATAAAAAGTCGGGAAGGAGCAAACGCGATAGCGACGAGACGTGTTGGCACCTTGAGCAGGGGTCAGGGTAAAGCGGGGAGGAAATGGACCGGCTTTCCATCCTCCCCGTGGTTTATAACCGTATTGTTCTATATCGCCCTGTTTTCCCTTTATCGTTTTCTGTTACATGGTTATTTGGACAAGATTCTGGAACGCCAGACGATAGGTCTCAAAGATACCCTAGGGATCACGGCGGTGATCGTGTCTTACGTCCTCGCATGCGCCGTTCCGCCTTTTTTATGGGGCAGGAGAAGCTATTACCATCCCCTCTGGCGTGGTGTGGAATGTTATATATGTTACGCCGCCATATCCCTCCTACTAGGCGCCGTATTCGCAGCGACGAATAAGGGATCCTGGTCGGTATGGAGCGGCCTTACCGTAGGCGGCGTGGCTTGGATGCGTGTGCTGGCGGCGTTGGCGTTTTCAGGGGTCTTTGTCGCCGCTTCCCGATGGGGGGCTGCGACGTCTGCGGCTCGGCGACAGCGCCGGGGAGGGAGCAAGAGAGCGCGGTAAAGCGATTATTATTTCTGGCCCATCTTCCAAAATCGCGGTTTGAGTTACGATGTCTGGTTAGGTGGGATCAGAAAAGGGCAGGCAGTTAAGGTACCGGTAAACCGTGGAACGCCGCATATCGGTCGGATTACCCGCCCTTTGTGGCGAAGAGCTTTATTTCTTTTTACCCCTTCGATCCAGATTATCGATCAAGGCTCTTATAAAATCGAAGGTCAGGCGCAAGGAACGCGGATCTACGTTCTGGTAGCCGTCCTTCTCCCATCTCCAATAGAGGGGATAGCGGGATTTATCGCGCGAGCTTACTGTAAGGGCTTTCTTGCCCCTGGAGAGAAGTTGAAAGCCCTCGCTGATGTAGAGGTTGTTTCTTATGAACCCGGCGTGGTAGGGTGTCTGGTTCTTGGAGACATCTTTTGCCGCCGAGAGGAGGATCCTGTTGGGGCGAAAAGGTATAAGCCTTCCTTCCCTGCGATAACATACAGGAAACCCCCTCCCCACTTGATCCAGGATAATGAAATATGCCCCTCTCAACTGGCTGCGGTTTTCCCTCATAAGGCGCCTTATGCCCAAACAGCCGGCGTCGCTGGCGCCTGTGGAGACCAGCCAGACCTCGGTATGTATTGGTAGGCGATGGGAGAAGAGGCGGGCCAGCTCCAGTAGAACCGCGACCCCGGAAGCGTTGTCGTTGCCGCCCGGAGTGGCCTTGCCCAAGGTTGCTTTGCAGAAGAGAGCGATCATAGAGAGGAAGGGGATCAACGTCAAAGCAAGTCCGATCAGCCACAGGAAGTTTAGAATGTCCTGGTCCATGTTGAGTAGGTAGCCTCCATAGGCGAAGGTAAAGAGCATGAACAGGCCGGCATGGCAGAAAAAGTCCAGAAGAAATGAAATACGGAAAAAATTGACTATGCCGGGGCGGTAGTAAAAGGCGGAGCGCGGGGAGTCGATATGCGCGGCAATAACCACTACCCGGTGACGATCGCGCAAGGGGTTTATCTTGCATATGATGTTTTCGGAGGGGTGATGCCTTTGTAACCAAGAGAAAGGGCTGCGTCCGTATTGCTCCAGGAGAAAAAGAAAAAAACCGAGGAGAACGAGGATGAAGGAGAGGTGAGTGAATACGGGAAAGGTCAACACCCCCACGATGGTTATAAGGTGAACAAAGAATTCGCTCCAGGCGGTCGTGGAGGGTGTTTTAAAACGTTGCGCCTCCGGAGCGAACCCCAAGGCCTTCAATTCCTTGGCAAAATAATGAGAGGCGGATCTCTCGGCTTGGCTTCCCGGGGGGCGAGGCCCGATATTCTTGGAAAGGTGCCTCGCTGGCCAGACAATTCCACCTTCGCCCGGTCGGCCTCTCGACCTCCCCATCTTGGTGACCGTATATCGCAGGGTGGAGTCGTCGTTTTCCACGTTCCTTACCGCCTTCTCGCTTTAAAACAAGGCATCCCCATAAGCTGAATACCCTCACCATGGAGTCAATTGCTGCTCACAGCCGGAGTAATCATACAATATTTCTATGCGCCGGGGCCCCCTACCTGCACGGTGGGGAACATGTCGCGAGGGCTTCCCCGTCGTATTTCGCGTATCTCCGGGTACGGCTGTATCATACGTGTTAGCGGCGGTTGCGTGCGTGCGGCGGAGCCAGGCTGTGGGCGGAGCCGGTTGAAGCCTTTCATCCCGGCGGCCGATCATAAC
>ENA-ORXB01002397-ORXB01002397.1-sediment-metagenome-genome-assembly--contig:-NODE-2397-length-16232-cov-3.659981_pt1 | contig 16232 bp, 15 predicted proteins | sample MGYA00237863_ERZ511475 | MGnify/ENA primary metagenome ERZ511475 (study PRJEB26305, sample SAMN06343858) | sediment metagenome | isolation source: hot spring sediment | place: Canada: British Columbia... | reverse complement strand
AACAGCTCTTGGGTGCTTTAAATATAAATAAGGGGTTTATATTACCCCCCTATTTTCTTCTTTCTGAAATTGCAAATGATCCTGGAACAATCCTTAAGGTCCAAAATATTGAAAATAAAGCCCTTGATTTTGCATTAAAAATAAAAAAAGAATTTCCAGAAAATACTAAATGGTGTCAATCTTTAGTTAAAATTAAAAATATTCAAATTGGTGATTGCTTTTTATTCTCAGAAAAAAATGTATTTTTAATAAATTGTGTTATTAAAGAACATTGGTGGGAAACAGTGAAAAAAGAAAGTTTTTTTAGTATTAAAAATAAAATAGAAGAAATAATTCAAAAACAAAACATAAAAGAATTGTATCTTTCAGAGGAAGAGTTTAATTATGACGAATCCATAAAATTATTTTTAAAAGAGAATTTAAGAATCAAAATAAAATATAAATAAATAAAAAATAATTTTATGCAAAAACTTAAAAAATTATTAGAAAGTTTGGATGAAGATAATAAATTATCTTCAGTTGTTAAAACAATGTATCAAAAAAGAATTATTAATGAATCTTTACTTTTTGCAGTAGTTGTGGAATTTTATTTTGAAGATAAGAATAGTATAATGGAAACATATTTGGTAGATTATTTTGAAGATTTTGATGACGCAAAACGTAAATTTGATGAAACTATTAAAGATTTTTTAAGAGGTAAAGTTAAGAAATTTGGGGATTATGGAATGGTTAAAATATACGGAATATATGATGATACACTCTTTCTTGAAAATATTAAAAAAGGTTATGACGAAGGTGATAATTTAATATATACATTAGAAGAAGCGGGTGCAGATGCAATTATTGAAAAACAAGTTTAAAATATAAATAAAGTATGAATAGATTAAATAAAATAAAGAAATTTTTGGAAGGAAATTATAATTTTAAAATTATTAAATATAAATATTTTCCCAAATCTAATTTAGAATTGCGTAAATTAGTTACAAGATTAATTAATAAATATGGGAATAACGTAGATTTAAATAATATTGATGTATCAAATATAAATACTTTTAAAGAAGTATTTTATATGAAAAGTAATTTTGAAGGGGATGTTTCTGAATGGGATGTTTCAAATGGAAAATTATTTAATAATATGTTTGCATTTTGTAGTAAATTTAATTCAAATATATTTAATTGGGATGTTTCTAATGCAGAAAATTTTTATAGAGCGTTTGAATATTGTTATATTTTTAATCCTAATTTAGTAGAATGGAATGTTTTCAATGTAAAAAGTTTTGAATCTATCTTTGATGGTTGTTATTCTTTTAATTCTAATTTATCTAAATGGAATGTTTCTAATTGTGAAAATTTTTCAAAAATGTTTAAAGATTGTAGTGTTTTTAATTCAGATTTATCACAGTGGGATGTTTCAAACGGGATAAATTTTAATTGGATGTTTGCTGGGTGCAAATCTTTTGATGCAGATTTAAGTGGATGGAATACTAACCGCGCAAGGTATTGGATAGATTTGGCAAAAAATTCTTTATTAGAAAAATATTCGGAAAGAATACCAGCATTGTTTAAAGTAGAATTTACCTAATATCGCTTACAAAAGGTAATCTATTTGGTGGAATTGCGTTATCAACAATAATTGCATTATAATTATTTCTAACGACAAATTCAGTTAAAATATTATATTCAATTTCTTCATCAATTATTTTATTAAACACCCTTATGTTTGTTTCTTTCAATCCGTTACTTCCAATTATTTTAAACCGTTGGTTAGAAGGTGTTAAATCAATATTTTCATTTGAAATTAATTCGGAATTTATTTTTACCAAATCACCATTAGAAATATTATAACAACTAAATCCAATTTGATTAAATTCTTTTGATACATTTAAAATTATTCCAATCCATTCATTTAAATCTACATTTTTTTTAATTCTAAAAATATAAGATTTAGTATTTAAAATAAGTTCTATAAAATTTCTGGATATTAAATTTATAATAATTCCATTAGTTGCATCATACGAATACAATAAGTTTTTCTTTTCTATTTTTCGTATTTCATAATAATTTATAGAAGTCCAATTTATTTGGGTTAGATAATCAATAACTACTTGTGGAAATTCAATGATTAATTGTGTAGAATTTGGTGTTGGGTGTATTATAGAATTTATACTTCCATAAAAATAAAGTGGCATAATTGGATTAAAAATTTCAACTAAATCTCCAACTGAATAATTCAAATTATAATTTAAATTTATTGTTAATTTTTTTGTTATATTATTAAATGTAAAACTTATAAATTTATAACTTTTTGTTAATAATTTTTCAGTAGAATTTGCAATCCAACACGAAAATCCAATATTTTTTAAATTATTTGTAAATTCAGTTTTATACAAAATGGCATCTTTCTTAAAAACTTTATATGTTTCATAATTAAATTCAGAAATTAAAATATTTTTTAATTCAATTTTTTCTAAATTTATTAAAACATCTGTATCAATATAATATCTATTTGGGTCTAATTTTTGTGGTATATTTGTATCATCAATATGATTACTGTAATTTTGTGGTTTAGTAATATTTAGTTCTTCCTCTTTTTGTCTTTCACTAAAAAATTCTTCTGCAGATTTAGTTATTGAATCTATAAAATTTCTAACCTCTTCTGATTCTTTTCTGGATGCTTTTGGTGCATATTTAGTTAATGCACAAACAAAATACAAATCTTGGAACATAATTCCTTTTTCAATATAAGATGATTTTATTTCATATAAACGGTTAATAGATTGAATATAGATAATATCACCTTTTTGTGGTGCAGAATTTGGTCCAAATATAGATTGAAAATAAGATTTATCAATATTAATAACAATATCAGATTCAAAGTTAATTCCAAAATTAATATATTGTAATTTGAATTCTTCAATTGTATTATCTTGCAATAAAACTTTTAAACAAACCGGTGAATCAACAGAAGTTAATGTATATTCAAATAAAACAACGTCTTCTGCACGTTTATTTGGATTTGCTTTTAAATATAAAACATCAATACCATATACTGAATTTAAGGAGTAACTTATTTGTTTTTCAATAAACTTAGATTGGTTTAAATCATACGGTTTAAATTTAATTTCTAAATTAGTGTCTATTATAGTTTTATTACCAGTTAATTTAATAATAGGAGGTGGAGTTTCTTTTTCATCAATTTTTATTACTAAATCTTTTGTATTAAATTCATATTCTATATCAAGATTATCTAAACAAGTTAATTTTATATCAAAATAAATTTTTGTAGAGGATTTAATATCGGTAATATTATTTGTTTTTAATTCTTCAAATAAAGAAAAATTTATATTATCATACGAATATCTATACTCAATTTTTATTTTACCATTAGAAACAAAATAATTTAAATTATTTAAAGTAGTAACAAATAAAAAACTATCTACATTTTCAAAAACATAATTTAAAATTAAAAAATCACCTTTATTTTTTAACACTTTATTTTTATTTTATTTATAGTATCAAAATTTGTTTCTTTTTGAAATAAAAACTTTACCATTATCAAATGTAATAATTTTTTCATTGCTTCCAAAGTAAAATGTTCGTTCTGCATCTGAAATTCCTATTTTAAAAAATTCATTTATATCATAATTATCAAATACAAACGGAAAATCTGTTAAATATTGTGAAGGAGTGTATATTTTAATTGTTTTATTTAATTGAGTTGCTTTTAACATTCCGATTAAAATATCGTCTTCATTCCCCCTTTTAAGAAAAACATCAAAATATTTAGTTATAAGTTTTATTGGTGAATTTATCCAAGTTGAAACTTTAATATCTGAATTTAAATTTAAAACAACAATATCAGTAATATTTGTATTTTCAACCGCTTTTTGTATAGGAACATTTTCTAAAATACCACCATCTACATACTGATTCCCGTTTATTTCTATAATAGACATAATAGGTGCGGCACAAGTAGAAGAAAAAACAAAATTTATAAATGTTTCATAATCTAAATTTTTTGGAGAAACATAAAGTAATTCACCAGTATTAATATTTGTTGTAGTAACATATAATTCTTTATTTGATTTAATTAAATTTAAATGGTCCTCTGCAGTATAAATCTTTTTAATCAAATCAATTACTTTAGTAGTATCACCAACTGTTGCCAAATTTTTAATGTATAAATTATAAAAAACATTAAATAAATTTATTTTAATATCATAAACACCTATACCGTGTTTTTCTTTTATTTTAAATGGGCATCTTGTATAAACATCATCATTTGTTAATTTTAAAAATAATTCTTTCATTTCTTTAAACTTTCCAATTGATAAACTAACCGATATTAATGCACCAATTGAAGTTCCAATAAACAAATCAAATTCATTTAAAAAATTTGGGTTTTTAGATATATTGTAATCTATCCACCCAAGTGCCCAAGCACCTTTAACTCCTCCACCAGATATTACTAATGCTTTTTTCATTTTTTCTCCTTTTTTTAATTAAAATAAATTGATTTTGGTGCCAAAAAAATATTTTTAATTTTTTCTTGTAAATAAGTTAAATTATAAGCAGGTTCTCTATAAGAAAGAATTAAAGAAGAAATTCCAGTAGTAATATAATCCCCACTATCAAAAAAGAAATCAATTATTCCAGAAATATTTTGTAATGATTTTAAATAAACTCCATTTTTAAATAAAGTTATTAAATCACTTTTTTTATTAGCATCATCTATTGAATTTACTAATTTATCTGCTATTAAAAAATAAGTTCGTTCATCAAGTGTATATAATAATTCATATTTTAATCTATCTAAAATTTCTTTTTCAGTTTTTGCATACAGTTCAGAATGCAATTTATAAATATTTTTAATTTCAGATACTGATAACCCAAATGTATTTTTTAAATCATTATACGGTGCAATTCCATATTTTTTAATTAAACCTATATTATCCCCAAAATTTATAAAAACTGGATTACTAAAATTTGCATTATACCAAGTTTTAGTTAAATATTGAAAGTAAATATAACCGATTTCATCACTTAAAAGCATTGTTTCAAAAACTTTTAAATCTTGAACAGAAGTAATATCAACCTGCATTCCAGAATATGTAGTATTATTAATTGTAATAGTTGGAAATATTGTATCTACTCCTAATGTATGGTAATGGTAAATATATTGTGGAAATTCAAATACCATAAACTTCTTTTATTTTATTTATAATTTTATTTTTATAAATTTTTTATATTATTTTTTTATAAATAAAATAAAAAATTATGAACCTGTATTTATTCCAACCAAATGAACATTACCAATTTATTGATACAAAAGAAACAATTCAAATAGGACCAGAAACTTTGACTGGAACATTAATTTCTAATATTTCTACAATTAAAAAATTATATTTATTTGAATCTGCATATTTACAAAGAAAAATTAAAATTAAAACACTAATTAAAATATTAAAAGATTGGTATATTGCAAATCCAACAATTCCTGATGAAACATTACAAACTGAACCTAAAAATAATGTTATATTAGCAAAGTATAAAATTTTAAATAAATCTGATATTCAAACAATTTTAGGAGAAAAATGGTTAGATATTATTTCACAAACAGAAAAAGAAATAAAAGATGAAAATGAAAAAGATTTCTTAAAAGCACAAACTTTAATAAAATTAAATGCAACCATACAATCTCAAATAAGTATTTTTAATGTAATAAAAAGAGATTCACTTGATAATATTTATATTTTTAATAACATTTGGGGAACAGAAACAGATAATAATATTCCTGGACTAATAGATTTTATTAAAGGAGTTGGACCGTATATAACTGAAAATTTACAATCTTTATATATTCCAAATGAAACTGGGGAACCATTTGATGATATTAAAGCAAAATTATTAGATATACTTTTATATTAAAAAAACAATTTAAAAATGGCAAATAAAAATATTTATATTGGAAATATAATAGATTATGGTAATCAAATTTTACCAAAAGGTGAAGTTTTTTATGATGCAACAAAAGATGAATATGTTGTTGGAGATGGTGTAAATACAATTCAAGATTTAATGGTCCGCGGAAATAAAGCAACTAAAAAATATAAAATTTATGTAGATATTTATGATGGAAATAATGCAACTGGAAGATTAGATAATGAAAAATTTCCATTTCAAACAATAGAATTTGCTATTCAATATGCAAATACGTATGTAATTGCAAATAATATATATAATGCTGTTTTTGAAATTATTTCATATAGAATACAATCTGTAATTAATTTACCACCAAATATTGGAAATACAAATGGAGTATCATTTGTTTTTTATTTAAGTAATTTTGGTTCTTGTGAGTTATATTTAAATAATATTGATTATAGCGTTTCAATTGGTGAAGCAAAAAATTTTCATCAAATAAATTTATATATTAATACTCCAGGTGCATGGGAGGGATTAAATGTAGAAAATATTAATGGGGCAGTTTTAAATATTATCAATCAATCTGGTGGATATAATAGATTTTATTTTAAAAATTTAAATTTAAGTTATTATGTTGTAGTGAGTTCATATACTGCACCTTTCGGTGGAAATATTAATTATATATTTGATAATGTTAAAACTGATAATTTTAATATATCAAATCCTTTTTCTGTTGGAAGCAGTGTGATGTATTATATATTAAATAGTAATATTACTTATTTAACAGGAACATTTAATTATTCAAATTCAAAATCAACTACATTAAAAGTATTTAATTCAAAAATTGATCATACAAATTTGGGTGGAAATAGTGCATTTGATTTATATACAAATATATCTTCATATTCTTTTATAAAATTAAAAGATTGTTTAATTGATGTTGAGTATTCTACAAATAAAATTTATACAAATAGTTTATGGATAGAAAATTGTGATTTTTCCGCATCAAGATATTATGGATATTTTTTATTGTTAACAAAAGATGAAACAAAAATTTTAAATAGTAATTTTAAAAATAATAATACTAATAATTTATTTTTCTTTTTATCTCCAAAAACTGAAATTCAAAATAGTAGATTTGAATTTTTAAATAATCAATACCCAATATTTTTAATTGCAGGTGGAAGGTTACAAATTAAAAATAATTATTTTAAAATTAATCCAAAAGTTCATTCTATATCATCACAAGACCCAACATTTTACCAAACACCATTTATGTATTTTCTTGAATACCCATTAAATAATTATGGATTATTAAATATTTCTAATAATGTTTTTGAATATAAAAAAGAAGATGATGAATACGTATTTGATTTCAATCTATCAATGGTGCAAATTTTAAATAATACTTCTGATTTACCAACAACTGTTCAAAATTTAGTTAACTTTTGGGCACCTATATTTAGTGTTTCTGCAACAGATTTATCTTCTTATTTATCCGGATTAAAAAATTTTGGATGGTGTGATAATTATTCAGAATGGTATATTACAAATAATCAATTTATATCATCACCTTACTGGGATACAACCGAACCACAAATAATGTTACAAATAAATCCAGATGATAACACAACTGCCAGAGAAAAACGATTCTTTTTTGATGGAAATACTTTTAAATATGTAAAATCTATAAATTACCAACCAAGAATAAGTAATCCTTTATTTGGATATAAAGATTTAGAAACAGATGCAATACTTTACCAAAATAAATATACGATTTATGTTGATTCATCATTTATAAAAGGTGAATATATTTTCCATAATAATAACATAAAAGGTGATTTACAACTTGTTTCAAATAAAATCTACGGAACAGATGAATTTGTTAAAAAAATAATTACAACAGACGTATATTCAATAAATATATATGATAATTACTTAATATATAATGGAGCATTATCTACAACATTTACTTTACCAGATATTTTAAAAACTTATGCTTTAACTCCTGGAAAAACATATAAAATAATAAATAATACTTCAAATACAATAACATTAAATGTTTCAGGTTCAGATACAATAAATAATTCATTAACTACTTTTACTATACCTGCAAATTCAATTTATAAAATATACAATGCTAAAACAACTTGGTATGTAACACAAGGGTTTTAATCGTGAGATAAAATCATAAAATCAGGTGGATTCCATTTGTCAGTTATTGCTTCTATAATCTTTTCTTTTTCTTCTTTTGCATCAGAATACATTGTAGTTGCATCTATTTCAAGTCCACCTGGAATTTTATATTTAACTAATGATAAAACATTTGCCAAACTCATTTTTGCTTCTGCAATACAATAAGATATAAAATAAAAATCATCAAAGAGTTTTTCTTCTGCAATTTTAATAAATGCTTTAATATACACATCTCTTTTGGGTGTGTGACCAATAAAACTTAGTTTTTTAGTATTTGAATTAAAATCAAATGCAACTGTATTTAATAAAAATACTTTTGCTAAATCCCAAAAAGACATTCTAACGGTCATTAATAAAAATCCATCACCAGTTAATTGTGGTGCATATAGTTCTGATGCAATAAATCGTTCATCGGTTATATCTTTATCTCGTATTCCAAAAATAGATGAACTTGCGTTCACTTCTCTTACTTCATTAACTGCAACAACACAATCCGGTAAAATAACTGCACGGGTTTTTTTAAATGCTTCTTCTTGGAATATATTTTTAGGAATAATATAAAAATGCGGTTCAGTTGCCTCTAAATAATGTAAATAAAAAAATCTTTTTGCTAAATCTATTATACGACTTATTTCTTCATCGGATACTGAATATGGTAAAGAGTTTACTGCTCTTAATGAATCTTTAATATAAATTATTAACTCGTCCTTAGTCATTTTTTATTTTATTTATTTTTTATCTATTTTTGAAATGGGTTTGTTTTGATTTGAGAAGAAAACCCCGGTAAAGATTCAATTAATTTTCTAATGAATAAATTAGATGTAGATTGGTTCGTTGCTTTTGATAAAATATTATCTAATTGTCCAATAACTGATTCTGGTCTACTTGTTATTAAATTTCCTATATTAGATAAATTGACTTTATTTGCATTACCTAAATATAACCCACCTACAAATGCATCTACATTATTTTGTAAATTACTTTTTATATAATCATAAAGTGCGCCAGATAGTGCATCTTGTAATTTTTTTCTAACTACATCATCTGCTTCACCTAAATGTCCCATTGCATATATTTTTTCTTTAGTATAAAAATCATTTATTGCATCTTCTCCCAATAAATTTTTAATTAAAATATCATATATTTCCGAGTGTTCTTTAATGTAGTTTTTACTTGTATTATTGGCAGTATTGTTATCTGTTTTGCTTTTATAATAATCTACTATATTCAATGAAACTTGATTAAAATTCCTATTTGAAATAGTATTTGTAATTGCTTTTGTTACTATTGGGTAATAACCCGTTTCTATTAAAACACCTGGATTTATATTAATAGTAAATGTTGCAGGTTCGTATTTTGCGCTAACAGAAAGTTCATCATACGGTGAAAACTTAATACTTTGTAAATCAAATTCGCACTGTTTAAATGTTAATTCAATTACACTTATTGTATTATTTAAAACAGTTAAAAAATAATCTGCTTTTTTAGAACCAATTTCTCCTTGACCATTATAAGTTTTATTCCATTTTTCTTCTAATTCTTTTTGTTTTTGTCCTGAAGATATTTCTTTTATAAAATTTTCAGCATCCGAGATGTCTTGTTTTAATTTTTGATCAAAATTATATGGTTTATTTGTTGCACCCATATTTTGAAAAGGAATATCGGTTGGGTTAGATGTGTTTCGTGGTGTATGAAATAATCTTACTTCATAAATATAAAGTTTAAAAGTAAACTTTCGCATTATATCCGGTAAAATTTGACGCATAAAAACATAATCATACGATGCTTTTTTAAGTAAATCAAACATTGCATATATTTTTAAATCCAATGTTTCTCTAAATTTTAAAGTTAATGGTTTGTCTTTTAATCTTATAACATTCCCATCTTCCAATTTAGAAGAAAATATTGCATCTAATCCTGATATACTTTCTAATGACCAATAAAATTCATTTTGTATTTTTTTTAATAATTCTATAAATGCTTTTATATTATTTGCCCTATCTGAATATCCTATGTTTTTTAAATACTGAATTGCAGATGAACTATCTGTTTCTGGTTTTAATAATCCTTCTGGTAAAAAATCTAAATCTAATCCAACGTCCGGTCTTTCAATTTCAAATTCAAAACTAAACGAAATATATGTTGGTTCATCAAATGCAAATAAATATTGATTTTTTAAATTTTTATTACTGTTTATAAAATTAATTATTTTTGTAGGAAGTAAAGACACAATTTAATTTTTATTTTATTTATAAATTTGTTGGTTGATGTTGTCAAACCACTGTGGTTGTAGTTCTGGACAGTTTCAAGTTCAATTCTATTACGAAACTTGTTTAAAAGCATTAAATCCTTTCGGAGTTAACCTTAATGGACTAACTGTAAATTAGTTATTTCTATTTTTATTTATTACAAATAATCGTCTCTAAATTTTGCAGGAATTCTTTCTGGAAATTTTTCTAATAAAGAATTTTTTGCAAATTTTTTCCAATTTACTGCATTTTCAACATTCCAATTTGATAAATCTGCATTAAATGATTTACAGTATAAAAACATACTATCAAAACGTCCCCCTTCAGAAACATCCCATTGAGATAAATCAGAATTAAATTTAATACAACGCGCAAACATCCCACTAAACAATACTCCTTCAGAAACATCCCAATTTGATAAGTCAGAATTAAATTTTTTACAATCATAAAACATATAATTAAAATGTTTTCCCTTTGAAACGTCCCACTTAGATAAATCTCCATTGAATGATTTATATTCAAAAAACATCCTGCTGAAATATTTTCCATTTGAAACGTACCACTTAGATAAATCTCCATTGAATGATTCACAATACAAAAACATTTCGCTAAAATTTTCTCCATTTGAAACATCCCAATTGGATAAATCTGAATTAAATTTATAACAATAAGAAAACATAAAATTAAAATATACCCCATTAGAAACATCCCATAAAGAAACATCTCCACTAAAATAAGAGTTATTATAAAAAATATTACTAAAATCATCTATATTAGAAACGTCAATATTATTTAAATCTATATTACTTCCATATTTACTAAATAATTCATCAATTAATTGTTTTAATTCTTGTTTTGTTTTAGGAAAGTATTTATAATAATTTCCTTTAAAATTATAATTTTTTTCTAAAAGTTTCTTTATTTTATTTAATCTATTCATACTTTATTTATTTCAAATAATCGTCTCTAAATCTTTCTGGAATTCGGTTAGGATACTTTTCCAATAAAGAACCTTTTGCAAAATTTTTCCAACTTGTTGCATTAGAAACATCCCATTTACTTAAATCTGCATTAAATTTTTTACAGTCATAAAACATTGCGCGAAAATATTTACCATTAGAAACATCCCATTTAGATAAATAAGAATTAAATTTTTCACAATTATAAAACATAAAATTAAAATATTTTCCATTAGAAACATTCCAATTAGATAAATCTGAATTAAAAACAACACACCAACTGAACATATCTTCAAATTCTTTACCGTTTGAAACATCCCAATTTGATAAGTCAGAATTAAATTTTTTACAATTATAAAACATATAATTAAAATATTTTCCATTAGAAACATTCCATTTGGATAAGTCGGAATTAAAATTTCTACAAAAACAAAATAAATTTTCAAAATTTGTAACATTTGAAACATCCCATTTAGATAAATTTGAATTAAAATTATAACAATATCCAAAGGTATGCACTAAATTTTTTAAATTAAAAACATTCCAGTTAGATAAATTAGAATTGAATTTTCTACATTCATAAAACATAAAATCCATATTTTCACTATTAGAAACATCCCATTTGGACAAATCACCATTAAAAGATTCACAACTATCAAACATATAACTAAAATTTATTCCATTAGAAACATCCCATTTGGATAAATCACCGGAAAATTCATATAAATTGTAAAAAATATGATTAAAACTATTTACATTGGAAACATCAATATTATTCAAATCTATATTATTTCCATATTGATTAATTAAATCATAAATTAGTTTTTTTAGTTCTTCACGGGTTTGTGGAAAGTATTCATAATATTTACCTTTTAAATTAAAATTCTTTTCTGATTTTGTTTTTATGTTATTCAATTTATTCATAATTATTTTTCTTAACCTATTTTCACTTCGTAACACAATACTTTATCATCTATTATATCTATAATTTTTGATTTTAATACTTCATTAGGATTTCCAAAATAAAAATCAAAAATATCTGTATTTTGCATAATATCCGCACCTATATAATAATATTCTTTTTCAAAAAATTCTGGAAATGCATTTCCATTATAAAAATATTTATCTTTATTTAATAAAATAAAATTTTCATCACTTCTTAAATAACCTGTATAAAAAAGATATTTATCTTTTATATCACAAATATAAATTATTGGATAATCATAAATTATTGGTTCATCTATATGACTTATTTTTAACTCACCATAATAATTTGGATATTTATATTTTGCTAAATAAACAAATAATCCAATAATAATATTTTTCATTTTTTTGTTTTCTTCCCATTCATTCCAAATAAAATAATTAAAATTTTTATCATTTTGATAATATTCAACAATTTCTTTTTCTGATAAATGTTTTAATTTAGAAAAATCAACAAAAAATTCAGTAGTATATTTTATTAATTCATTTATATCTCTATCTTTCTCAATTCTTGCATTAGACCAAAAATAATCAGGATTATCATTCCAATCTAATAATTTTTTAATTCTATCTAATTTAGACATAGTTTTTATTTTATTTATAAATTTTTTAATCTCTGATTTGCTAATTGGATAAATTCTGGATTCAATTCAAATCCTATAAAATTTCGGTGTAATTTTTTACATACAACTGCAGTTGTCCCTACACCCATAAAAGGGTCTAAAACAATATCTCCTTCATTAGAACTTGCCTTTACTATTCTTTCTATAAGTTTTTCGGGTTTTTGGATGGTGTTTAATAAATTTCTACTTATTAATTCTTTTGATTTATAGGTAAGTTGTTTAATATCTCCCCATACATCACCAGGATTTTTGCCTTTTTCATTAAATTTTGTTTTTCTATATTTTCCATTTGTAACCGAAGGCACTTTTTCGCATCTTAAACGATGTTCTAATTCAACTAATTGAGGCACTCTAATATCATCTAAATTAAATGTTTTTGCAGGACCTTTTGAAAAATAGCAGATAAGGTCATAATTGTTTGTATAGTTTCTTCTACCTTGTGCTAATCTACTTGGTTGATACCAAACAATTTTACGGTTTAATTTTAAATAAGGTCTATAATCAATAAAATCAACACAATCGTCTTTTCCAAATAAATAAACACTTCCACCAGGTTTAAGTATTCTTGAAAATATTTTGATAAGATTTAAATTAAATTCTTGTATATTAGATATTTTATCCCATTCATTTTCTGTTATACCGTATGGTCCGTCACATATAATTAAATCAATACTATTATCTTTAATTTCATTTAATAACTTTAAACTATCTCCCTGATATATTTTATTTAAATCAAATTTCATAAAACTTTTTGAATTTTTAAATAGTTATTTTCGGTTAAATCAATTTTAAAACATTTAACATTATTTATATCGTAAACATCCCAAAGATACACTGCATTTTTATCATAATATTTATCAATATCTTTAAAATTTAAATCTTTGGGAAGTTCTTTATATTTTGATAAAATTAAAAAAGGAAGTTCAGACAATGTAACAAATTTGATATCTGGCGCAATATCAAATATATGTGGGGTATGTTTCATTTGCTCTATTTTTCTTTTTATTTCATTTAAAATATTTAAACAAAATAAAATTTTTTCAGAAGAATTTCCTTCTGGGTTAAAATCGGATTCTTTTAAATACCCATTAGTTAATAAAAGATTTTTAATAAAATTAAAATTTAATGTATCAATTTCTTTTTCTAATTTATAATAAAGGTCAAATATTGCTTTTTCAGGTGTTTCACCTATACCAATATGAATATCTTTACAATTTCCAAAATTATCGTATTTTTTAAATACATATCCATTTTTAATTATTTCATCCCAAAATTCATAACATTCCATATCATCACCATCTATTTCTATTGGAATTTCATCAATATAACAATTCCACGCAGTATACCTTCCGCGACTATATGCACCAGTATACCTATCAGATATTATTACTAATGGATAAATATTTTTTACAATATTATCATAAATTTTTTTAGTTTTGTCTTCCATTTTTAATTATTTTTTTGGTTTTTATAAATTTATCTATTTCTACTTTTACAAAATACATTCCATCTTCTAAATTTCTTAAATCAAATGAAATAATACTTTTACCCGGTTCTATTTTTTCAATTTCATTAAAAATAATTTTCCCGTCTAAATTAATAATACTAATATTAATAATTGATTCTTTAAAATAATTTATAATTACATCAATAAATGCATCTGATGGATTTGGAATAATTTCTACATTAAATCCATTTGAAATTTTAGAAGTTTTTTTAACATCAATTAATCCAACTACTTTACTTTCTCCATTAAAATCAAACTGTTTTAATCTATAATATACTATACCATTGGTTATATTAGCATCAATAAATGAATATGTATTTTTAAAATATGAAGTTCCCGCACCTTTAATTTTTCCTAATTGGTAAAAATTAATCCCGTCATACGATTTTTCTAAAATAAAATAATCATTATTAATCTCAGTAGCAGTTTCCCAAGATAATAAATTGTAATTTTCAAATTCTTCAATTCCAAAATTTATTAATTCAATAGGTAAAAAACATCCACTTCCTCCAACATTATTTAATGTATACGAATAACTACATTGGTCACCCGCAAACCCATCCACTACTAAATATGCGCATTGACCGGTATTTAAAGTAAAATTAGAAGAAGTCCAAATTGGAGAAGAAGGCAACATTGGATTTGTTGCTACTTGATTTAACGTCATTGAATTTGCACTTCCTATTAATATTGCCATTTGTGAACCTTGCGCCCCAGAAACAGGTTGTATGCAAGTGATAACATCAAATTTTATATTATATGTTCCAGTTGCAGTTGCACAAAAAGTAAAATAAGAAGGATTGTTAATAATAAAAGGAACATCATTTCCATTAGACCCATTACAATTACCCCCAAAAGAACTTGGACAAGATGTAGAATTATTATTATCAATATTTGATAAACTTTGAGATGGGGCATATCCTCCGGATGTAGAACCACTATATTGAATACCACATTGATCAATTAAAGATGCACCAGATGGAGTAGAATTAGTAGCAGGATTATGTAACCCGATGCAAAATTTCGCCCATCTATTATACGGTCCCCCACAATTTTCATTAATCATTTGTATTAAATAAGTATTATTTCCCGGGGTAGTATTTAATCCATTAAAAGAAACATAAACACCGGGGTCAGTATAAAACATATCAACATAATTATACCCTCCTATATTATAAATATAATTAGTTGGAGTTGCAGTAGATAAAACCGTTGGTGTTGAAACACATCCATTTAATACTGCCGAACATCCGGTTGATACATTTGGATATGGACCCCAAATAGCATAATAAGGTGCACAATTTGTTATGTTAGTTTGTAATATAGAAAGAATTAAAGTTGGTGATGTTGCAGTAAAACTATACCACATACTTCCTTCTGTTTGACCTGCAAAATTAATATAACATTCATTAGTTTGTAAATTTGCACCGGTTGAATTTTGATTGCATAATTGTGTTCCTATTGTTAATGCGGTTGCATTTACACAATTATTATTTGCAGGTTGTGAAAATAATTTAAAAGATATTAAAATTAAAAATAAAAGTATTTTATTCATAGTTTTATTTTATTTATATAGTTTTAATATTACTTTTTGTGTAAAATGTTATTAAAATATTAAAAGAAGAAAAAAATTACCTACAATATTAGGGAAGATAATATTAATATATAACATCTTTTATTTTAATGATACTTTTAAGGATTTGCTTAATGATATTTTTAAAATACTTTTAAAGAATGCTACAAGATTATGAAGGAAGAAAAAAATTACCTACAATATCAGGGAAGATAT
>ENA-ORXB01002394-ORXB01002394.1-sediment-metagenome-genome-assembly--contig:-NODE-2394-length-16247-cov-4.195053_pt1 | contig 16247 bp, 14 predicted proteins | sample MGYA00237863_ERZ511475 | MGnify/ENA primary metagenome ERZ511475 (study PRJEB26305, sample SAMN06343858) | sediment metagenome | isolation source: hot spring sediment | place: Canada: British Columbia... | reverse complement strand
GACGTTATGCCGACTGCTCCATAGTGGTCATGGCTGCGGCAGTGGCCGATTTCACTCCGCGGGAGACGACCCCCCAAAAGATTAAGAAGGAGGGCAAAGACGGCTTGAGGTTGGAACTGGTTCCCACCGCGGATATACTCAAGGAGTTGGTTGAGGGGAAAAAGCAAGGACAGGTAATCGTGGGCTTCGCGGCGGAAACTAGCGAGGTGAGGGAAAAAGCCCGCCGTAAGTTGCGGGACAAAAAGGTGGACTTGCTGGTGGCCAACGAGGTTTCCGGCAAAGACTCGGGGTTTGAAAGCGATTTCAACCGCGCCGTGTTCTTGTTCGGCGACGGCACCGAGGAAGAACTGGACTTGATGCCCAAACACGATCTTGCGGTACGGATATGGGAAGCGGCTGTCGAATTGCTGCGTAGTGGCGCTTAAGCAACTCTTCTCAAGCAACGCAAGGACGGGGACGATAAAATATATACATTAACCGGCCGGCGCGAATGGCAGGGCGTTGGAGGGTCGAGATTTGGCCAAAGTGGTTAAAAAGGGGATCATCCTGAACGTTTCCACTTACCCTCTTCCTACCCTTTTGCCCAAGAAGACCAACCGCAAGTCCAAAACCCTGACCTTCGATATCAACTTCGATTTGGTCGATGACGACGGCAAGAGCATCAAGGTCTGGTTTAACCGAGGTTTTCGCTTTCCTCCCCCTCTTAACGACGGAGACCGCGTGGAGGTGATAGGCAGATTCGGCTACATCTCCAAACAGATCCTATACGCCCACAAGATAATAGACCGAGAGAGAGGAAGGGTTTATACTGGTTTCCGTAACCGTAAGATAAAGGAAGGCGAAGCCGGGAAAAATCCCAAGGGCTCCGCAAGCTAACGTTTATGGTACGCGAGTCGGAGTGGCGGAATCGGTAGACGCGCTAGGTTGAGGGCCTAGTGAGGAACTTCCTCATGGGGGTTCAAGTCCCCCCTCCGACACCAAGAAAATCACGGTGGCTCACCGTGATTTATATTGTCCAAAAACAGGAATGCAGGCGACAATGTCAGAGGAAAGACCGCTTTGCGAGGTCATGGAGGCCGACGTTCTAGCGCCTCCCGCCGACATTACGGAGAGGTCCGTCTTTCGAGGCGGCGTGCTCTCTTCTTTCGGCCACCGGGACTTCGGCTTGTTGTGGGCGGGGGCCTTCGTTTCCAACACCGGAACCTGGATCCATACAGCCGCCCTTATGTGGTTCGTTAAGGAGCTCACCGCTTCTGACGCCTGGGTGGGGGCGGTGAACTTCGCCAACCTGTTTCCCATATTCCTTTTCGTTCTGGTGTCGGGTTCGCTTGCCGACCGCCTCAACCGCAAAGCTTTGATCCTTTGCACCCAGACGTTGATGATGCTCATGGCCCTGACCCTCGCCATATGCACGCAAGCGGGGTGGGCAAACCTGGCCGTGATAATGGCTATTACCTCCACCATGGGGGTGGCCTTCACTTTCAATTTTCCCGCCTGGCGCGCCATCGTGCCCGACCTGGTTCCCGGAAGGGACATGCTTAACGCCATCGCTCTGGATGCCGCGCAGTTCAACATGGCGCGCTTTATCGGGCCAGCCATCGGAGCCTTGATCCTCAACGTCTGGAACGCCGAGACCGCCTTTTACGTCAACGCCGTCAGCTTCACGGCTGTCATCGTCGCTGTTTTGCTGATCAGAACGGAAACCCCCGGCTCGCCCTCCCGGGAAGACGGCCTCTGGAAGCACATTAGGGAGGGAGCTGGTTATATCTGGAGGGAAAGATGGCCACTCAAGCTTTTGCTTCCCTTGGGAGTCATCGCCTTCTTTGGCCTTTCCTTTATCGTCCTCTTGCCCGGGTTCTCCAAGGACGTCCTGCGCAGGGGGTCAGGCGGATACGGCTTTCTTCTGGGCTGCGTGGGGCTCGGGGCGGTCATGGGGGCTCCCCTGGTCACCTCCCTCAGCCACCGCTTCAGGGAAAGGGACATCATCAGGTACAGTTCGTTGGGATTGGGTTCTTTGTTGACCGCGGCGGCATTTTGCCGCAACTACTGGATCTGCCTCCTGATCATGTGGGGTATCGGCGCCTTTTCCCTCATGTTCAGCGCCACGGTGAATGCCATTCTCCAGGCGCGGGTGAAAAGGGATATGCGGGGCAGGATCATGAGTTATTATATATTGGTCTTTCAGGGCCTTTTACCCATAGGCGGCCTGCTCATGGGATACCTATCCGACCTGCGCTCGGCGACCTTTTCTCTTTTTCTGGGGGGTGCGGCTTGCTTGCTGGTCGCCGCGGTGCTCATATTGATACCCTCCGCTCTGGAGGGTGCGGCTGCGGGGATCCCACCCCTTTCGCGTGGGGGCGGAAGAGAAGGAGGAGGCTCTTCGCCATAAAGGGCGGGTAATCCGACGACGTCTGGCGTTCGACAGTTCACCGGTGCCGTAACGGTCTGCTTTTTTCTGAGTGGCGCCGAAACAAGAATCTTTACTCTAACCACACTTTTTAGGAGATGAACCAAGAAGGATAACTTTCCCTGGTTTCTTACGGTATACTTGATCCATGAGTCACCAGGAAGATAGAGCACCGCTGTTGCTGAAGGTGGCCTTGAGGCAGGCCCTGAGGCGCATGCAGGATGAGGCGGAAGCTTTCTCCCAGTACGAAGCCTTAGCCGGCAATCTGGGCTGGGAGGAGGTGGCCGAAAAGGCGGCTGCCGCCAGGAAATCTCTGGTCGAGGCGCAAGAAAAGACGGCCGATGCCGTCGAGGCCGCGGTGAAGATTCAGGCCGAAGCCTCCCATGCCCATGAGCATGCCCACGAGCATTCTCATACCCATAGCCATCCTCACCAGCATTGATGCGTCAGGCAGCAGCAGGCGCCATGAGGATTCGCCTCGGGCTTGGTTTGCAGCACGCCGCATTATGCCGGTGAGGGTGTATCCGCTGCGCCTTTCTGTTAGGGATGTTGCGCCGCGGCGGATCAACGCTTGATTGAAAGCCGGGACCAACCCGTTTGGCCAGCCTCTTTATGGAGGCGCAGTCGGTGCATTTTGGGGATAGCCGAATGCCAGCCCAGAACTTCTCGCGCGGACATGTATGTAGGTAAGGCTCTCCGTTTGCGGTCACCTTGCCGGGATACCGGGCGGAGCCGGCTAAAGGTCGAGGGTATTTAGGGAGGAGACGTGGTTCAGACCATAGCCCGCTGCAAGTCCTGCGGCTTGCCGATAATGGCCTCCGAGAACATGGAGTGGCTCCCCGACGGCACCATAATGACACGGCGCCTTAAGGGGGTGCGGCTGGTGGTGTTGGATCAGGAAATGACCGCACGCATCATGGGCGCGCTGGCCTCGCAGGAGCGCGGTGATTTAAAAGCTCAGATCAAGGGGGCGACGCGTTACGTGGTGGGGAAGATGTTCTCCGGGTTGATCGGCAAGCTGCCCCGTTATGACGTGGTCAAGAAAAGGCTGCTGGAGGCGATGGAGGGGTTTTCCCTTCTCTTGGGGATGGGAAGGATGGAGGTGGAACGGCTTGCGCCCGCCCAGGAGGGCAGGATTCTTCTCAAGAAGCCCTTTGATCTTTGCCTGGCGACGGCGGTTATTATGGGAGTGCTGGAGGAAACGGACCGGTGCTTCTACGCCTTTGAGCATGAGCGCGAAGGAAGGAGCGATTACCGGCTGACGCTGGAAGCGGTTGAGGAAGGCGCATACAGCCCCGATCCCTTCGCTTGGTTGCCGATCCAATATCAGGGGAGGAAAGGCTCCTTTGACATGGAGCGCTGTCGTGACTGCGGGTTGCCGCTGGCCGTGCGCGAGTTCGTATGGGACGAGTTGTCCGGGACGGTGAATATCGGCGGGGGAAGATGCCGGGTAGGCTTTCTGCCGTGGTATATCACGGCGGTGATGGCGCATATGGCCGGATGTGAAGAGGCGGGAGGCTACGCCGCGTTGCTCGAGGAGGCTTCGTGTCTTTCCGCGCTGTCCGCACTGCAAAGCATGGAAGGCGGTGCGGGCAACGCCTATATCGGAGAGCCCGATCTTTGGAAGCGACCACATGGCGATAAACGCCGCCTCGCGGGTGAGGTGCTGGCGGTCAGGGGATGGGGAATGGTAGAGGAGTTCGAAATGGGCGCGCGGGAGTGGAAAATGACGGTCAAGAATCCCGTCGATGCGGCCTTGGTCGCCGGCTGGCTACGGGCGTTATATACTTTTACCTTGGGAAGAGAACCCCGGCTGAAGGTTACGGAGGATATAGACGTTGCTCGATGCGTCCTTAAGTGATGTGAAAATGCGACCACGGGCCCGTGGGCCCGGAAGCAAGCTTGAGCGAGGGAATTTGAAGGAGGTTGAGGCAGTTGTATCAGGAAAAGTTCTCCCTGAAAAACAAGGTGGCCATCGTAACCGGGGCGAGCAGGGGAATAGGACGAGCTATCGCTGAGGGTTTCGCGGAGATGGGCGCGAAGGTGGTTCTGGCCAGTCGCACTGCTGAGGCCTTGAAGGAAGTGAAAAAAGGCATAGTGGAAGCGGGCGGAGAAGCTCACGTCATTCCTACCCACGTGGCCAGGATGGATCAGGTAAGGAACCTGGTACAGGGGACGGTGGAAAAGTACGGAACCGTGGATATTCTGGTGAACAACGCCGCCACCAACCCCGTTTTCTGCAGCGCGACCGAAGTGGAGGAACTGGCCTTCGACAAGATATTCAACCTCAACGTGAAGGGGATGTTCTTCCTGACCCAGGAAGTGGGGAAAATTCTCTTGAAGAAAGGGTCGGGATCGGTAATCAACGTCTCCAGCGAGGCCGGTTTCTGCCCCATACCCTTCCTGGGAGTTTATTCCATAAGCAAAGCGGCGGTGAACATGCTGACCAAGGTGTTTGCCCAGGAGTGGGCTTCAAGGGGAGTGAGGGTTAACGGCATAGCCCCGGGTTTGGTAAGAACCCATTTCAGCAAGTATCTATGGGAAAATGAAGCCATATACAACGCCGCCATGGCGGCAACGCCGCTGGGCAGGATAGCGGAACCGGAAGAGATGGTCGGCTTGGCCATTCTCCTGGCCTCGGATGCCTCTAGCTACATAACCGGGCAGGTAATCCTGGCGGACGGCGGTCGCGATGTAGCCGGCGCGGTGGGCTGATACGCGAGACGATCCGGTGGCCATGACCAGAACGCCTCCTTCTTTATGGGATCAGATCCGCATCGGCGAGCTAAAGGTCCCTAACCGCGCGGTAATGCCCGCCATGGGAACCGGTTACGCCTCGACGCAAGGTGAGGTGACGGAACGGCTGAAGGCATACTTAAGAAAGAGGGCCGAAGGTGGAGCGGGCTTGATCATCACTGAGGTCTGCGCGATTCACCCCACCGGCAAGGGGTTTCCATCCGAGCTTGTTGCCTACAACGACTCCTTTATGCCCGGCCTGGAGAGCTTGGCCTCTGCGGTCAAAGGCGCCGGGGCCTTGGTCGCCCTGCAGTTGCACCATGCAGGGAGGGAAACTTTCCCCCAGGTTATCGGGGAACAGCCTGTGGCTCCGTCTCCCATACCCAGCAGGGCCATGGGACAGGTGCCGCGAGAACTGAGCGTCGGAGAGATAGACGAGATCGTCGCCGGCTACGCCAAGGCGGCATGGCGCGCCCGGCAAGCGGGATTCGACGCCGTGGAGGTGCATGGAGCGCACGGATACCTGATAAACCAGTTTCTCTCGCCATATTCCAACCAACGCGAAGACGCTTATGGCGAGGATGCCCAAGGGCGCTTCCGCTTCGCAAGGGAAGTGGTGCGGGAGATAAAAAGAGTGGCGGGAGCTGACTTCCCTCTGATTTTCCGCTTATCCTCAAGCGAGGAAGTGAAGGGCGGCTACGAGCTTGATTACATTCTTCCGCTGCTGCCCCTGCTTGAGAAAGACGGGGTGGATGCCTTTCACGTCTCCTGCGGGGTGCCGGATTCGCCCGGTAACCCCGTATGCCCAGGATTGCATCACCCGGCGGGCATTAACGTGGAAAGAGCGGCGGCGATGAAGAAGGCGATCCGCGTGCCGGTGATCGTGGTCGGTAAAATCCACGATCCCCGCTTGGCCGAGGAGGTCCTGCGGGAAGGAAAGGCGGATATGGTGGCCTTCGGGAGACAACACCTGGCGGACCCGATGTTCCTGGAAAAAGCAAGAGCGGGCAGGTATGAGGATATACGTTTCTGCCTTTCCTGCAATCAAGGGTGCATAGAACGCTTGGCTTTCGAGCTTAAGCCCATAACCTGTGTCGTCAATCCCCATTGTGGCGAGGAGTGGAGGGAAAAAAGGGCTACCCGCTCAAAGGGCCCCTTCCTGGTGGCGGGAGCGGGGCCCGCAGGCCTGCAGGCGGCCATAACCCTTAGGGAGGCGGGGGCTGAAGTAAAAATCGTGGAGCGAGAGGAGGTTCCAGGAGGACAGCTTAGAGCGGCGTCGCGACCCGCAGGCAAGGAGCCTTACGCGGATTGGGTGCGTTGGGCGATAAGAAGGTTGGAAGCTCTGGGTACCCGCATAGAGACGGGCAAGGAGGCGGGGCGGGAAACGCTTTGCGAGAAACCATGGGAAGGGATTGTGGCCGCCAACGGGGCCAGGCCGATAATACCTCAACTTTCCGGGGCGGAGTTGGAGAATAACCTCGAGGCCCGGGAGGTTTTAATGGGCCTTAAGGAGGTGGGCGAAAAGGTGTTGATCGTGGGGGGAGGTATGGTGGGCATGGAAACCGCGTGTTACCTGCTGGATAAGGGATGCCGTGTAACCGTGGTCGAGGAAAGGGAAAACCCGCCCGTGCCCCCTTACACCTCGCACGGATACTACCTGCACAGGAGGCTGAGGAAGGAGGGGCAGCTCCTGCTCGGCGCCGAGGTGCTGGAGGTGAAGGAGTGGGGAGCGGTGATTTCCGTGCGCGGAGCGAAGAAAGAATTTCATGCCGACAACATCGTCTGGGCCGTAGGTTCCAAGCCGGAGGCGGAATTCGCGGACATGGCCCGCGAAGCGGGAATGGAAACGGAGAAAGTGGGAGACGCCGTCGAGCCCAGACGGCTGCTGGAGGCGGTGCATGAGGGGGCTCGGGGAGCCGAGAAGCTCCTTTACGGTGAAATTGAAAACGCGACGGATTCATAAACTATGCAGGATTTTTCAAGAGGGAACGCCCGCCCAAAACGCCAAAGGGCATGAAGATGGGAGGTGTTGGAAATGCAAGAGTTCATGGGAGGAAGAGTCGCCGTCGCCCAGGGAGATATAACCACTTATGATGTGGACGCCATCGTTAACGCCGCCAACAAGAGCCTTCTGGGCGGTGGCGGGGTGGATGGGGCCATCCACAGGGCAGCCGGCCCGGAGTTGCTTGAGGAATGCCGCGCTTTGGGTGGAGCGGAAACCGGCGAGGCCAAAATAACCAAAGGATACCGCCTTCCGGCCAGATACGTTATTCACACCGTGGGGCCGGTATGGCACGGTGGAGACAGGGACGAGCCCCGCTTGCTGGCGGAATGTTACCGCAACAGTCTCAGGCTTGCCGAAGAGCACTGCCTGAAAACGGTGGCCTTCCCTTCCATAAGCACCGGGGCATACGGATTCCCGATATCCAAGGCGGCACCTATAGCCCTGGAAACGGTGAAGGAGGCGCTTGAGAAGAGCTCCCTTCCCGAAAAGGTATATTTCGTCTGCTTCAGCCAGGCCGACCTGCAGGTGTATCTGGAAGAGGCCGGCAGGATATTCCAGGAGTAAAGAAAGCCCTTTTCCTGCCGCCGGCAATTGGCCCCTTGCGGACCGGTTCGGGTAGTATTAGGGGCGGCGGAGCCGCGAAGGCGAGAGCAGGCAAAAAAGAGAGGAGCTGTCCCCTTGAAAATCCTTTTCGTATGCACCGGCAATATATGCCGCAGCGTCATGGCCGAAGCCTTCGTGCAAAACCTCCTGCCTTCCGCGGGGAGCGGGATAAACGCGCAAGTGAGGTCGGCAGGCCTCGAGGCCGAGGAGGGAGAGTCGCCTCCCGTGGAGGTGATAGAGGTGATGGGCGAGCACGGCATTGACGTCTCCGGCCATCGGGCGCATCGCCTGGAGCGGGTGGACGTCGATTGGGCCGACCTTATCCTGACCATGGCCATGCATAACAGCCAGAGACTGTTGACGTCGCACCAGGATGCGGTGGAGAAAATCTTCACCCTTAAAGAGTTCGTTCTCCAAGGAGAAAAGAGAGGAAGGGAGTTACGGGAAAAAGACGCCGAGAAAAGGCTCGTGGACTTGCGAGGATGGATTCGCCGCGTCGAGGGCTGGGAGGTTTCCCCGAACAAACCCAGCCTCGAGGAGAACTTGCGCCTTTTCATCCTGCATTACTTTCACCTCTATGACCATAGCTTCAGCATTGACGACCCTATAGGGCAATCGGCGGATTTCATGCGCCGCACTTGCGAGGAGATCAGGGAATCGGTTCAGCGCTTGATGGGGCCCGATATCTTGGCCGTTGTCTGAGTTGCGCCGGTACCCTGCCGCATGGTAATTGTTAAAGGTTCGCGTAGGGAACAAGGTTGGTGGAGCCCGGAACGCCGCGATTGGCCGCGGCCGGAAAGAGAGCGGAGGACACAATTATTCTTCGAAGCTGGCGCGAGACGTTGGCTTAAGAATCCCTGCGGGACATGCCATGAGCGGGAGGTAGCCATGGACGAGGTTATTTTCAGACGGGAAGACCAAGTGGAGGTAGTTACGTTAAACAGGCCGCAGAGGCTTAACGCTCTCACCTACAATATGTTGCATCTCCTGGCGCAACGTTTCGAGGAATTGGAGCAGGATGACGACGTGCGGGCGGTGGTCCTGACAGGCGAGGGGCGCGGTTTCTGCACCGGCGCCGACCTTGGCGGCGGGGGAGGACGCCAGGATGTCTTTACTCCCATGGGGATGCGCCTCTCCGCCCAACTGTATTCGCGTGTCGTAAGGGCCATGGCCGATTTGGAGAAACCCATCGTGGGGGCGGTAAACGGGGATGCCGCCGGCGCGGGGTGCAATATCGCTCTGGCTTGCGACCTGCTGGTGGCATCGGAAAACGCCCGTTTCATCCAAGTCTTTGTGCGCCGGGGTATGGTCCCGGACGCGGGAGGAACCTATTTCCTTCCCCGGCTGGTCGGGCTGGCCAAGGCCAAGGAGCTGATGTTCAGCGGGGAGGCGGTGGACGCGAGGCGGGCTTTGGAATTGGGGCTGGTCAACAAGGTGGTTGCGGCGGAGAGGCTTATGGACGAGGCCATGGAGATGGCCCATGGTCTGGCCAAGGGCCCGACGCGCACCATGGGGATGATCAAACGCATGCTCAACCGTTCTTTCGAGTCCGACCTGGCGACGGCCCTGGAACTTGAGGCTTCCCTGCAAGGTATTGCGGTAAGCACGTCGGACGTGATGGAGGGCGTGTCTTCCTTTATGGAAAAGAGGCCGCCTGATTTCAAGGGTAGGTGAAAGGGAGAAGTAGATGGAGACGGAAAAACCCCCCATCGCTTTCTTCGATCTCGACCATACCCTACTGGACGGGGCGAACGGGAACCTGGTGGTCAAATATATGGTCAAGACGCGCCGGGTGGGGGCGGAGGCCATTTGGAAAGCGGTGAAATTCACCGTCCTATACCGCTTGAACCGCCTTCCCCGCGAGGAGGTATATCGCTGGACCTTCCAGGAGTGCGGAAAGTATCCCATCCGGGAGCTGTTGCGCCTGCTGGACGAGGCCTACGAGTTTTTTATCATGCCTCGTCTGTTCAAGGAGGGCGAAAGGTGCATAGCGGAGCACAAGTCGAAGGGACACACGACGGTGATTGCCACAGCGGCGGGTGAGTATATCTCCGAGAAGGTCAGGGTGCAGATGGGCGCCGACGATAAGATAGCGGCCGTGGCCCCGGTGAGAGACGGCCGGCTCACCGACGAACTTAATCGCCCCCTGCCTTATGGGGAGGGGAAAAAGATCCTGGCCTTGTCCTACGCCTCCGACAGGGGGGTAGATCTCAAGGACTGTTATTTCTATTCGGATAGCATGGCAGATCTGCCCCTTCTGGAGGCTGTCGGGCACCCCGTGGCGGTTAATCCGCAAAGGAAACTGAGGCGAATCGCCGAGGATAGAGGGTGGCCCGTTTTGCGATGGAACACACCGGCCGGTTATACGGTTCCCAGCCAGGCGCATGAACTTTCCTTCGAGATCGGGGAGGAATACTCGCTTTAAAACTGGTTTCCTTTATATAACCCGCCTTGCAAACAGCCGTTTAGCTACGCACGAACAACCTCGCCTGCGAGCGGTGGGGGGAAGCGTGAAGGCCAGGCCCGAAATGAGGGAAACGGGGCTTAAAAGATGATGGCGGAGAGTCCTTATATCGCTTCCGTTGAGGGATTAAGCGAAGAGGAGGCGGCACGCCGTCTCCGGGATGAGGGCCCGAACGAAATACCTTCCGGCCGCAGGCGCACCTTACCCCGAATCGCTCTGGACATCCTGAAGGAGCCCATGTTCGTTCTGTTGGTGGTTGCCGGCACCATCTACCTTATCCTAGGCGATGTGCAGGAGGCCATCATCCTTCTCAGCTTCGTGGTTCTCATTATGGCCATCACTTTTTTTCAGGAGCGCAGAACGGAGAGAGCTTTGGAGGCACTTCGCGATTTATCCAGCCCGCGCGCTCTGGTCATACGGGACGGGAAACACAAGCGCATAGCGGGAGTCGAAGTGGTCCGGGGAGACATCGTGGTCCTCGCCGAGGGCGATCGCGTGCCCGCGGACGCGGTGGTCATAGACTGCGCCAACCTTATGGTGGACGAATCTTTGCTGACCGGGGAATCCCTTCCGGTAAGGAAAGCGTCGTGTGACGGGTCGGCGATGATGCAGAGTCCCGGAGGTGACGGCCTGCCCTTCGTGTATGCAGGGACGCTGGTCGTGAATGGCCATGGTCTGGCTTTGGTAAAGGCCGTCGGGGCGGAGACGGAGATGGGAAAGATTGGCATGTCGCTTCAGGAAGTCCAGCCGGAGAAAACGCCGCTTCAGGAAGAAACCCGCTTGGCGGTGAGGCGCATCGCCGTAATCGGCCTGTCTCTATGTGTCCTGGTGGTGGTGACATACGGTATTACCAGAACGGATTGGCTGGAAGGATTGTTGGTGGGGATAACTCTGGCCATGGCCATGTTGCCGGAGGAATTTCCGGTCATCTATACCGTCTTCCTTACCCTGGGAGCCTGGCGTATGGCCAAGAATCAGGTGCTCACGCGCAGCATGCCGGCGGTGGAAACCTTGGGGTCGGCGACCGTTCTATGTGTAGACAAAACGGGGACCCTTACCCTCAACCGCATGACCGCCAGCGTGATGGTGGTCGACGGGATGCAATACGACCTGGAGGCGTCGCAAGGAGCGGACCTTCCGGAGGAATTCCACGAGCTGGTGGAGTATGCCCTTCTGGCCTCCCAGAAAGAGCCGTTCGATCCGGTGGAAACGGCCCTGGATGAAATGGGGAAACGGGCCCTGCGGCACACGGAGCATATACACGAGGATTGGGTCCTGGAAAGGGAATACCCACTCTCGCCGCAACTGATGGCCCTTTCGCATGTGTGGAGATCGCCTGACGGAAAGGATTTCATCATCGCCGCCAAGGGCGCGCCGGAGGCTATTGCCGATCTTTGTCATCTCGAACAGGCTCGCAAGCAAAAGCTTTCGCAGGACATCGAGGATTTGGCGTCGCAGGGTCTTCGCCTGCTTGGGGTGGCCAAGGCCTCTTTCAGCCTGGCCATGCTTCCCAGGGATCAACATGACTTCGCGTTCGAATTTCTGGGCCTTATAGGGTTGCGGGACCCGGTTCGACCCAGCATTGCCGGTGCGGTGAGGGAATGCCATGAGGCCGGGATCAGGGTGATCATGATCACCGGCGATTATCCCGGGACGGCGCAGAAGGTGGCCGAACAGATCAGCCTTGAGCCAGCGGACCTGGTTTTGACGGGACCGGAGCTCGATACCCTTAATGAGCAAGAACTGAAGGAACGCGCCAAGGAAACCAACATCTTCGCACGCGTGGTGCCGGAGCAGAAAATGCGTATCGTTAAGGCCTTGAAGGATAACGGAGAAGTCGTGGCCATGACCGGCGACGGGGTTAACGACGCCCCGGCGCTGAAAGCGGCCCATATCGGCGTGGCAATGGGCGCCCGGGGCACGGACGTGGCACGTGAGGCGGCGGCCATGGTGCTCTTGGACGACGACTTCACCTCCATAGAGAGGGCGGTCCGGATGGGCCGGAGGATATACGATAATCTCAAGAAGGCTATATCTTACGTCATCGCCGTACACGTACCCATTGCCGGTATGTCCATAATACCGGTGCTTTTCCGGTTGCCCCTGGTTCTCGCCCCCATCCACATCGCTTTCCTGGAAATGGTCATAGATCCCGCTTGCTCGTTGATATTCGAGGCGGAAGCGGAGGAAGCAAACATCATGAAGCGTCCTCCCCGAGCTCCCGATGAGCGCGTCTTCAACAAGAGAAACGTCCTGCTCAGCCTGATGCAAGGTTTCAATGTGCTTTTTATCGTGGCTGCGGTATTCTTCATCTACTTGATAAAAGATGCGGGGGAGGGCGAGATCAGAGCCGTTACCTTCACCACCCTTGTCATCGCCAACCTGTCCTTAATACTTACCAACCGCTCATGGGAACGAACCATCCGCGAAACCTTGCGAATACCCAATAAAATACTGTGGTGGATAGTGGGGGGAACGCTTGCCCTGCTGGCTATAACCTTATACCTACCATGGGCGAGAGAGATGTTCCGCTTCGCATCCCTGTCGCCGTATGACCTCTCCATATGTACAGGAGCGGGATTCCTGAGCATTCTGTGGTTCGAAGCCTTGAAGGTTCTGAGTCGGAGAAGGAGCCGCGATGTTCATGGGGACATTAACCATAAATAACATTTGACTTGCGTATGGCTTGATATTAATGTAATGACATGTCAGTTCCCAAAAAGAGAATGGCCGCCGTGGAAAGGCGGCAGCATATTCTGGAAAAAGCAGCCGAGGTATTCTCGGAAAAGGGATATCGCATGGCCTCGGTTTCGCATATCGTGGACAAGGCCGGCATAGGAAGGGGAACTTTTTATATTTATTTCGACTCCAAGAAGGACATTTTTCTCGAGCTCATAGAGACCTACTTCGAAGGTTTTGCGGAGGTACTGGGGAAAAACCATTCTTATCTGGAAGAGGCTTTCAGGGGTGGGGGCAAGGTACTGAGAACCTGGCGGGAAAATATAATAAGAGTCCTTGAGTATCATAGACATAATCCCCATCTGGCTAGGATAGTGTATCGTGAAGCGCTGGGGAGAGACGAAGACTTCTCGGCCAGGGTAGAAGAATTGGAAAAACTAGCCAGAGAGAAGTTGCGGGACGAGTTCAGAATGATGAGCGAGCGCGGCATGATAAGGCGATGCGACCTTGACCTGGTCACCACCATAATCATGGGGTCTATGATAAGCGTGATCATGGAACAGTTATTAAGCGAGAATCGATGGGACATGGAAAGCTTGGCGGATATGATAGTGGAATATCATATCCGTGCGTTGATTCCGGAGGAAGGAGACGTAGAGAGAGCGGTTAAGGGAACCTTGGGGAAGGACAGGCGGGCCGGTATGCGGCGACGGGGAGCCTGAGCATGGCGAGAAGCTGAAAGAAGGAAGCGCGAAGCGGATTACTAAAGTGCGACAGTTGCGGCAGGAAGTTTCCGGCAGGCGATGCCACAAATTTGGAGAGGGGGCGAAGCGTATCAGAATTATCTGCAACGGAAGATGTATCAAGACATGAGAATTTATTCTTGTGAGGGGTGAAGCTTATGGTTTCTTTCGAACTGAGTGATGAACAGAAAATGGTCCAGGAGACGGTGGCTTCTTTCGCAGCGGATCAGATAGAGCCGATGATGCGCGAAAGCGATGAGACGAACTCCGTACCCGAGGACGTGATAGCCAAGGGCTGGGAGCTGGGTCTGCTGGGGGGCTGCATACCGGAGGAATACGAGGGCTTTGGTGAAGAGGCCTCGGCCCTCACGGGAGTGATCGCCATGGAGGAATTGGGATGGGGAGACCTCTCCATCGCCCTGCACCTTATGGCTCCTTCCGTGATGGCCCTATCCGTTCTTGACCAAGGGACCGAGGAGCAGAAAAAGCAGTTGCTGCCCCACTTTTGTGGAGAGGAATACAAGGCGGCTTCTTGCGCCCTGGTGGAGCCCTTCTATAACTTCTGCGCTTCCTCGCTTAGGACCACTGCGGTGCGAGACGGCGAGGAATATGTGATCAACGGCAAGAAGTGTCTGGTCCCTTTGGCCCAGGAATCGGAGAACATGCTGGTTTTTGCCGCGACGTCTCCGGGCATGGGCTTCTCAGGCGTGGACGCTTTTATCGTTCCCACCGCCACCAAGGGGGTTGCCGTGGGGGAGAGGGAGAAAAACATGGGCATCAAGGCCTTGGCGACCTACCCGGTTGTCTTCCAGGACTGTCGCGTGCCCGCCGCCTCGCGGTTGGGTGGCGATCAGGGATGTGACTTTCTGAGACTTTTGTCGCGCTCTCGTCTGGCTCTGGCGGCGCTGGCGGTGGGGATGAGCCGCCATGCCTTGGAGCATTCGCGCGATTACGCCACCCAGAGGGTAGCCTTCGGTGAGCCCATCGGTTCCCGGCAAGCCATTGCCTTCATGATCGCGGAGATGGCCATTGAGGTGGACGCTACCCGCCTACTTACATGGGAGGCGGCTTGGCGTTGCGACAAGAACATGGACTTTTACAAAGAAGCCGCCCTAGCCAAGAACTACGCAGCCGATATGGCCATGATGGTCTGCGACCGCGGAGTGCAGATAATGGGCGGACACGGCTATGTCAGAGACAATCCCGTCGAGTTGTGGTTCCGAAACGCACGCGGTTTCGCCACCTTTGAAGGCATGGCTATGGTATAGGGGGTGAGATGATGATAGATTTTGAGCTCTCTCCACGCATTAAGGGCACCAAGAACATGATCCACATGTTCGCCGAGAACGCCTTGCGTCCCATCGCTCGCCAGTACGATGAGAACGAGCACGAAAAGCCCACCGAGCTGCTGGCCATGGTTCAGAAGGTGATGGGCGGCGGGGTGGCCGGCGCGTTCGGGACGGAGTCCAAGGAAAAAAAGGACAAGAAGGAGGAAGGCGAGCCGGCCAAAAAGAAGCCGCGCGAGACCAACCTGGCGGGCGCGGTCACCATTGAAGAGATCTTCTGGGGCGACGCCGGCATAGCCTTGTCCTTCCCCGGGCCGGGGCTAGGCGGCGCCGCGGTACAGGCCAGCGGCACCCCGGAGCAGAAGGAAAAGTTCCTGGCCCGTTTCTCGGGCGAGAAACCGGTTTGGGGAGCCATGGCCATTACCGAGCCCGAGGCCGGTTCGGACACGGCCAACATCAAAACCACCGCCGTGCTTGATGGTGACGAATGGGTCCTGAACGGCGAGAAGATCTTCGTCACCTCAGGAAAGAGCGCCCTGGAGGATTCCGAGGGATTTGTGGTGGTCTGGGCTACCGTGGATCGCAAGGCGGGGCGTGCCGGCATAAAACCCTTTGTGGTCGAGCACGGCACACCGGGCATGGAGATAACCAAAGTCGAGGATAAACTGGGCATACGTTGCTCGGACACCGTCTCCATTTCCTTCATGGATTGCCGCATTCCCAAGGAGAACATCCTGGGAAGTCCCGAGGTGGTGGACAAGACCAAGACGGAGGGCTTTAAGAAGGTTATGGCCACCTTCGACGCCACCCGACCCTTGGTGGCGGCCATGGCCATCGGGGTAGGCACGGCGGCTCTCGACTTTCTTAAAGAAACCCTGGCCGAAGAGGGCGTCGAGCTGCGCTATGGCATCAATCCCTGTCGCATGACGGCTCTGGAGCGGGACATCATGCAGATGGAGGCGGACTTGAAGGCGGCGCGCCTGCTTACCTGGAGGGCCGTGTGGATGCTCGACAACGGCCTGCGCAACGACCTGCAGGCCTCCATGGCCAAGGCCAAAGCCGGCTTGGCGGTCACCCGCATAACTCAGAAGGCGGTGGAACTGATGGGGCCGCTCGGGTACTCTCGCGAGCTTCTGCTGGAAAAGTGGATGCGGGACTCCAAGATAAACGACATCTTCGAGGGGACGGGGCAGATCCAGTTACTGGTGACGGCGAGACGCATACTCGGTTTCTCGCGGGAGCAATTGAAGTAAGAGTGGTGGGTATTGCAGATCGGAAGAGCACCGTCTGAACTCCAGTCACATGTCAATCTCGTATGCCGTCT
>ENA-ORXB01002391-ORXB01002391.1-sediment-metagenome-genome-assembly--contig:-NODE-2391-length-16255-cov-6.458215_pt1 | contig 16255 bp, 14 predicted proteins | sample MGYA00237863_ERZ511475 | MGnify/ENA primary metagenome ERZ511475 (study PRJEB26305, sample SAMN06343858) | sediment metagenome | isolation source: hot spring sediment | place: Canada: British Columbia... | reverse complement strand
TTCTCCTCAACTGTCCATTTCCTCGGTTTCATATTTCACCCCCTTCGAGCGTTATTTTCCTATCCTCATTAATCTTAACTCTACTCTCTTACCGTGTCCAGTATTCTTGGGTCTCAGTATAGTAGCTTATCGCCCATAGCCTAACTTTTTTATACCCCTAAACCTCATACCTAAAACCCCAAACTGTAGTACCTACTTAAGGAGGCTCTTTTATTTTATTGTCCGTTGTCAAAGAGTAAACCAGGTGATATGATTTAAAATATATGGTGATAAAATAAAATGAAGGTAAATGGATAGAAACCAGAAGTTTATTCTTAAGAGAAGGGGGAAAGAGCATGAGTATCATGAAGATAACAAAGAAAAAGAGGCTTTTCTGAAAATGTCATCAATCCTGCTAAAAACTTATTGCAGGTATGTGTGAAGGAAAGATAGAAGTCTTCATGATCTCATAAAAACCAACAAAGGAGGGAAAGATGAAAAGATTAATAGTTGTTGGGGTGAGTTTATTTGTTTTTAGCATTACAGCACAGGCACAGATGGGAGGAATGATGATGGGTGATGGACAGCAGATGATGATGAAACAGATGATAATGATGCATGAGATGATGCAGATGATGATGGATATGATGAATATGCAGGAGAAGATGATGATGGGTGTGAAGCCTGCGGAGAAAAACCGGATGAAAAATGACATTGCTCACATGAAAGAGAAAATGCAGAAGATGATGTCGATGTGTATGGGTATGATGATGGGGATGGATGATTCTCAGATGAAACTTAAATGCTCTGAGGAGTGGCTCAAAAAAGCTATAGACCTTCATGATCTTCATATCAAAAATCCAAAGACAGTAACCCAGGCATCCCAGATGGAGCTGATGGATCGGATGAAAAAGGCTTATAACTGTATCACAGGAACAGGGTCTGAGATGAATAAAACACTTCCAAAAGATTCTGTAGAAGGGGAGAAAAAGAAAGATGACCACGGTCATCATTAGATTACATTTGGTCACTGAGCTATTTCAAGCAAGGTATTTAAGAGAAAATAACTCAAAAATATAGCCCTTTTGGCCGCTGGAGGAATCAATGAAGGTCACTGATCCCGTTTGTAAAATGTCAATAGAAGACAGTGAAGCCGTTGCTACTTCAACATATATGGGTATAACTTATTATTTCTGCTCAAAGAACTGTAAGGATAAATTTGAAAGCAATCCAGATGCTTTTCTCTTGGAAAGGGCTTCAGAGCCTTCAGAAGCAGGTACAATTTACACCTGCCCCATGCATCCTGAGATAAGGCAGGAAAGTCCAGGTTCCTGTCCGAAATGTGGAATGGCACTTGAGCTTGTAAATCCAACTGCTGGTAAAACTGAATGGACGTGCCCGATGCATCCAGAGATTATCAGGGATTCTCCGGGAAGCTGCCCTCTCTGTGGAATGGCACTGGAACCAAGGACTATCTCAATAGATGAAGAAAATCCTGAACTAGTTGATATGATAAGGCGGTTTAAAGTTGGAGTGATTCTAACAATCCCGCTTGTTTTTGTAACAATGAGTGTCAATATTCCGGGCTTTTCCTTGGAGAACTTTTTTTCTCATAAACTTATGAAATGGGCAGAACTTATTCTCGCAACACCTGTTGTTTTATGGGCCGGGTGGCCATTCTTTGTTCGTGGGTGGAAATCTATTATAACCCGTAATCTTAACATGTTCACATTGATAGGACTTGGTGTGGGTGTAGCCTACGTTTACAGTGTCATTGCATCGGTTTTTCCTGGGCTATTTCCTGCTTCTTTTAGAAAGGATGGTGAAGTTGGGGTATATTTTGAGGCTGCAGCGGTTATAGTGACCCTTGTGCTTTTAGGACAGGTGCTTGAATTAAAGGCAAGAAGTAAGACAGGAGCTGCAATTAAAATGCTGCTGGGTCTTGCACCAAAGATGGCAAGAAGAATAAGAAACGGCATAGAAGAGGATATTCCACTTGAGCATGTGAAAATAGGAGACTTACTTCGTGTTCGTCCAGGAGAGAAAATACCCGTTGATGGAATGGTTATTGATGGAACAAGTTCAGTTGATGAATCAATGGTTACAGGGGAGCCGATTCCTGTGCAAAAACAGAAAGGTGATCAGGTGATAGGGGCGACTGTGAATGGAACAGGTATGTTGGTAATAAAGGCTGAAAAGGTTGGAGCGGATACCTTGCTTTCCCAGATTGTTAATATGGTTGCAGAAGCTCAGCGCAGTCGTGCACCTATACAGAAATTAGCCGATGTGGTAGCAGCCTACTTCGTCCAGATAGTTGTTATTATAGCAATTTTAACATTTATTGGATGGGCATGGATAGGTCCTGAACCCAGGATGGCACATGCAATTATCAATGCAGTAGCAGTATTAATCATTGCATGTCCATGTGCCCTCGGACTTGCAACACCAATGTCCATAATGGTTGCAATGGGAAAGGGAGCAACAGGTGGAGTGCTTTTTAAAAATGCAGAGGCAATAGAGGTGATGAAAAAAGTTGATACCCTTGTGGTTGACAAGACAGGCACATTAACTATTGGTAAGCCTGAACTTGTAGAGATAGTGCCATTCCGCGGATTTGATGAAAAAAAGATACTCTATTTTGCTGCAAGCCTTGAGCGAGGAAGTGAACATCCTCTAGCTGCAGCAATCGTAAAAGGTGCTGAAAAAAGGGGTATAAGCCTTACTGATGTTCAGGAATTTGAGTCTATAACAGGTAAGGGAGTTTTAGGAAAAATTGAAGGTCGCAGGGTAGCCCTTGGCAACAAAAAACTTCTTGATGACCTCGGTATAGACCATGCTGATATATTTGAGAAGGCTGATACAATGCGATCTGAAGGACAGACAGTCATGTTTGTTTCAATAGATAATGAAGTAATTGGGCTCATTGGAGTAGCTGATCCGATAAAAGAAACTACACCTGAAGCAATTGAGGCACTACATGAAGAAGGAATACGCATTGTTATGCTTACGGGAGATAGCCGTATTACAGCAGAAGCAGTGGCAAGGAAACTCCATATTGATGATGTAATTGCAGAGGTTTTGCCTGACCAGAAGTCAGAGGTTATCAAGAGATTGCAGAATGAGGGTCGTATTGTAGCGATGGCAGGGGATGGTATAAATGATGCCCCTGCACTGGCTCAGGCTCATGTTGGCATTGCAATGGGAACGGGTACTGATGTAGCAATGGAATCTGCTGGTGTGACGCTTGTAAAAGGAGACCTGAGGGGGATTGTAAGAGCAAGAAAGCTTAGTAAAGCAACTATGCGAAATATAAAGCAAAATCTTTTTTGGGCTTTTATCTATAATACCCTTGGAGTCCCCATTGCAGCGGGCATCCTTTATCCCTTTTCTGGTATTCTTCTCAGCCCTGTATTTGCTGCAGCAGCCATGAGCTTTTCTTCTGTGTCAGTAGTTGCCAACGCTTTAAGGCTGAAGATGGTAAAAATATAAGGCACCAGAATGATTAATTACTGATTTGAAAAATTTGTAGTCTTAGGAATAATGAAGTATAAAGTTCCTCGTAGGATATGGCGTTCAGGTCAGCATTAATTATCTAGCACTTGTTATAGACATATTAACCAGTGGATTTTAGCATGAGAAGGTTTAAAAAGGACACGGCTGAATTTAAAGAGGAGGTCTTGTTGTAGAGTAAATTTTTTATAATGCCCTGAAATTCTCTGGTCTTAAATAGCGCTGATTTTTTTCGTTGATAACTTTTTGTAGAAGTTCCAGAGCTTGTTGTTTATCCTTTGGCATTCTGATTTTAAGGGGTAGATAATTAGAAGCATGGTTTGCCATAAAAAGCCCGGATTTCAAATCTGTATTCTCTATCATTATTTTTAGTTCTTCTAATAACTCAAAGGGTGAAGGTAAAATGAACCTTCCGGCTTTTTGCTCTTCGTACAGTGGTGTTCCTTCAATAACCATAACTGTTAAAGCGCCTACATAATTTGGTTGCATTGCTGTTAATAGTTTTCCTGTATCAACTGCATGTTCTTTTGATAATTCTTTTCCTCCAATACCCAACAAAACAGTTACACTAAGTTTTATTCCCCCATCTATTACCCTTTTACCAGCTTCAAGCATTTGTTCATTTGTAACGCCCTTGTTAACCCTTTTCAAAACTTCATCATTTCCAGACTCAACACCTAAATAAATAATACCAAGACCATTTTCTTTAAGGAGTTTAAGTTCATCATGAGATTTTCTTAAAATGCTTTTTGCATTACCATATAATCCTATCCTCTGAAGATGGGGAAAGGCAGCTCTTAATTTTGAAAAAAGCTCGATTAAATATTCAGTTTTGAGGATGAGAACGTCACCATCACATAGAAAAACTCTTCTTACAAAGTTACCAAACCTTCTTGATGCAAGCTCAATATCTCTATCAATTATTGACTGGTCTTTTAATCTAAAGTTAATCCCTTTGTAAGTGGGGCAAAAGGTGCATTTATTATGTGAACAACCAATAGTTACTTGAAGAATTAAACTATCTGCTTCACTTGGAGGTCTTATGATTATCCCTTGGTAGTCCATAATTAATATTATAGAAAATAAGCAATAAAATCACATTAAATTTATAACAATGAGTATTTCTGAAAATCTTTGTTATAAAAACTCTAAATAGAAAAAGCGGGTTTTAATTGAATGCCCGCTTTTTTTAAATAAAACGTCCCCACGGGGATTCGAACCCCGGTTACAGGCGTGAAAGGCCTGTGTCCTTGGCCTCTAGACGATGGGGACATGAAGTATCTTTTATATGAGCCGCGATGGATTCGAACCATCGACCACCTCCTTAAAAGGGAGATGCTCTACCTGCTGAGCTAGCGGCCCTCAATATTTTAGGAAGTTATTTATACTATATATTTTAATAAAATGTCAAGAAAAAACATGCGTTTGCCTCAAATTGACATGAAGATGATATTCTATTATTTAAAATTAAATCCAAACAGCTCCCTGACAATACAGGAAGCTGTTTGAATATTAATTAGAGATTTAATTTTTCTTCTATCCTCATACCATAAAAGGAACGATACACAAAAAATAGAGCTATTAACAAGAAAATAGTCCCAAAGATGACTTTTACACTGTTATTTTGCATTGTTATCGCAATTTCTGTAGCAAGAAGTCCAAAGAGAGTAGTAAATTTAATAATGGGATTCATAGAAACTGAAGATGTATCTTTGAAGGGATCGCCAACGGTATCACCTACTACTGTTGCGGCATGAAGGTCTGTCCCTTTCTTCTTTAACTCAACTTCCACAATCTTTTTTGCATTGTCCCAGGCACCACCAGCATTCGCCATAAATATCGCCTGGTAAAGCCCAAAAAAAGCAATGCTTATTAAATAACCTATAAAGAAATAGGGATTATAAAATGAAAAAGCGAGGGCAAAGAAAAACACAGATATAAAAATATTAACAACTCCCCTCTGAGCATATTGGGTACATATCTTAACTACTTCTTTACTATCCTTTATTGAAGCGGATTCAATATTCAAATTTATGTTATTCTTGATGAATACCACTGCCTTATATGCTCCAGAAACAACTGCTTGAGTGGATGCACCAGTAAACCAATAAATCACAGCTCCACCCATTAGTAATCCTAATAATATCTCTGGTTGAACGATACTAAGTTTTTCCACAATTGTTGTACTGACATTTGTTGATTTTAAGTACTGAGCAAGTATCATAATTATACCAAAGACCATCGTCGTAGCTCCGACGACAGCTGTTCCTATCAACACTGGTTTTGCTGTGGCTTTAAATGTATTTCCAGCGCCATCAGCTTCTTCAAGGTATTCTTTTGCCTTATCGAAATCAGGTTCAAAGTCGTAGTCCTTTTTAATCTCCTCTTTGATGTTTGGAAGAGATTCAATTCTTGAAAGCTCATACACCGATTGGGCATTATCGGAAACAGGACCAAAACTATCAACACATATAGTGACAGGTCCCATACCCAAAAAACCAAAGGCAACTAAACCAAAAGCGAATATTGGAGCAGCAAATAACGGAACGCCAAAAGAGTTTACAATACCAAGAACACCTTCCATCTGTGATACAAAATAGGCAATATACATAAGTCCTAATATAAGAAGCCCCTGCCAAAATCCTGAAAAATTTCCCGCCACAAAACCAGAAAGAATATTCAATGAAGCGCCTCCCTGTTCAGAAGATATAACAACTTCTCTTACATGTTTTGATGAAGTACTTGTAAAAATTTTAGTAAACTCAGGGATAAGTGCACCTGCTGCAGTTCCGCAACTTATTATTATAGATAACTCCCACCAAAGTGATGTCGGTATTCCTGGTACATTGCCAATTAAAAGATAACTGGATATAAACGTTGCGATTATTGATACTACTGAGGTCAACATAACAAGATTAGTCAAAGGCTGCTCAAAATTAAATTTTTTTGAATTACCATACAAAGCATTTGTTATACCATAGTTAGTATAATAGGAAACAATAGACGTTATAATCATTATAATTCTCATTGCAAATATCCAGATAATAAGCATTGCAGTAATTGGTTTGTCTCCAAAGGCTGTTGCAAGAAATGCTATTAGTGCAACACCTGTAACTCCATAGGTTTCAAAACCATCAGCAGTAGGACCTACGCTATCGCCTGCATTGTCACCAGTGCAATCCGCAATAACACCAGGATTTTTTGGGTCATCTTCTGGTAATTTAAAAACTATTTTCATCAAATCAGCACCTATGTCCGCAATCTTTGTGAATATACCACCAGCAATCCTCAAAGCACTTGCACCAAGAGATTCACCTATTGCAAAGCCAATAAAACACGCTCCTGCAAGGTCTTTTAAAAATATGAGGATACAAATCATAAAAAACAGTTCAACACTAACAAGTAAAAGACCTACACTCATACCAGAATGCATGGGAATTGTAACTACTTTTACTGGTTTGTTTCTAAGTGATGCAAAAGCTGTTCTTGAATTTGCCAATGTATTTACTCTCATACCAAACCATGCAACCCCATAAGAGCCAAGAATGCCAAGAACAGAACTTGCAAGAATAATTAGAATATCGGTGAAAGATTTATTTTCAAGAAATCCAAAATAGTAGTAAATACAAATCGCAATAAGTGCCCAAAGGATAAACAAAAATTTACCCTGTTGAGTTAAATAAGATTTGCAGGTTTCCCATATAATATTTGAAACCTTTGCCATTTCTCTGTGGGCAGGTAGTTTTTTAATTTGTAGATATTTAATAATCGCAAACAAAATGCCTATTAAACAAACAAGAATTCCAAAAAACATGATGGATATTCCACTTGTGCCATTTAAGAAAGGAAAAATTACGTTATCAAGTTGTGGAATTTTTATATCAGCCTCACTTGCATAAACTGGCTTGCAGACAGTGAAAATAAAGGAAAACAAACAAAAAAATATATATAGGAAATTTTGCATATATCCCTCCGTATTTTAATTTTAAAGAAATTTTTTATTTGTAAGACAATAGACAGTTTAGGGCGCTCTTACAAAGAGGTCCCTTAAAAAAGCAAGGGTTGGATTAACTAAAGGAAATGTTAGAAATGTTAAGAATAAATGACTCTTACAAGCTACTTTTAAGGTATCTATATTAGCAAGATAAAAGTCACAATTACGTAGTCTAATAGGATCTTTATCAAACTGGGATAAATTTACTGAATTGATAAGAGAAATATCCTGAACAATCCGGATATAGGTATCTTCATTATCAAATTGGGTTTTGGGAAATATTCCGGGGTTTGAGATTAGGGATAATATAATCAATATATTAATCAACCATTTTTTTCTAGAACTAACTAAGAAGTTCACTATTAAATTCATAAACATTTATTTTATTATCAAATCAAACTAAAAGCAATACTAAGGCCTCAAATAGCCTCAATAAGCTGAGATATGTTGGGGTGTGGGGTATGAGGTATGGGGTTTGTGGTTTGAGGTACGAGGTATGGGGTGTGGGGGGGTAAAATTTAGGCTATAGGCAATTGGCGATGGGCGATAAGGTTAGGCCATAGGCTATGGGCGATAGGCGATAGGTTATGGGTATGGGGTATGGGGTTTGGGGCGATTAGGTTATTGGCGATAGGCAAAGGGCGAGAAGTGATAGACGGGATGCGTGAGAGTAGAAATTTGGTTGGTGCTGTTACTCTACAGCGCTACATAGGAGTTCGCTAAAATCTTTTTTTTGGGATAATAAGATCAAAATTTGTATTTTATTCCCAAACCTGTGCCAAATTTGGAATGCCAAAAAAGAGTAAACTGAGTTGACTTACTTATGATATAATTTACACCAACCTTTCCTTCCCAGAATTTATATGAATCGTATTCTGCTTCGCCCGTTAAAATAATTTTAGGGAAGATAGTAAATTCTTTCAAAAAATTTATCCTGTAGTACGCATCTGTATCGATCCAGAATCTTGTTTTAATGTTGAAGGGAAGTAAATATTTTATTCCAGCTATGCCCCTTATGGTCTTTGATTTGTAACCATCACCTAAAGCATACAAGCCAATTAGGGGAGAAAAAAATTGATTAAAATATCTCTCACCTAAAAGATCAATCTCCCAATCTACTTTGTTTACTCTTTCCCATCCAGCTTCCCAATCTAAATAAATACTGTTTCTTGTATTAGTTAGGGTCATCTCACCTGATGTGAGATTGGTTAATAGCTTTATTTCGCCAAAAAAATAATTATGTTCTTTATATAACTCCATCTTAATAGGTTCTACCAAAGGATTGCTATAACCTTCATAATGAATAACGTTTGCCATACCAGATTTCATATGATACAGAAGGTGACAATGGAAGAACCAGTCTCCTGTTTCATTGCTTAAGAATTCAATTACTATTGTTGACATAGGTGCAACATTAACAGTATGCTTTAATGGAGAGTAATCACCATATTCATTTAAAACTCTAAAAAGGTGGCCATGTAAATGTATTGGATGATGCATCATAGTCCTGTTTATTAGTATAAATCTAACTACATGATTTGCTTTTATTGTGATTACGTCGCTTTCAGAAAGTGCTTTTCCATTTAAAAACCATACATATCTCTTCATATCTCCATCAAGAGTAAATCTAAACTCTTGAATTGGTAGTGTATCAGGGTAGGCAGTTTTTTTAATTGATTTAAGTTTGTTATAGGGTGGATAAGGTCTTCTTTCATCAATGCCATCCATTACTGTATCTTTATAATTTGCATTATCACCACTAAAAAAACTAAATATTACATGTTTATTGTTATGATTCTCTAAGTAATTTTGATGCATTGAGTGGTCATTTTGGACATGATTTTTATGAGAATCATCTTGTTTATTATGCCTGAAGTCGTGTTCTTCCATGAAGTGATAAAGACCGGGTTTATCAAAATCTCCCTTTTTTATTTTCTCATCAGTAAATCCCATTATCTCGTCAGGGTTTAAGGTAAATAATTTTTTCCAGGAGAATGGTATCATCTCTGTATATAAATCGGGTTTAGGCACTTGATTTGCAAAGACTTTTTCTCCTTCCCCTATCCATATGGAAGTAAAGCCTGAAGAATCGTGAGATGTTGCTCTCATTTCATAACTTAAGTTATCTGGAACTTTTATAACAAAATCATAAGTTTCGGCTACGGCAATTAAAAATCTGTTTTCATAAAAGGGTTCAACATCCTGACCATCGGCAGCAACTATTTTCATTGGTCCACCTGAGAATTCAATGAAAAAATTTGTAGAAGAAGAACCATTGATAAGCCTTATCAATATCTCTTCATCCTTTTTTCCCTCTAAACTTATCTCTGGTTTACCATTGGCTAAGAAATAATCATAAGCTACATCAGATATATCCATTGGAGGCATTCTAAGGATCTCTCTTTTCAGAAAGTCTTTTAACTTCTTGGTCTTAATAGCACCTGCTAAACTTTGTGCATTGCCTTTCTGGATAGAGTACCAGTCATCACCCCTTTTTAATGTTTTTATAATATCACTGGGGCTTTCAAATGACCAATCGGATAAGAGTATCACGTATTCTCTGGAATATTTCTTTTTATACTCCTTTGGTTCTATTACAAAAGCACCATATAAACCCAGTTGCTCTTGTAATTCTGTATGAGCGTGGTACCAGTATGTCCCTGACTGTCTAATTGGAAATTCATAAGTAAATTCACTTTTTGGTGCTATTGGTGGAAAGCTAACATATGGAACACCATCCATCTCTGGTGGGACTAAAATACCATGCCAGTGGATAGAAGTTGGTTCATCTAAAAGGTTTTTTACCTTTATTCTTGCAAAATCTCCTTCTTTAAATATAAGTACCGGTCCTGGAATTGAGCCATTAATTGTTATGCTTTCTCCTTTTCTGCCATTAATTTCGAGAACTTTCTTCTCTATAATGAGATTATATTCCACTACCTGGGCATTAAGAACACTGGCGACGCAAAGAGTTAAAAAGAAAATTAATTTATTTAGAAAATCTCTCATTTTTCCATGGATCACCATGAACATGGTATCCCCTCTCTTCCCAGTAACCTAATTTATTTTCATGTAAAAATTCAAAACCCCACACATATTTTGCACTTTTCCATGCATATAGTCTGGGAATTATAAGCCTTAAAGGAAAACCGTGTTTTTTAGGTAATATGCTTCCATTCATTTTATATGCAATTATTACATCTTCCTCAAAAAGGTATTTGGTTAAAGTATTTGTAGTATATCCTTCCATGGAATGAATTAAAACGAATTCTCCTGAGGGTTTTACAATATTTAGAAGCTCTTTAACCTGTACGCCTTCCCAGTGTATATCTTTCACACTCCAGTGTGTTACACAATGGAAATCAGCAACGAGTTCTATTTGGGGAAATCTAAGTAATTCTTCATAGGTGATTGAAAGTGGATTTTCAACTTCTCCAAAAAGTTCGAGCTTATAGCTATTAGCATCAAAATCAGTTTCAGACGTGATGTCATAAGGGACTGGCTGATCAATCCATTTTTGCCCCGGTGGGAGCCTATCGATTTTTAAGTTTATTGGGCTTATGATTATTTTTTTATTTTGCATGTATCAATCTCATTACTTCCCTTAAAAAATATGGTAAATCAGAGGGCATACGTGATGTTACAAGATTACCATCTACAACAACTTCTTTATCTTCATAAATAGCCCCAGATTCTTTTAATTCTTCAGAAACAGTTTTATAACAGGTTGCATGGCGTCCTTTAAGTAGACCTGCAGAGATTAAGGTTTGGGGCCCATGACATATTGCGGCCACTGGTTTATTTTTATCAAAAAAATGTCTTGCTATTTCATGAGCTTTCTTTTCATGTCTTATTTTTTCAGGTGCCTTACCACCGGGTAGAATTAGAAGATCATAATTATTTGCGTCAACTTCGTCTAAACTTAAATTTGCTTCAACTTCATAAGTTCTAATTCCTTTGATTTTACCTTTTTTAATAGATGCTATATCAATCTCTATGTTTTCTTCTTTTAGTCTATAATAGGGAACCAATAATTCTAAGTCTTCAAAGCCATCAGCTGAAATTATCAGTGCCTTCATAAGTACCTCCAGAAATTCCACGCCTGAAGTAAGAACTTCAGGCGTGAAGAAAAATTATTTTTTTGAAAGGGATTTAATATAGGCAACGAGTGCTTTCATATCAGCACTTTTTGCATCTAAACCCTTTCCACCCATTGCATTTTTGATACAAATATTAACTGCTTCTTCAATGGATTTTGCGTTGTTACCCATTATGGAGTATTCTTTTTTATTCAGCCACCTTGCAGCAGAACTTTCTGGATGGCAGGAAGCACAGGATTTTCCTCTTGTCCCGCCACCTAACTTGGGATCGTTATAAAGGGCTTTACCTCTGGCTATCTCATCTGCTAAAGCTAAAGAAAAACTTGATAATAAAAAAATTATTAAAATGCAAATACTTTTCTTTATCATTTCATTCACCTCCTTTTTTGGCTAATTACCTCTGAGCCCTTTTAAAGCAGGAAAGGGCATTTCCTCTTGGTTTACATTTTTTTTAAGTAATTCCAATCTCTTTTTCATTGATTCTATTTCTGTGGTTTGTGATGCGATAATCTCCTCGGCTAATTGCCTTACTAATGGGTCTTTACCATAAATTAGTATTAATTTAGCCATTTCTAAAGCGGCTTCATGGTGGGGTATCATTAGCTCGAGAAAATATAGATCAGGATTATTTGAATGGTTTTTTGAATGCATCTTTTTCATCATGTTTTCCATTGTTTGGGCAATTTTATCTTCAAACTGCTTCTGATCACTTATGCTGTATAGTTGCATTTTATTCTCGGCGTTTGCTACCTGACTGGACATAAAGAATATTGTAATTAATAATATGCCTCTTTTTTTAATCCATTTTATATTCATCTAAATATGTGTCCTTACATATACAAGATTTATACTTTTTTTATTTCTTAAATTGCCTGAAGGAAGCTTTAAGTAACCAAGAGGGATTTGCGTTATAAATTCTGGATATAAGGGATTTGATACATCAAAGACAGTAACAACAGTTTGACCTTCATTTTTTGTACCGGGTAGTTCATCCTGTTCATGAGCAATGTAAAGCAATGTATTATCGGGATTCGTCCATAATCCATGAGCTTCTCTACCATAACTATAAAATAATTTGACTACTTTACGCTTTCCCGGTTTTTCACTTCTGTCTATAATTGCTATTTGACTTGATGCGACACCTTGAGGATTTCTATCGTCAACTCTCGCTTGTGATACATAAACTACTTTCCCATTTTTATTTTCAACAAATTCTAAATGATTTGGCCTTGAATTTTCACCTAAATGGATTAAATCATGCAATGGGAATGGATATTCTACAGACCTTGAAGATATGGCATCGGACAATTTATGACTTAGCCAGATTTCTTGTCCATCGGGGGATAATTTGATAAAAGGAGTAAAACCAAATTTATCCTGTTCTGAAATGTCAATGGTCGATTTTCGTTTTGGATGAGAATAAAATGATTCATCAAAGTTTGTTTCGAAAATATCTAATTTAGGTTCTTTTTGAGATGCAACAAAAGCTATATTATAATCGGAAGAAAACCATACCTGTGAAGGTCCTCTTATTGTATTAATCCGTTTAATAATAGAGTTTATTTCCTCACCCTGAAGCTCTTTTATAGCAAGATTTACATCAATAATAACTATCTTATTTTCCCCTCTCACTGCGACCCAGAGTTCTTTCCCGTTTTTTGTGAAAGTTGCTTCATGTGGTTCTCTTCCAACGAATATCCCACCGGAAATGATATCTTCATTAACTGAAACGCCTTTACCAAAAAATGGGTTTGGTTTATTTCCAATAACTTTTTTTGAAATTGTATCTATAAGGTATATATTACTTGAGCCTCTGCCAGCTGTAGCAAGAATCCTTCCATCTGGACTCGGAATAACACCATGGGCACCAATACATCCATGATATAAAGGTTTATTTACCATAGAAGCATGTGTTGGTATAATTCCACCTGTAACAAATCTAAATGGAGGGCGTGGATCTTCATCAAAACTTGTTAAATTTATTGTTGTTTCCACTATATTTTTTATAGGGTCAATTACACTGATCGTATTAGAATCTTCATTGGATATGAAAACTCTATCTAATGTTGTTAAATTTGAAGTTTTAATGTGTGGTTCTATAAGATTTTGAAAGTTGCCTGCGATTGCAACAGAACCTAAAAGTTTTAAAAAATCTCTTCTCCCATTACTAAAATTATTCATATTTTCAATACCTTCTGATTTTTAAACTTGTATTTTCTACAATAATTTTACCAACCATACCTTTTTCAGAATGGCCTTCAATGGTACAAATTAATTCAAAGTTTCCAGCTTTTAAAGGTACAAAATAAATTTCCATTTCCTTACCAGGATATACTTCTATAGCGGTTAGATAGTTGGCTTTAACTTCCCCATCATTTGTCTGAACTTTTCTAAGGGCAATGGATTTAAAAAAATCTGGCGCAGTGTAATAATGCTTTTCTTTGCCATTATTTTTCAAAACAAGTTTATAGGGGATACCGGTTTTAAAGTTCATTTTATCGGGAACAAATTTGTATTCTTCCAGAGAAACTGTAAAAGTTTGTATTTTTGTCCAATCTGCATCTCTAACAATTTGAGAAACCATTTTCTCGTTAAAGTTTTGCGAACAACTAAAAAAAACGATGAAAAATAATGTTGATAAAAAATATCTAATCATAAACACCATCTATAATTTTGTCTAAAATATGTTTCATTTTCTTAACTTCATCGCTATTTCAGCTACTCTTTTGCCAAGAGAAAAGGCTAAATTAAGTTCAACTTCGTCGGGTTCAATGTCCGCCATTGGACCTGAAATTGATGAAGCCCCATAAGGTGTCCCACCTTTCTTAGTCGTTATAAGTCCCATTTCGGAATAGGGGATTCCCACTATTATTGCACCATGATGAAGCATGGGAAACATCATGGAAATTAATGTTATCTCATTTCCGCCATGCATTGAGGATGTGGAAGTAATAAATCCAACAGGTTTATTTATGAGTGCTCCTTCAAGCCAGACTTTTGAAGTAGAATCGATAAACATCTTTAGAGGGGCTGACATGTTCCCGAATCTTGTTGGGGAACCAAGTATTAATCCATCGCAATCTTTAAAATCTTCTGGTAGCGCCTCTGGTAATGCGGAGTATTCTTCATAAGTTTTTTTCCACCTTTCATTTTTTTCAATTATTGCTTCAGGTTCAAAAATCTTAACTCTTTTCAATATTCCTTCGCAACCTGTAGACTCTACACCTTCTTTTGCCTTTTTAATCAGTTTCATTGTATTGCCATAACGAGTATCAAAAATTAGATATATTTTCATAACTGCCTCCAGCCTTTAATTATGTTTTAAGTACTTTAAAACTTCTTCGTCTGTCAGGTCATACCATTTTTCATAGGCATCTGCTACGGCAAATGGATAGTGTTCCCTTATGTTGGCACAAAAAATTATATCCACATCATTAATTAACCTGTTTATTGTATCCAGGGGTGCTGTTGGAATTGAAATGATGACCGATTCTGCACCTTTTTTATTTACAAATTTTACTGCCTCTTTCATTGTATATCCAGAAGCAAGCCCATCATCAACAAGAATTACGTTTTTGTTTGTTAGATCAGGAAACTCTTTATCACCTCGCAGAATCTTACTGCGATGAATAAGCGTGTTTTTTGTGGATTCTATTTGTTTTTCTATTTGTTCTTTTGTTAATTTCAACCTTTTAACAAGGTCCCTATCTATTATAATTTCAAAGTCTGGTCCGATAGAACCAAACCCTGCTTCAGTATTTCCAGGTATTTGTATTTTTCTAACTATGAGAAGTTCCATGGGCAGGTTGAATGCTTTTGCAATTTCATAAGCAACAGGTACGCCACCAGAAGGGATTGCTAAAACTAAAGTGTTTATTTGTTCTATATAACCATTCATCATTTTAACAAGCCATTTTCCTGCATCAATTCTATTGTAGTGCGACCCTAAAGTCAAGACATTTTTCATGGTAGAGAAGAGTAGAGTTTTTCATGCTGTATTCCTTGAGGTTTTTTCATAATACATGGCTTCATATTCTTCTGGACTCTTATACCCAAGCTCGGAATGAACATAGAACTTGTTATAATCAATATCAATCCATCTGCCTATCTTTTCCCTTGCCTCTTCAAGAGAAGAAAACTCATTTAGCCAGATTATCTCTTCCTTGATCGTTCTCATCATCCTCTCTGTATCAGCATTACCTTTTGGATTATTATAGGAAGTAAATATTTGTTCAATCCCCAATGTCTTCATATCTCTCATAAAAGAGGTAGATGTTGGCTGTGAACCATTATCACTTATAAGCCTAAGTCCACCTTCTCTTACCCCATAGGGAAACTCCTTATGTAGTGCCATATCCAATGCCTTCTTCCAATCTGAAGCTTTACTTTGTAAGGAAAGATTCCATCCCACAATCTTCTTGGTATACCAATCTAATACAACTACCAGATAAACCCATCCAAAGGAAGGAATTAAAAACTGCGTCATGTCTATGCCCCAATACTCACAGGGCCGATTAGCCCTGGGCTTGCTCTTCTTAGATGTCCGCTTAGCTTTATGAGCTACCTGAGAAACCATTAAGGCATTCTCTTTCATCAGTCGCCTAACTTTCTTCTGATTGATTAGTATGCCTTCCCGATATCTCAAATATGCCCATACCCTACGATATCCCCA